>Ga0056114_1001146_pt1 | contig 11459 bp, 5 predicted proteins | sample WorMetHERISLAND1_FD_77005 | JGI IMG/M metagenome (GOLD analysis project Ga0056114, IMG submission 77005) | Marine gutless worms symbiont microbial communities from Max Planck institute for Marine Microbiology, Germany - Olavius loisae HERON... ...
CGTGTGGCTGTAGCCATTGGCTGCCCCTGCGTCTGTTCACTGGTGCAGTAAGTGCAGTAGTGCACATTGATTACACCACGTGACAAAACATGCAAAATAAAATCAGGCGGCCCGTCGTCTTGGTCGACGGGCCAGACGCCCGCCACACGCGTGCATGGGCGGGTGGCCCGTCGCACGCCATTCCGTCTGACCCGTCGTCCGGCCCGTCGTGTTTTAGTGAGACCCGTACCAGCGTCGACTGTCTTGTCCCCACAGTTTGCATTTGAGCTTTAAGGATCATTCAAATTACGTTCATAGGTGTGTAAACATAAACCTTATATTGATAAATTCACCCGACTGTTTTAGCTGATTATTCAGTTGGTGCGGGCTGCTAATAACGGTCGGTGGTGACTTCAGTCATACCCGTTTTTAGGCATAACTTCAATATTCTACGGTTCAGCTGAACAATGCAAAAATGTTCGTACGAGCACGGCTAAGCTCTTCGTATAATTCTTTCGTTGCCCCAGGCTTTCCAGGCAACGCATCATGAAGGTGAATTCCGAAACGCCGATCGTACGGATCTCGAGACTTGCGTCCACACACACACGCAGTCGTACTCAGTGAGCGTACACCGACAGAAGACAAACAAGAAAGTCTAGCTGATAACATTTCGGTATAAAAGTAAATTTGCGTTATTAACTTATTACAAATTAATGTTTTGAATCAGTATAAATAAACCTTAGACAGAGTTAGACTATACCATCATTCTATATTCTATGCTATCACTAGCAAAGTGATGTGTTGATTTCAATTTTAACGAATACGATACTCCGAAGATACCCGTATTGACGAATAGCGATTACCGACAATCAACAAACTGGTATCATTGACTTTTAGCTGTAGCCGACCGTGGCGCTTATGCTATGCTTATGTTGCGTTTGTCGTCGCCTGTGACGTTATGTATTGTGGTAAACGGTGCGTCCTAGAGAAAAAGTTACTATCGAGTCGACAGCCTATATAGGAAGTCGTATACAAGAAATCGATTGGTACTAAAATGATTTAAATGAATGACCTTGACCTTTGTTTAGAGCTCGTTTAAGGTTCATGTCAACTATTGTGTCACATTAGCCGTTGAATATTTCAGAAACCGTTTAATTAGAGATAGATGCTTAGTTTCAAAGGACCGCCAATAGGAAATGGCCTACGGGGAATCAAATAGTCACGTGATCGATGACGTCACGTGACCCTGAAATGTCAAACTTGTGAGCCAGAGCGCAATATCTTGAAAACAGCCAGAAACGCTATTTAATTGGTAACAACTGCTACTAGATAGCTATATAGTCTGCTGTGACTACGAGGCAGTACGGTTGGCTATCCTAGCAGTTTGGCTTGCTTTAGCGCGCGACAGCATGCTCGATGCGCTATAGGGCCTAATGCTAACGCCCGCCCGTCCGTATGTTTGTCCGTCACACGGGTGGATAAGTCAAATACGGTTGAACTTATGAAATTTTCACCACACGGTAGCCCCAGCCCTCTACTTTTTGCGGGGTTTCATCCAGAAATTTTAGCGGCTTCCCACGAGTGGGGCGTCAAACAAGGGAGGGGTGGGAAAACAAGCCATTTTCTAGCTTTAGACGTCAATATCTCGAAAATTGGTAGGAGATATGTCCAACGTTACTATTAATGACTAACAGGAAGTCGCATATGCGCTATCTATTGACACCAAGATCGATGACCTTGAACTGCTAAAGTTCGAATTTTTGGAGGATTTCGCAATGAGAGACAACAGTGGTAGACGAGTCACGAATGTCCCTTATTGTCAGCGACAGCGTTGTTACCCACTGAATGTACTTTTCAACATTAGCATGTTCCTTGCGTTGATTTGCCGTAGATTTCTTCGCTAGGAGGCTCCTTCATGCATGCACTTCTATTGCACAATAACCTTAGCGTTAGCTAGGTTTTCTTGTTTAAATAAAGATATCCATGGTACCATAGAACGTCTTCTGATTTTTTATTATGCATTTTTTGCGATTATAGTGTAAAACAATTAACAAGATGCCAAGCTATCGCTGGATAGCGGTACAACCGACAGTATTGCCTCACAGTAGACTATATAGGCCTATGCCATACGCAGAACCCAGTCAAATAGCCTATAGCAATGGTACAATACGGTGATTTGTTTTTGGACCATGAACGATTAATGTGGCGAAATATTAAATTGTGCTAATATTAAAATCGCACTTTTAGTTATCGCGCACACTATTGCGCCGGTTGGCGTTAACCTTCACTCGTAAAGTCCTCTGGTCTATGTGCACCCAACGAAAAAGTTTGCCACGTTTGTCACGGTCCTTCATTGAACTGAACTTGACGCTAGGCCACGCCCACTTTAAGGGAAAATTATTTGTGCGCCCGCTCGGCAGTCCCCATACAAAGCCGCGTACCAAATTTGAAGTCTCTAGCTCAAGTAGTTTTGGAGATATTGACGCCGCAATGGTTGACTTGACCTTGCTTGAACGACCTCTAAACAAAGGTCAAGGACATTCATTTTGGTACCAATCGATTCTCATATACGACTTCCTATAGTAGGCTGTCAATAGTAACTTTTGCTCCAGGACGCACCGCTTAGCCATACATTCCGTACATACAATTGACGACAGACAGACAGACGCAACACTGAAGCACTAAGGGCGAGTTTCTCGTTCGTTCAGTTAAATGACACTTAACCGTCAGTTAGGTAACCGATGGCTATCGTTAACCGGGCAGTTACGGTTAGAAGCCTTTTAACTGATAGTTAGTGACACGGGAAACGCAACTTGCCTTAACCAATTGGTTAACGGGTTACTTAACCGATCGGTTAAGAACGAGAAACTCGCCCTAAGTACGGTCGGCTCGGCTAAAAACCCTCCTGTGTCAGTGATACTTAACAGCATCAGCATTCAGCAATAAGTAACAAACAGGTGCGAGTAATAACTTGATAGGGAGGACAAAAGTGCCATGTTTCACAGCCTCCCTTGCTCATTTCAGGCCCACCAGCTGGGCCCTCTTTCTATTATATCTACGATCTTCAAGGATAAAGATACAAAGATACGCGAGCGGCGAGCATCACTACACTCAAGTCTGTTCGTCAATGCAGTCAGAACTGTAGGATGCACAGCTTAGCCATACATTCCTTACAGGCTAACAGACAGACAGAAGCAACACTGTAGCACTAAGTACCGTCGGCTCGGCTAAAAACGCTCCTAAGTCAGTGATACCAGAGAATATATAGGCGGCTTACATCGAATGTATGGCTTACGCCGCCTATATATTCTCTGGTGATACTAGGGCACTGAAGTCTCGCGAGATTTCCCATGAAAACACTGGTATTTTCGCCAACATGTGGCACCAGCGTGGCCTACTTGGTGTGAATCAGTCTAGACCACTGACATTAAATGACCACTGGCGAAGCAAAGCAATCTAAGTGGCTTGACCAGATTTTAGAATTACGTAAAAGAAACATTGTTCGAATGTCAAAATAATGTGTTCACTTGTTTAATGACGTATTGGACGCAGTTAACACATCAAACCATAAAATATTACTGTTCACCAGAGGGCGCCACGCTAACTATAAGTATTAAGTTGGATTAAATATTGCCTATAAACAGTATGATCGCATAACAATGTGTTTTAATGTACTATTACAACTGATTAATATATAATTTGTGCGTCACTTCACTTGTCACACGGACTAAACAATTATTGCAGTAACTGTAACTCGCACTATAGCTGGTAACAAATACAGTTGTACCAATAATCCGCGATTATCGCTCAAAAATCGCTTCCAATTCTTTTACAGGTAAAGTAAATACACGAGACTTCAGTGCCGTCAGCATTCAGCAATAGGTACCAAACAGGTGCGAGTAACTTGACGGAGAGGACGGAAGTGCCATGTTTCACAGCCTCCTTTGCTCATATACATTTCAGGTCCAGCAGCTGGGCCCTCTTTCTCAATATTATATCTATGATCTTCAAGGATAAAGATACAAGCCGTCGTGGCTCTTCGCGCCGGAACTGATCGTACCGGCGTGTCACCCACTGTGGCGTAGGCCTGCGACCAACCCTGGCGATGGCTTGCTCTCTCTAGCTATGCCTGATGGCGTTGGTGAATCTGGAATTCTGGATATACCGACATCATGATTGACTGTGACAGGACAGACCAACAGACACAGAACGCCCACCTCTGAGCAGTGAGCAATCTGCAAGGTGAAACAGTCAGCAAATTATTACAGTTTGATTCAAAAGTTCAAATTCCTGACGGTAGGCCCACTGAGCGAAATCCTGTATTCTGACAAAGGAATTTCGCTAATGGGTGGTCGAACTTTTGGGCCTACCAAAAAAATTACCCCCTCCTCCCCCGAGGTTTTCTGGATTTTTCTCAGCTGCTGAGAATTCTTAGCAAAATTTACACGTTCATATTTAGATACAACACAATACGCATAATGCACCGTGTCTTCATTTACACAACAACTGGATCTAAATCGTCATCACTGTCATGCACATTCTCCAGCCTGTCTGTCAGTTCCCCAGCATCTTCATTATCATCATCATCATCATCATAGAAGCTGAGCTCACCAGCACCAGTGTCAGTGTCACTATCATCCGCCACCACCAGAGCTAATGATGACGTCGACTCAGTTACGCCGAACTCGTCGTCCGTGTCTTCGGTCCACGACGACACACACGCGTGGCTAAAGTTCACCTCTTTCTCGATGCAATACTGCAGCAGGTTGAGCTGCATGAGTCTGTTGTCGGAGTTCTGCCGAAACAAGACCTTCGCCTGATGACCACAATGACTTTGGTCATCGACGACTTTATTCAGGGCGTTCCAATTACGCCGTAGAATATCGGGTGCGTGTGCAAGGACGAGCGGTACAGAGACCAGATCTTCACCGGTAAATCCCAGCTCGTCACAAAGGAATTTAGCGTTGACGACGGCTGTATGCTTGAGGTCCTTGACGGCACGGATACTGCTGTCCTCTGGCAACGGAGGCAGCGCTGAAGGTAAACAGCCTATTACTCGAGCAATTACAAGACGGAACGTGGAACGGTTTGATAATTTAAGACGACGAGTTAAGGCATAGTGATTGATTACCGTCAGATCGACACAGTGCAGGTGATAAGGCCTCAGTTCACGAACAGCCATCTGTAGTCCCTTAAGTGACCGTAACAGTGTCTGTGGGTTGCTGACAATATGAGACACTGTATACCCTTCAGACAAGAGATACTCGATCTTTGGCCTGAGGATTGATAATTGGCGTGTTGACATCGGCGGAAGCAGAGAGATGACGTCATCACAGCTGGCGACACACTGCGTCGTGACTAGGCTACGCTGTGTTTCCCATTTTGTGACCGTAGCATCAAACACGGCGTCTTCGCGCCCAACAAGTCTCACCGGCAGAGGCGTCCACCCGATACTATGCAGCCGCTTGGCACGTGACTGAATTGTCGCCAACGTTTTGTTGTTGAGCACGTTTGTGTTTTGGTGGATGTCTTCGTGGCGTGCTCCGTGCCTGACCAGACACCGGATCTTTTCCGCAATGTTCTTTCGGTAGCACTTCCCAAGCAGCCGTGGGTTACGTGTAAGAATCTCCATCGCCTTCGTATCTGAACAGTTTAGTTCATGGACTACTTCGTCGACCTTGTTCACTAAGCCACCAAGTGGCTTCAAATAGTCCATCACTTGATTCTTTACCATCCAGTTACACTTCTCAGGAGCAGCAAGCTTCAACAGACCTATAGAGATTCTACGGACTCTGCTTGCTAGACGAAGCTTTTCTACTCGCCGATCAATTTCTGACTTATTTAGTAACAAAATCTTTGGATATTCAATCAACTCATAAGGTTTACAGCCGATCTCTACAAGATAAGACAGCCGTGTAGCAAACGTTTTCAGCTCACAAGCAGTCAGGTTGCTAAATCCCTTCGCTTCCAGCAGCTATGCACACAAACCATTTCATACACAGTTTTCAGTTTTATGACTATTTGACAGTGGTATTCTTATTTTATTGTTACACCCAGTAAAGCCAAAGAAGCCTCAAGGCCAAAATTTTGGCCTCGGCCTCAAAGATTTGGCCTCGGCGTCGAAGCTTTGGCCTCAGCCTCAAACATTTGGCCTCAGGGTGAGTGAGCAGTGTTTTACGTCCCTGTCGACACAGTATAGGTATAGGTTATATGGGAGACGGTTTTTACAGGTCAAAAGACCCAACCAACAGTAAAAAAGTACTGAAGGAACAAATAGTACACAGACAAATGTTAATTTTTCCAGCAATAATCTTAAATCGTAGGTTGTTAATCATTATTTGGTACTTTTGGCCTCGGCCTTGGCCTCAACCTCCAGAAATTGGCCTCGGCTTCGGTCTCGTAACTCTGGCCTCGGCCTCGAGGTTTTGGCCTCGTTTAACATCACTGGTTACAATGTGAAAATCTCCACAGAAAACTGCCTATCTAATATCCACACTCCACAGTGAAGGCTCTAATGATGTGTGTTCAGCTGCATCTGTTTATTTTGATGTTTGTCAATGTAGTAACTCTTGAACTGCTAGAGATATCATCATGAAATTTTCAGAGTATCATGCCGTAGTCAAAAGCTTCAATGAGTTCTAAAATGGCTGCATTATTTATTATGCACTGGTAGGTCTACTGCGTCATGTGAGAACTGAGGAGCAATGCCTCCCTTGGACAATCTGGAATTTGCCATTGCATCTGGTGTTCAAGTTTGTTTATATACAGTAGTTAATTTCACCACGTAAGTAATTAAGTAAAAGTGTTTTAAGGCGCAGTTAACAAGAGTCGCACTGTGCCGTGGCACCCAAAAAGAAACGTCTTAAGTGACCGCCCCAACTAACCTTAGGACAAGTCAGGGTGTCCTGTCAGACGGCAAACTGTTCCAGAGCCGAGGTGCTGCCGCAGCGAATGTTCTGCTGCCAAAAGAGCTTAGTGTGCGACCGACGACCAGTGTTCGGGTGTCAGCAGAACGCAATCGTCTGACGCCGGCGTCAGTAACGAGTCGGCAGTTGTCAGCCAGGTAGCTTGGGGCGTGGCCGGACAGACATCGATGAACAAGCGTGACGATCTTGTAGTTGACGTGCTGACGCACTGGAAGCCAGTATAGTTGGCGAAGCACCAGTGAGATGTGGTCACATCGTCGTGTGCCAGTGATCAGCCTGGCCGCAGTATTCTGCACCGACTGCGGACGTCGCATCAACTTGTCAGTGATGCCGTAGTACAGTGAGTTGCACCAATGCAGGCGACTGGTAATGAAAACCTGGACCACCGTCCTGGTGGCATCCACGGACGAGCATTAGACAACTTGTCGCAGTTGACACAGGTGACAGTAAACAAAGGCAACATGCTCTGACAGTGACAATCACCACACTCAGGTGGCATCAGTGCTAGGTTAGAGGTAGGCCCATTTGCTTACAGCAAAAATTAGCTTGCCTTGTGGCAAGCATCATTTCTTCTTTGGCAAAACAGTCTGCTATTTTTCCACAGAGCGATACACTGCTTGCCTTGCAGCAAGCTATGACGTCATACTCTATAGTGAATCACTGACAATGAGTCGCCGATGGACTGTGAAGCTGGTGGGTAAAAGTTGTTCGAAGCTCTCACAAGACAGAAACAGACAATAATAAAACACCATGCACATTGCACTTACCTATATGAAGGTGCTGACATGCCAACTTGGGCACTATAGTTATATAGAGCACTTAGTACAATATGGGTGGGCTGCAGGATGTACTCAGCAACAACTGATGTAGACCTCAGCAAGTCTCACAGTAACCAAGTACTACTGACTATACACATACTCAGTGAATACATTTTGTCTCAAGACACTTGTCAAGACACTTGTCATTTGATGGTATTTCGGGCATATGTAAACCAATTATCAAAATTCTGCCAGAAGCAGATTCCTAAAACAATTTCCCATCTTTACATATAAGAGACTTCTAACTAACCTCCACTGCTCTGACATACTTGTGTTCATGTTTCAGTCTTACAGCAACTAGAACTGTGCAGTTCTATGTAGAACTGAACGGCTTCCACAGCAAGCATTCTGAGCCTTGTTGACTGCTTTAGTCAGAGTGAGATTATGGGAATGGAGATCAACTACAATCGCATCCATGCATAGACAATTTACTTGGGAATCTACTGGTAAAATGTGTTAATATCTGCTCACATTTGTCAAAGGCATGACCAAATCATCACGTCTTATTCTGATGGACACAGTGTATACAGCACTGAAAATAACAAAATACAAACAAAATCGTTATAGACCACACGAACTAGGAAATAGAAACATAACCCAAAACACTGCTGTCAATATTGGCATGACAACTGTTAAGTCTGTGATGGCACATCAACAAACTCATGAGAAATTACTGCAAATATAATAGTTACGAACCCGCAAAATGAACTGTTCTTCTACTGTAAGGTGCGTCGATTTTGGTACCGTCTTGGAACTTCGTCTTCCAGACAGCAACATATGAGTGGAAGGCATATGGAGTCGTTGAAAAACAGCAACACCAGCTAGCAGATGAATGCTACACAACGCATGTAACCTCTGTCCACAAGCTGCTGACGGCACAAAAATGAATCCTTTAGTACAAATACAACTGCTCACATTTTGAAGAAATATCTTTGCCATCAAAGTGCATGACGATGATGTGTAAGTCCCTACAGTTAAAACATACAAGCCACTGTTAGATAATACATTTCAATTAAGCGAATAACAAACTATTTTGATACGTATTTATTTACACAGTTTAACTGTCAAAACAACTCTGCAAATTTTGACATGTGGATTGGGTAATAAACTTAATAAAATTTTCACACATAATTGTAAATATGCCATTGGAACAATGCGCAGTGGCTAAGACTTTCATTTCAACTTAGTTCAGTTAAATTCCCAAGAAGTAAGCCTCTGCCAATGCATTCTTTTATTTCTTTGCACAGAGGTGTTATGGCCTAAGGCCTGCTATTGTAGTTATGCTTTCTGAAGTTAACTTAATTCATTGTTCTAAAGATTAAACAACAAGCCTAAATCTCAATGCTTATGCTATTGTTGGTTGTGTCGCTGGTGTTGTTGTTATTTAATTGTCCAGAACATCGAACATTCACCAGTTCCAACACTCTCGACACATTCAATTTTGACAACACATCAAAACACAACTTATCAACTTTAGTTGAATGATCCTGAAATGCAAATTGTGGACAAGACAGTAATTAGCGGCCCACGGTGGTCGGCCTCTGACTGGTATGGGCTGCTAATTGGTATGTAGTGTCAGTAGTGATTTCATTCCAACTGCCAAATGCTTGTGTTACTACTTGATGCTGATGTGATCATTTCCTATCAGCGCGTAATATATATGGTTGTGTGGTATGTGACAGTGATTGCTTATAATATGATATGCAAGACATGGCTTGATTTCATCTTTCTAGATATTTTTGGTCCAGTATGTTAACTGGTTTGGCATCTATGCTTATAATTCGCCAACCACTCTTTTAGATATGTATTACCTCGCCTGCGGAATCGGCTCCCTTCTTCATTTCGTCAACATCATCCTGTTCACTCTCCTCCTGGTTCAACTCATCTTACATTACATACATGACCTCATCACAGTCGCCACCTTCGCTTCGCTCTCACCTTCTATAACTCCCTTGGCTTTTCACTCCAGACTTAAAACTCATCTGTTTCACAAATCCTTTCCTCCACAGTCTTTCTGGTTCCATTAGGACTTGGATCTGTACCAGACTAAGTGGCACTGGATGTAAAACGAAGAAGTTTTTTTGTTTTTCATAGTGTATCCACTCCCATAACCGGGATCAGCTCCCGACAATTGGTTGAAGTGGTCACGTAATGACGAGGATTGTAAACACCAGATTCGTCAATGCCACCAATGTCTATGACATCAATGCACAGTAGGCACAGGCATAGCCATATATAGCCTATCTCAATAGAATATAATATCTAGTATTCTAGTTCACAGTTGGCTTTTGCGAATTTGCGATCTTGTCCACGAATAACACTTACTAATCTACTGTCATTTTCGCATTCCTCTAAGCAGATTCTGTGGCCAAGCAGTTAAGGTATAGGCTTACAATGCTGCCTGGCATCGGTTCATCCCATATATTCCTTTAATATTTTTACTTCGAATTAACTTATGCTTCGCTCGTGTGTCAGTTATGGTCAGACATGTGGTTATGGGACCATATAGGGTTAGCAGAAGGTTACGGTTAGCCTTAGTTACTGGAACCAGAATTACAGACGGCCATGTACACACATGATTGGCTGTCTGTATAGAATCAGTCTTTTTTGTTGACTAATTGACTTAAAGTTTATATTTTTTTTAGTTTAGGAATGGAGTGGAATCTGTGGGGGGGCTTGTTCCTCCTCAGTATAAAAGTACTAATAAAATTAAATTGACACTTTTGTGTTAATTGGAATTGTACTTGTGTTCGCTAGGTGGTGCCTCTGTCTTTGACTTTAATGTTGTTGAATTTATTTTACTTTATTTTTTATTTTTTTGTATTCAAGATTTTACGTCAGCAGGTTATGTCTACTAATACAAATATTTTCTTCATTCAGACTAAGTCATTAAGCACTGATGTATTTGCCAGCAACTCGCCATGAGGTGATACTACAGCAGATCCAGTCCTGGCTGGCTGCCCGGAGCCTATCCTCCGTGTCAATGTTGCTGACAGCAGGGAGCGGACCACAGTGGCTCGAGTCCTGGACCCCGGTTGTGGTTCCATGTGGTAGACTAAGCTGATCACACTTTTTTCAGTTCGCATTAAACTATTCTGTAGTATCGTATCGTATATGTGTCTTTAGCCGTCTTTAGGCACCTTTAGCCGACTTTTTGTCATGCACATGGACACACGACATTCAGCAGGCTTGGGCTCCGGTGTCCCTAAAACATGACGGGGCAGGCAGACAGACGAGACACCATATTTCAGTGCGGTGCGTGCGGTTCGATGTTTTGGGACACACCCCCTAATCACCATTGTGCAAATGACAAAGAATATTTTGAGGACAAGAGTATTTTGATGTTTTGCAATGCCAATTTATCACTATAATGTTGTGGCATTTCCAGTTCGAACAAAGTACATATCAATGTCCATGTTTGCTGTTGATAATTTTAGGCAATTTTGATCATTTTGCGTTTTGGCCTATCGCACGATTATCGATCGTCCCGTCGCTATGCAGACACTTTCATCAAACTGGTTACGTGTCCCGTCTGTCTGTTCCGCCGCAGTGTGATCGTGTCGTTAACGGTTCGAAGCTGTCCCATCTGTCCCGTCATGTTTTGGCTATGGGTAAAAAGCGGGAGACCTCCCGCTTTTTACCAGGTTACGACGTAACTGACTAAACGTGGTACAATGGGTATAATGCGGGAGTGCGGGAGTCGGACTATTGGAGATTTCTACGCTGTAAGGAAATC
>Ga0056114_1001147_pt1 | contig 11458 bp, 7 predicted proteins | sample WorMetHERISLAND1_FD_77005 | JGI IMG/M metagenome (GOLD analysis project Ga0056114, IMG submission 77005) | Marine gutless worms symbiont microbial communities from Max Planck institute for Marine Microbiology, Germany - Olavius loisae HERON... ...
AGTTTAACGTGGACTGGAAAGCTGAGTATTCAGCTTTATCTAGCACACGTAGCCAGAAAAAGAAACTAAAACAAACAACGCCAGTGCCCCTTTAATACAGTACAGGTTAAGATCCGTGAAGTCGGTCCGGAACCCTAGCACAAATGCACAGTATGTCATATCTAAAATGCTTAAACTATGTTTTCCAAACACAAAATTGAAAAGAATGCTTGCAAAGGGTCGAAAAATTGCAGAAAATCCAATTTTCGACGGCTGATTACTCTGCCATTTCTAAACAAAAAGTAGCCAAATTCTAACTGCTGGTAGTGTGTATGGCAGTAATTGATGCCAGGAAAAATGAACCATCTGGCTTTTTAACTGTTGGAAGAAATATGCACTGGAACATGAGGGGCACGAATTATTTAGAAAAACGTGGCTGCACAGTACCATTGGTTAAGTTTTATCTTAGACTGGATTTTCTGGAAATTTGTGCTGTGAAACTGAACTCGTTTTTGTGCTTATCATTTAGTCTTTGGCATATTATAGCTGTTTAGATCAAAGTATGGTAATATTTCAAAGTCTTCGCATGAAGCTGATGTCAAATCTAGCTTATGCCACCAATGCTGCAATAATCTGTCTTAAATGGAAACTTATGTCTAGTTTTCTAGTACAGTGAATGTTGGTAGTTTGAATGTGAAATATGAGAACTTAGCGTTTTAGTTGGTTTGTTATCATACTTTAACCACAGTGAGACTGTCTGAATGGGTCCATTCATGCAGAACGTATATTGGTTTAGTGGGTTATGCACCTTGCGTCTCTCTGACGCGTGACCTCTGCCGACTCATACGCTCACCACCACTACACAGTACTAGCTCTTCAACTACCGTACTGCCGGCCTCTACTGTGTACCACCAATACGTTGAACGTCCTCGTCAACGCTCCGACAAATCTCGAGACGCTCTTGTCGCGCCATCTCTCTAGGGGCTGTGAGTATCCTCCTGATCACAGCAATGCAAGACGACTAAACAACTCTTAACCGAGTTTGAAGCTTACATTAACGTTGACATTAATATGCCTTTCATGTTTTTTGCTTCGTTTTGGTGTATGCATGCATATGCAAGTTCTAATGTATTCAATCTTTCAACAATGATGGCAAAAGTAGAAGTATTGACTGGCTACCAGTGCTGTCTGCCTCACTTTAGTCTTTTGTGTTTAAAATGTTGCACTATTTCCAATGCTGTGCATGAGAGTTTCTCAAGAATTTTTCACGTTTTCTTTGTGCTTAGTAGATTGTGCTGTGTTTTGTGATTTCCTAAATTGTTCCATAAAATAAGTAATACAGAACCAAACTCCCAGACATGCACCACTTTTCATACCACTGCCATCATGGTGCAGCCTGTTATTCAGTGATGTAATAAAAGGTTTATCGCACGCCCAAAACAAATCTGTTCATCTGCAATAAATCCGCTGTAGTCCTTCCTGCTGCCAAATTTGTCGAGATGGATTTGCATACTCACCTTTGGAACCATGGATATTGTCACAAGCCTTTCAACCAATGGCATGCTTGGTCTTGATGGCCAGGGTCAAAGTTTTGAGGGCTCCAGGACAGAAATTCTGTAGCCAGGTCCATCAGAGCTGTAGCAGTGTGTAACCCAAATCCCCATTCTTCACATACTTGTAATTAGTACAAGTATAGACCTGTAAGCTCACAAACTATGATAACTTTTAGTTTATCTTGTTTACCGTACCTTAAATTGCAGTTTTTGCTGCTGATTGCTTTTTACTGCGCGATGTACTGTAGTGAAAAGCAATGTTTTGCGATCGCATGTCTGTCTGTTTGTCCGTCCGTCCGTCTGTAACGTTGGTGGATTGTGATCACATAGGTTTGAATTCTTCCTAAATAATTTCACCATTAGTTAGCCTGGGATGTTCACTCTCTGAGACCCAAACGTTAGGGGTCTACTCCAAGGGGAGCACCCGGAAATTTTGATCCAAAGTGACAACCCCTGTTCATTTGAGCGTCGGAGACATTCGATCGCAAATTGCGGCCGAATGGTTACAGATAGTGCAACGGTCACAATGGAGAGCCTATAGGAAACCACCATCACTCTTTCGAATGGTGCCATTGCTGACCCCATACGACCTCCCCTTCCCACCAAAATGGGGGTTCCATATGCCCCCAAGGTATGCGAATGGTCATATCTCCGCAACAGGTGATCCGATACACTTCATGTTTGGTTCTAGTGTAGGGTTTTCAGGGTCGGCGGATCGAATGGCGCTATTTCCGTTTACATCGAATCCAACGGCTCATTTGATCCACTTATATAGCACACATCGCACTGTTATCTTTGTGATAGCACAGCTTTCTTGTAATACCTTCCTGTCCTTCTTGTCAACACACGTATTTATCATGACAAACATGCTTTTAACAATTGTGCACTGAAATGTGGTGTGTCGTTAAAACTACTTACACCCTACCCTCACTTCATTTTACGATCAGGCTAGTTATGTTACAGAAATGACCATTTTGCACCATATTCCAGTATCAATGGTGTCATGCAATACCATGTGACTGAATTCTGATGCCATAATGCTGTTCTGTGTCCAGGTCACGTAGTCCAGACATCCGTCAGATTCGTAGGTCAGGGTTTTCATTTGAACTTTATTCGCTGAATATCGTTTTGTAGAATGTTTTACATGGATTGATGTAACTCTGTGAATGTAACTATGAATGTTTTTCGGCACTTAAACAGCGATCTCCCAAACCTCCAGCAAGATTTGCTCTGTGTTGGCTCCGGAGCATTGTAGAATAAGCCCACCTTGTTTCCTGGCTGTGTTGTAAGAGGCGACTAAATTAGGGTAGTTTTGTTTTGCTGTGTTTTGCATTGTTTGCTTTTTCTGAGCTGTGTTTAGTTTTTGTATTTTTTGTATATTTTATTTGTCTTCTGTCTGGTATTTTACAGCATGAACCAATGTGAATGACTGTATAGCCTAATTGTGCTGATGTGCCGTTAAAAATCTACTCACTCACTCACTTCAGTAAGATTAAAGGGGGCTAATTTGTGGCAGGGAACGGAAGAGAAGGAAAGGAAATGGAGGGGATTGGGAAGTGTGCTTCCATTCTCAAATTTCTATGGCCAACGTGGTCCGCTACCATATGTGCAGTTTATAGATTGTTTCATCTGATAAGGTCTGTTGTCCTTTGCACTTGACAGTTTATTGGTAAAGTTTGTATCAATGCATCTTTGTCTCTATCTTGCCCACAACAATGTAGAGTTATAAGTATTTGCATGATAAATTTTGAGATGTAAAAAAACTGCTGTTTTTTGCACCGATTTTCAACAACCGAAACAGCAATTTTTAAAATTCAGACTGAAATGGAACTGAGTTTTCGAAAATGAAAACTGTCACATCTCTGTCTGACAGTGGCTTGTGTCTGAGACTATGCATAATAAAGGGGGACCATACTCCAGTGGAGCGTAGGTGGGGTGCTCATCTCTCGCACATTGGCATTTGAGCCTGACCACTGAGTCTGTGACACATGGCCAGACCTACGGTTACCTTCCCAGCCGCAGAACATCACTGCCCTTGGCCGGTACCAAATTATACTGCTTGGTGACAGAGGCTCATGGGTGTGAACAACTTGCCTGGAGTTGCTACCCAGCAGTGCACCGGCCGGGAATCGAACCTGAGACCTCTCGATCACAAGTCCAACGCCCTACCACTACACTACCGAGCCACCGGCATACTAGCCGTGATTGTCACTATCAATACAGAACTTACATACATGCCATGCCGCCGATAGTTTACACATTGTTGTACAGTAAAGCTGTTATTGTTCTGTTGTAGGTCTCACAGTAGATCAAAAACGAGGCGTCGCCGTTCACATTCCAGGTAGGTTTTGTTATCAAAGTCTTAAAAACTGTAGAAAATGACCTTAGATATACAATAGTGTGGAGAATTTCTCAAAAACATTGATACTGAGCTAAAACCAAATTCAGATGCTTATTATTGCTTGTTTAAGTTGCGTTCTTGTGTTTCAGTTAGTAATTAAGTTCGTTGTTACATTGAGTTCCGTTGTGTGTTGATGGGAAGGTCGCGGAGTCGTTCTCGAGGCCACCACTCTTCAAGGACTCGTTCTGGGCGTGGCGCATCACCACATCGGACTCGCGAGAGAAGCACATCTCATTCACCGAGAGACCGAGAATGGTCGTCAAAACGAAGAAATACCCGGTTTGCTGTGTACACTGTTATGCGCTGTTTCTACTGCTGACTTGATTGGTGTCCTATACACAGCTTGCACATTCCATGACCAACTGTGTTTTGCTGCCTCATCAATGAAAGCTGATTAGCTCAAGCTAATGGTACTATAGTTTCTTTAACCCTTTGCCGCCCACAGTTGCCACATGGTTACAGCTACAAAGCATCCTGTGCCAGACCGGGTTAAGCCGTCATTTGTAATTTTTGACGTCTGGGGACTGTTGACGATCAGCCCTGAGTGTCAGAGTGCCCAGTTGTCAAAAATAACAAATGACGGCTTAAGCCGGTCTGGCACAGGATGCTTTATAACTGTACCCATATGGCAACAGTGGGCGTCAAAGGGTTAAGCAGCCATTTATTGCTCATACAAATGGACTGACTGATGGACTTTTTGGTCTTCCGCACTGGCACTGTTTTTATGTGGTTTTGTTGTTATTTCAGCAATTCTGTCTCACGATCTCAGTCGCGGAGTCCGACAAGGAAGCAGCGAAGTCGATCGCGCAGTCCGGTGAGAGGAGAAAGCGGACGACATGGGAGCAAGTCTCGTGGTTCGGCGAAGCGTCGGTCTGGAAGTCCGCCCGAGTCTCGTGCCTCCAAGAAAGGCAACTGTACACCTGCCAATGGGAGTCCGCAACGAAACAGTGCGTCCCACAGGCGAATGCGGAAAGATTCAAGTCGATCAGCTACTCCTGTGAGGAAATACGCAGGTCATAGAAGCCGTTCTGTTAGTGGATCCAGGAGTCCGTCAAAGGGCCGTCATCTTCCGAAAGGTCCACATACTCCGCCGGATGGAAGTCCACAACGACAGAGTCAGTCGCCGAGTTCCGCCAGACGTCGAGATGAGACTCGACCGATGTTAGACCGTGGTGATGGACCAGTAGAGCGTAGTCCAGAGAATTCCCGTCGTTCTCACAGTCCGGCGAAAAACAGCCTGTCATCACAGGAAGTCGGTAGGAAGGGACCTCACACCCCTCCGAGCCCATCTGTTGCAAAGCAGATCAGCTCCTCTAGTGGTCACGGAGGGCCGTAGACTCCAGAAGCTAACAAAACCCTGAACACTGTGGTTCTAGTAGCCCGGCAAAACATACAGCAAACAGATGAATCTGATGGGTTGAATGTGAAACGCTCGATGTTACAAATCTGTGCCATGGCTGTAGACCGGTGTATGAAGTTGTGGAACAAAATGTCAAATGGCAGTGATTTTTTTGGTTTCTTTATTGCAAGGCGCATTCTGTTCTTCTCGTGTGATGTATGAAAGTATTTGCTGTAGTCAGATATTGTAATGTGTCGTCGGCACATGCACAGGTATTGGTGAAACGGTGCATGTAAGAGTGGATGTTTTCCAGTAACAGAACTGACTTTGCACTGAATGACCAGTGGAACTTTGATGTAATCTGACACCCCGCCGACTAGCCAGCTCATCACTGTCTTACCAGTAATATTAACCATGTATCAAATGAATTTTTGTACATATCGTTTTTTCCATGGCGTTACACTGTATGCATATGTGCTAGACGCTAACTTCGATACTGTGTGATGTCGGTGCGTTGATTTGTCAGCGAGTTGGTTTTTGGTGAGTTTCTTTGTCGGCAAGTTGTCAAGAGTTGTCCAGGAGCCGACGATGAACGCTGACAGCAGTGATGAAATATGACAGACATGAAAACTGACGTAAAATGGCAAGCAAGGTTTTCTGAAAGTGTACTACAGACGATGAACGTGATTTGAGTGTGTAATGTGTGAATACGTTGAGGCATTGCGTTGTTTAAGAAACTTAATTTATTGGTGGTTTACCGTATTACTCAGATTAGCTGCTTTTATCTCGGTCTTAGGTGACAGTTGAGCCTTTTTCCTTTGTAGCATCTCCTTCAGTACTTTGATACTGTTGGTTGGGTCTTTTGACCTGTAAAAACTGTCTCCCGTATAACCTATACTGTGTTGGCGGGGATGTAAAACACTGCACAATCCAAAGCCTGTTTGTTGTGGATCGATGTACACTGTGTCTCAAAAAAGACCCAACTTTGAAATGCTATAGCTCGAAATTATATCGATCAATTTTGATGATATTTGGCAGAAATATTCAAAAGACCTAGAATAGAGTTTGCATGTTTCAGTTTTCATGTCTAGGTTTGCTTGTTATCATGTTAGCGTCTCTCAAACTGCTTACTGAAAATAAAGCGTGCATGCTGTGTGCATTAGTCAGCTGTTAAGCGTGACTATATTGCAGAACTTGAGACGTAGATCTTTGTGAATAATCCACGAAACTGATGATCAATGGATCTCCCCACCTGACGTGAAATTTCTCTTGACTGTTCAGTGGCTCTGACTCTGAGGTTTGTCTTCCTGACTCAGCAACCGCGACTCAACTGTGTCGACGTTTTCATCAGTATGCGCACTGCGTCTGCCACTGCCCGGACGCCTGTCAACTGTTCTGAACTTCACCAGCAGCCTGTTAATGCTGTTCTTCATCCAACTTTTGTACAGAAACTTTTATAAACTGCCGAGCTTTGTAACCTTTATATTCATCCAGACTGCAGAATTTTGTCTTCTTTACTGAACGGCGTCAAATTTAGCGCATTTGCTTGATACAGCGTCAAAATTCGCATTGGTGTCCGGTTTGAAAGACGAAAAGTTGATAAAAACAAACCAACGTGAAAAATGAAACATTCAAAGTCTATTCTAGAGTCTTCAACATTTCTACCAAATATCATCAAAATCGATTCATATAATTTTGAGCTATACCGTTTCAAAGTGGGGTCATTTTTTGAGACACAGTTTATGTTATTTGTTGACGATGGCCAGCAGTCTGCATGTAGTGTGAGTGACAAGTAGTACAAATGTGTACTACGAGTGGTGAGGTCTTGCAGGGATGTTAATGAGACAGTGAGACCGAGACCAACCAAGTCCTGCGAGACCGAGATCGAGACCAGTGTAGTCACATGCATAAATGAAATATTGGTGAACCGTGCAAAGTTATAAACCGGAAGTGGAATTAACGCCAGTAAGTTTAGTAAGTCAGTAAGAAACAAGTACGAATATGTGATAAAACGGCAATATTGCGCACATATTTAATGATTATTTTGGCATTTTGGTTAAATAACTTGCTCAGCATTTAGGAGCCAATGATCGATTAGAGACCTCGAGACCAGCTCACATGAGACTGAGACCAGAACTTCTCAAGACCGAGATCAAGACTGACTATTATGAGACCTTAACATCCCTGAGGTTTTGTGGTGAGACACGGATCTCTTTATCAGTTTCATGCTGTAGTTGTGTTTTGATAGATATTGTTGCTTTGTTTTTCAGGTTGTTTTGTTTTCTTTGGTAGATTATTGCGTCTTGTGCGAAAGTTATCACTGTAAAATCCTTCTATTTCGCTCTCCTTAAATTTTGTGATTTTGAATGTAACTGTATTTCTGTGCCTTTTATTTCTTTGCGATTTCAACCTCAGAAACAGTATGGCGTTTCTCCCTGTTCGGCCACATACCCAGAATGCCAGATGAAACAGATGCCAAGAAGACCTTAACAGCCTTCCCCTTGGAGAGCTGAAGGAAACCACTGGGACGCCGTCATACTATCTGGATGAAGACTGTCCAGCAGGACCTGAAATCCAGTAACTTCTCCCCGAATGAAGCAATTGACATGGCTGAGAATGGTTAGTATCTAAATAAACTGTCCGCAGATGTTGAAAATGGTTGAATTGAAACTACCTTTTCACAAGTATTATTCAACGAGTCGGACATGAATATTTCTATAGTTGTTCTGATGAACAGTCTTTGTGACGACATTTTTATCATTGCGCATAACTCATTTTGTTGTACATATTATCTTATGTGGCGGCACGTTAGAAATCGCTTGTGTTAAAGTTGACTGTTGTAGTTTGACAGTAACATCTGTCATGTTTGCTAAACCGACATTCCTGTTTAGTTTCTGTAGGTCTGTACAAAGAGATGCTCATTACATGTGTTTCAGATGTTGAGTTTGCTGAATGTAGAAAGTGGATGGTTTAGTATTTTGTTTGATTGATTAATATTGATTTGCGTGTTGCGATAGTTGCTAATTAAATCCTTCATTAAATTCGTGAAAATGGTCACATTTTGTTTGAAGTGCACAACTGTCGTGGTTTATTTTGCATATTTAACTTTATTTGTGGAAACACAATGAATTTTGCTGTTTATATTTAACGAGCTGTTGCGGGCTTGCGGGCCACTATAGCTATAGCCTACGATGTCACGCTGCTGCAAGGCCTGTGCTATTAATAGTAATGCACAGGCCTTGCGCTGCTGGCCGGCTGCTATAGGCCTACTGCCTACGGTATGTTCCACTGACCGACCTGGGGTCACGGCAGCAAGAGTATGCACGCATTTGTGGAAAAAATGTCATTATTTTCGTAACGACGACCCCTATAGACATAAAACACAGCACATGTACTGCACATGGTTGTCACGCGTTTGTGTGCAAAATTTCGCCCTCGTACAACGCGGCGTTCAGGACGAGATAGGCCACAGACAAAATAAACAAACTCTTAAATATTTAGTAGATAATATGCAGTTTTGATCCCGAAGTTGTAATTTCAGAGGCACTTAGCATTGTGGGTCACATGATCACCATCTGGTGCGGTGATTGAAAGAAGTTAATCAAGTCAGTACGTCAGTATGTTCAATGTATAGGGTCAGAGTCTTTAATAGTGGGATGTATTTGAGCCTACATTTGAGTACTGTCATTCACAGGCTTTTCGATATTGTCTTACAAAGTAATTTACAACAGCTGATGGCTCATTAAACCCTGGTTAACATCATCTGAGCACTGATTTGGGTCTGTAGTAAGAGTGGATACTGCTGCTTTCTGCGTGTATATAGTTGCACTATCTCATTTGAGAAGCTTCTGAGTTTGGTCTTCGTGTGACTGGCTTCACTTCATTCACTGTATTTAGCTCGTACAGGTCTGTGTGTTTTCTTGTATTATATTTGCCCTTATGTTGTATTATTGTAATGTGTGGAAGTGGGACTTGAAGTCTTTAAAACTTTTAAATTTTTGCTGCCCTAATTTTTTGCGGTTAAGTTTATTTCTGTGCCTTTTATTTTCACGATCTGAAGTCTGAACAACAGAACAAATGGAATTGTTAATAACAAGTTATTGCAATTTATCAGTCACCTGAACTAACTGTGATTTCCCACCACATTACTACATGCATAAACATAAATGGAACGATTCTCGTAGTTTAGTGATGGGCCAATTACAAGATTTTATTGCCACTGCAGAATACTGGTAACAAGTTTTTAATTTCTTGATTTTTGTTTACCTCATAAAAATCGCTAAATAAAGGACACATGAACGTTGAGGGTTTTACTGTATATGGATAATTAACCGTCCTCCTTCAGTGCTTCGACACTGTTGGTTGAATCATTCAACATGTATATCATCTTCTAAATTACCTGTCTTATGTCGAGTGGTACATAAACAATTGCTCAGTCGTTTCAGACAGATGAATGATGGAATCCTTGACTGGTGAAGAGCTTAGGTTTAATTCAGAATCGTGTACGGTGTCCTGTAATGAATTAAGGTCAGTATAACTCATGGAGTAGTAAAGATAAGATGTCACTAAGAAATGGCTTCATATTATTTTAGTCAGCTGTAATCTGAAACAACAGGGCCCACATTCTCAAAACTTCTTAGGAAACTCTTAGAAAGATTTCTCATCTTAGGACAATCTTTGACAATATCTGGGAAAACACTAACCAGGCATAATTTCACTCTATTTACTAATTAAAGACTAACAACAATATCATGTAATAACAAGACGTAAATATAAAAGTGTTAATTCCAATTATTATTGCGTTTTCCTAAGAAGTTTCGAGAATGTAAGCCATTTGCCAGTGTCTTAATCCGGTTAATGTTTCCACAGTTGTGTATTAAGGTATTGTGTACCGTACGGTGTGTAAAATGACTGTGTGTGTGTATGGAATATGTGGCTAGTGACGTTTGTGTGAACAGTTGATGTTGCACTGTTTCTTGTGTTTTGTTTCCACATTGTTAATATGTGGTGTTCTCTTGCACTTGACTAAAACAATTCCATTTGTTTCGTGCTGACAGTTAATATTACAACCTGAGCAATTGTTTTCATTGTTATCACTCTCTCTTCTTCAGTCTCTCGGCTACTGTGTATTCAGAGAAATCCAGTTACATCAATAGTGACAGTTTTCAGATCTGTAAATATTATGCCAGTGCAGTAACACATAGGTACCCGGCCAGTATTTTTCTAGAGTTGCATGTAGTGTTGTCAGTTTTCGTGGCTGCATTTTATTTCCGTTGAAGACAAATTGGTGACTTGTATGTACTGTGTAAATTATATTGATGTTTTAACGTATTTGGTAATTTCTGGCTTTTTTGGCGATTGGATTTATGGTAGTAATTCTCTTGTTATGGTATGGTTCCACGAATTTTGGTCCATAGTAAGCTGAACCACAACTATACTTGCTGCCGGCCTGTGTGGGCGCCGGGAGCTGTAGACCTGATCCGTTTCCTCGCCGGATGGCGTAATAAAATGCCCCTAAAGCAGGCTTCAGTTTCATTTGGTTTAGAAGTAGATTTCACCACTGCCGACAGCACTCCTGTATACCTCTCTCATCTGATTTGAGACTACCAACCAGAATGGACACCAGGGCCTACGATGACAAACTCTGTATGGACTGTACCGAAGATGGCTCTTTCGTTGTCGGCTAACGCCTTCAGTCATCATGCGCGTCTGATTCGCTTGCGACATGCAGTGTAGAAATGCTATACGTAGAAATATGTTTGATCTCTCTCCTAAATTCTGTCATATACTATCAGTCAGTTATAAAACCCTGACAACCACGCCGAAACCTAAAGTCGTCCACGGACTTGCCGGGGTACCTCTGCCTTTTCACACGTGTGGGCGACCTACCCAGTCGACGATCGCTGCGTTCTGCAGTCGACACCAATCGCCTATCAGTGCCTATCAGCTTGGTAGCCGAGCTTTTTCAGTCGCCGGCCCGCAGACATGAATCGTAAGACGTGACATCAGCAGAATCATTGGCGACATTTCGTTGCCTCGTCAAGACAAGCCTGTTCAGGAAGTCTTTTCCTGACTACCTACTGGACATTCACTGACTGTCTCCGCTACTTAGGCCACCTAATTTTTTGATTGATTTATTGCTTGATTACTGCATAATCTGCGTTTAATCCACCGGCAACACTATTC
>Ga0056114_1001148_pt1 | contig 11457 bp, 9 predicted proteins | sample WorMetHERISLAND1_FD_77005 | JGI IMG/M metagenome (GOLD analysis project Ga0056114, IMG submission 77005) | Marine gutless worms symbiont microbial communities from Max Planck institute for Marine Microbiology, Germany - Olavius loisae HERON... ...
ACCCATATCAACCCATGACACAATATAGTGAATTTATCAGCTTTCTGGCACTTGGCTGCATAGGTACATACAGCAATCAGTCCGATATTAATTATTTTTCATAACTGTGGGAAGTTATGACCAATAATGCACCTGTCAGTTTAAACTGACGCCAGCCGCAGATGGGTACAGGTTGTAAACGCAGTGTACACTACGCTTTCAGCCTGTAGAATAAGTATCTGTCTGCAGTGCTACTTTCTGAGATGTATTACATCTACTATATGAACAGTTTACTAATGTCTTATCTTCAAAATAAGATATAGTCTTGTGTCATTATCTGATTTAGTGAGTGGTAGGCCTACTGCGACACGGCACAGTGGTGCGAATAGCAACGAATTGATGATAATTATCGCACATGAGCAAATTAAAGCAAAACGTGTAATATCATTTCATAAAATAATACTGTTCACATAATACTGTAGTAGGGTAACAAATAAATGCAATGACTGAATGAGAATCTGACACAATGTATGGTTTATAAAGTGAAACGGTAAGCCACACTAACGACGTCACTTATCAAAATAGTCCTGAAGTAGCATCAAGAACATACATACACATTAGCTGGAGCAAAATGTCATTCACACAATATTGAATATCATTTACGGGCAAACAAGGAAATAAGAAAGTACAAAAATGCAGTTCAACTACTGCCGCACTAATGGGGCACTATCACCAACATTATAGCAATGGCTGAATCATAAAGTCTCAGTCACAGAGTTTGAACCTGAATCACAGTAATAATAGCACTGTTCAAAATACTCATGCGGTAGCTCACCAAATAAAAAAATTGGCCTACAATGCTAGACTGAACATTTCACTACTCCAGTCACTTGCAGTGAAATGCCTTGAAGCACCCGGGATGCAACCCGACATTGCATTTCTCACATGCATATACAGAAGTGCCTTTGCAACCAGGTGCAACACACCGTCTCTGGGTGCCTTGAACAATCCAGTGACCTGTAGCATCAGTACGAACTTCGTTCAAGACACGTCGATCAGCTGGAACGCGAGATGGCGGATATAGAACTGATTCACGGAGTGATGACAAGCTTTTCACATACACTTGAACAATTTCCCGACGGAATGAGAGCAAGTCGTGCTCTGGGGCTCCCGGTACTTTCTCCTGCAGCCGATGCAGTTGATACGCATTCTGCACAGCCAAATCAACACAGAAACGAAAGATGGGCCAGTACCATTTCTTCGTCCGATGCTGTATCATATAGGCTGCAAGATTTTGATCCAGACGATCAACACCACCCATACCATGGTTGTACAGCTGGACAACCTTAGGCTGAGTAACTGAAACCCGCTTCTTCTCAGCAGAGGAAAAGAGGTTGGCTGTCTGAAGTGGCTGAACACCTGCATATGTGGATGCAACAGTCACCACTTTACTGTCGTGCCACCGAACCAAGCAGACGCCAGAATTTTGGTCGGTCGCAACATCATACGATCCGCGCGGTTCCTTCTTCATGATATCAGGACTTCTGAGTGGAGCTCCTTCTGCTCGGTTAGGACGGAGAGTGCCTGTTGCTGCCATCCCCATATCTGCCAATGAACGTAGCAGACGAGGACTGGTGAACAGGTTGTCAAACACAATGTGGTAGGAGCACCCGTCATGCTTCGGTAAGTCCTGTGTCAGCGTACGCACAACCGAGCCGCCCAGACCTAGTTCCTTGTCTGTGGTTCCTGCTCCTTGGTAGGGATAGAATTGGACAACGTAGCCGAGACGAGTAGCCAGAACCCACATCTTGTATCCAAATTTGATTGGTTTGCCATGGATATATTGTTTCGCCCCATGACGACCGAAATACGGTACCATACTCTCATCGACACTCAATGTTTGTTCAGGGGTGAAATTTCCAAGGCAAGCGGAATTTATAGAATCAGTGAGTGGACGAACTTTAGCAAATTTGTCGTTGGAGTCCAGGGTGTTGTTGTTAGCAAAATGTATATTTTGCATAATTGAAGTGAAGCGGTTACGTGACATTGCTGATGATACCAGTATGTTGTGGACATCCTCCTTGCATTCCCAATACATCGGCCGTCGTGGTAGAGACACATATCCACTGACAAGTAGAACTGAAAGAAAGAGTTTGAGGTCAGGGACATCTATTTGAAAGCTCTGCTGGCCCTTTTGAGCAGCATAGTCATTAGTCTCTTTGCAGATGTACTCCATCAGTTGCGGAGTAAAGAAAAGCTCAAACAAAGAAACCGGTGGCTTCTGATTGTCCGTCTTGGGAGGAAGTAAATTCCAAGCAAATTTTGATTTTGCATCACTGTCCTTCAGGTCTTTCTTTATCCAAGCTGGTTTATAAGTAGCAGACTTACTAGCCGGCATCTTTTTGGCTTTCTTTGCCGGTGGACTGTCTTCAATTTCTGAATCAGAATTTTCCTCGGCACCAATCCTCACGTCTCCAGTTGGCTTCAGAACTTTGACGGATGCTTCAGCAAGAAGCTGATTGCGGTTCAGATTATTTGCATCTCCGCTGCTTGACAACTCCTCATCAGCAGAGTCTCCATCGGTGTCGTCACCAGTGTTGGTTGGTGGAAGGACTGTGATTTCAGCACCCTGTGTCTCGTCATCGTCCGTGTCCTCCAACATCTGGAGCACTTCGTGCAGCTTATACCTACAGTCATACAAATAGGCATATTACTGGGTTATACTAACATTGTGAATGACAAAAGACACTGATTATTGAACATAACACTGCCATATTTAGGTATATTCTTACTGTTGAATAGTTGTGAACACGATTAGTGCAACAAAGCCGACCTAGAATAAACCTGTACCCACCAGCGGCTGGCGTCAGTTAGAACTGACGACACTAATATCTTAACAACAAATAACCCAAACATTCCCAGTATAAATTACCATTATATATGTACATATTAGGCATGTATCTACAGTTTTTCCATCAACAAGTTTAATAATAACGTATTAGAACTTACACTTTGTTCCTTGTAGTTTTCATTTCAGGCCAGATCAAAAGAGCGGCATTAAACACACTATATAATAATTATAATCAGTAGAATATGCAAAAAATACACCGATATTAAGTAGAAAACACTGTTTACATAAATGTCAAAACAAAACAACGTAGAATACTTAATGATACTGACTAAAATCCGACATTTACTGAGCGTCAGTTTAAACTTACGCCAGCCACATATGGGTTAATGAATAAATACTCGCTAGACATTCATCTGTCGCTACTTACAATTTACAGTAATAATGAGAGCGTCGTACGTTTGCTGGACACTACTCTTCATCAACGGTTAGAGTCAGGGACATGTAACACAAGTGACATTTTTATAGTTTGACGAAAGTTTTCACCATCATTGGACTAATTTAGCTACATGATGCCAGTTCCAACAGAGGCAGGCTAGCATACATTAACTCATTTTGTATTGCAACGTAAGTCCTAGCTTATACTTCACGGGATGTACACAAATGTTGTCCTCTTTCTGTAGAATCACCCATATATCTTTGTTCAACTAGAATACACACCCTTAAATGCTGTCACTTGATCTTTATGCAGCCATGACTTAGCACTATAACATGACAGTTCTTTGATAGCAGCAGCTAGCAGCAGGACCATGGGAACAATTCGTTTACTGGTAGGCAGGCTCACTTTAATATTGTTACCCATGAAAGGAGCCAGTATGTCCAATTCATTCTCACGCAGGTTGAGAACTTGTGCCAAGTTGTTTTGTCGACATTATGTCATCCGGCTGCTGGAAATCACATGCCGACACAAATTTCCTCTGGCACGTAGCAGCACTGACTGCATTTGTTGAATGGTGTCTTCCCGATTCGCCGAAACCCGATTCGCCGAAATTAGGGTTAAGGGTTAGGGTTGGCGTTTCGGCGAAACGGGTTTCGGCGAAACGGGACTGAACCTGTTGAATTGTCATATGGACATGCAAATAGATGTGGATTCATAGTGCTTTCTCTTCTCAACCATGACATCAATGCAGTCGCGCATTTCTTTCGTCAATGATACAAGAACTTTCCTTCCTTTTTTCCCTCTGATTTTTGTTCTGATGAGTTTCTGACACAAAGCCTGCTCCCACTGTGACAGACACTCTGTCAAAAGACTGTCATATCCTTACTGATAGTGTTTGTGATGTGCCGATATGAGTTCAATGTTTCGTCACTTCGTCGGCGATTGAACAACATCACCAGAACCAGTACTGGCACGTCATTGTCAAACACACCAGGTGGGGCAGTCTGACTGGTGTCACAGTGCCAGAGCTGCCGACTGTGGCTTTTAGACCTGACACAGGGAAGTCTGTGGAAAGCTTCTTTAAGTTCGTTAAGTCTTCTGATGTCGACTGTGTCTTTAGATTGCTAAACTTCCTCTCACAGAGGTTTGTTAATGCTGCCGATGATACTAATTCCTCAAATTCTTTGTCTATCAGCTCCAGTCTGCTGGCTTCGTCGTTTGATTTTATGGTCCTTGTTGTCTTTACGGCTGCTAGTTTCCGGAGGTTGTACCCAAGCTTCGGGGCCATGCTTGGTGTGGGATACTCCTCTGCAGCAGATTGCCACTTCGCTGTCCCGACAACAGCGGCAGTCACCGTATCAAAACTGCCAGGTTTTATTAAATCGTTATATCTTGGCCTAGTGTTCTCAAACACTGCAGCAGTCTGCCACATTCTGTCACTTGCTGGCCAATGAGATGCCGACGAGCTGGCCTCTGCTTCATCCTGTATGTTTTGCAGACCCAAAACATTCCCAACTCCACTATGAGAGGGTGCTGAGGGTCATTTTTGGCAGCTAACATAATGGTGTCTCTGGCCGTACGCGAGCCAACATTTTTCAGCTCTTCACTCATGCTGCTGTGGTCACCCTTGAGACTTTCACTTTCAATGATTCTCTCGATGGCACTTTTCTTGAAGTTATTGTTCTGGACGCAGAAGTACTCCTGGTGCTTCCAGGGGCACTGCAGTATGTCGAGTATTGCAGATGAGCCAGACTATCCGTCCCTGTGCCACAATATATCGCCATAAGCAGCTTCACACCAGCTGAACAGACTCCGGTAACTGCTGCCCGTGGTGACTGCATTGTTACACAGTGTTCATGTAGACAAGAATTGTTACTGATGATTGAACAGTTGTTCCTTTGCCATGACCATAAATGGCAGACGTCGAGTCACATCCACCAAGAGCATGTATGACCAGCATGCAGATATAAAACGACAATGCAATTGTAACTGTTCATTCCTTCAGGTCTACCGTTATAAACGAAAACTAACATGGCGTCACTGGAAGCTGTATTGATCAACAGAAAATTAAGTAACACAGAACTGCCTGTGCCTCTCTTTCTGCATCTATTTCAATCAAATCACTCATTTAAACAACGTCGACATCACATCGCATGACTAAATCAGTTTCGTCATCACAAATGTCAGCATCTAATTTAGCACGTAGTATCTAGGCTCATCAGTGTGGAGGTCTAGCTTAGTCTATACTGAGTACATGAACTGAATCACTGGCAAATGTTTGACAAACAGCAACATTTCTGCATGCTTGGGGAGCAGTGGGTTGCACCTGTCAGTGTACACCTGTGCCGCCGAGCTGAACAAATGCTCGCTCGCAGCAGAGCTGGGAGGCGCACTCAGGTAGCGCCTGGCTTGGTGATCCTGGCAGCACGCGGGTCATCGCTCTCCAGCGCACGACCTCGGTTGAAGGCAGCGATGATGCTAGACTGCTTTACAACATGACAGACTTTCGGCAGCAGGTTCTGGTTTTCTACCGGCCGACTTTCTTTGCTACCTCTTCCTTGGCCTTCAATTCTGCGAACTGGGTTTTGTGAGCCAACTAGAGATGCTGCCAGAGGATCGTTGTGGTAAAATTCGTGGTTTTTGCACCACTGCGAGAAACATTTTTGTCACACAGAGTGCAATAGTGCATGTTGCACAGCTTTTATCTACCAAATACCGCCAAATGACAGACAGTTTCCGCGACGACATAACGACTGCTGGCTTGAGTGTATGGCCATGGCAATGGAATCAGCAGTGTATATATAGCTTTACTTTTGGCATGACCAATGGCAGGTAGCCAGCAGCCGGTACCTGAAACCGTTCAGTCTGTACCCTGTACCAAGAAATCGAATCACAGTCTACCATGCAGGTCTCTTGGTCTCATGGTGTTGCCAGAAGAGGTGGGTTTGTAGTTTGTAATCTAGTGCCGTCGTCATTGTAACCGAGCTGGTTGTTACCATTTTGCGACATAATGTGCAGCAGACGTTGCAGCGGTGGTGGTCGTTGAATGAAGATAACTGGGAATATTCGGAAATTTTCTTGCCAGGAACACCGTTAGCCGTGGTCTGTCGTATACGAAGAATTAACTCTCGTCTCAGCAAATATGCTTTGAAGTGTTTCAGGGCAAAAATGATGGCCGTCATTTCCTTATGTGCAACACAGTATGATCTCTCTCTGCCTTATTCAACGTTCTACTGGTGTACTACACCTCCTCTAGTGCTTCGTCCTACCACTACTGATGACCACAGGAATCAGTCTACCACACGTGTCACTTGGTCTCGTGGTAACCATAGGTGAGGTGGGTTTGTGATGTGGTGTCGATGCTGAAACCAAGTTGGTCGTTACCATTTCCCAGACGCTTCTGCTAACAACCTCAGCCTTGTTCCCATTGTCTCATACTCACCTCGTTGAAATTAACTACACGCAGTAAAAAGTTTGTTGTCAGTGATCACTGTTGCTTCCACAAACGGCGGCGACAACGATGACCATCGTGACAACGACGATGTAAGACTGTATTGTGTACATACAGAGTATAACAATTACAACAACAGTGCAGAGCACCTGTATGAATAACAGATCACTCAGTGAAAGTAAAACACAGGCAATCGTGTGTGATATGCTTACTGAAGTAAAGCTTTTCACCGGCGATTAACTTGTGTTATTATGTCAACATGCGACAGCGTTACTGAGACTGCTGGATACAACTGACCCACCCACAACACTGAAGAACGCATGAGTTCGTTCAGTGTAATGCAAATATTTTTTTTGATCAGGAATTCCACCAAATAACCCGCCATGTTTTTGATAATGACCGAAACATGGAATCCCTCCACAAACCTCCCTCCAAATTCTTTCGATATTTTGATTATGTGCTCTAGAGTGTGGATCAACTAAATTCATGCAGTGATTCACACTTGGTGTACGAAACTTCGGTGGATCCACTGAATACCCACATACTGTCAATCAAGCGACCTATGTTTGATTTGCATTTACCAAATTTTGCCTCAACACAGCGGCTGATGGTAAGAGTTTGACGTCACCACCAAGTGCACCTTATGTGCACAACAACCGACGTCCAGCCAGACGTTTCCACTGCCTGAATCCTTGATGTTCGCAGCTTTGTTGTGTCCGACGGCGAACACTTGCGCTGAGATGCTGCAGTCTTGCAAGTGCTTATGAGGGATTGCATTATGTACACGCTCGTATGCTTTATATTGGTCGCTTTTAACATCTTCTATATGCTATTGCATATAAGCTTACTATTATATCTTTTCCACAATATCCAACTTGAATGGCACTGTATAGCCTAATTGTGCTGATGTGCCGTTAACAAACTACTCACTCACTCATGCTTTTCTTCCACCAAAACGTTGCTAGAATCGGAATTTTCAGCTGCCAGTCAGTCGTGATGTAGTTCGCGGTGACGCTGAGATACACATTGTTGGCCAGACTCATCCAGATGTCGGTTGTAATCGACACTGTGGTGCTGCTGTCGGTGGTGATCTCATTGATGGCACCTTTCAGTGTCGTATGCTTTTCTCTGAAACGTCCAGTGCAACATATTGGTTGTTGAATTTGGTAATACACTTGTTTTGGTATTCGACTCTGTCTCAACTGATTCCAGTGGCATACTGACATCGGTAGCGTCTTCTCCATTATAGTGCGTATGCAAACAGACATCAGATACACAGTAACTGGCTCAATAACAATAACTGTTGTAGAAAGTACATGTACTAAACTATTAACTAATGTAGGTAATAAGTTGTTATTTATGGTAAGCAAAGCCTAGTGCCTAAGGCCGCATCATGAGCCGTCGTCTATGTCTGTAATCACTGTAGTAAATATCAGCTTAATATGCCATGCAGAGTAGGTCTAGATATCTTCAATAATTACAGAACTCAGCAATTAAATGATAGATAGAAAACAAACTTACTCTTGAGCTGTGTGCTCCTGACAAAATCTTTAACGTTTTGCCATGAACGATGCTTCAGGACCGATTCCTGTAGACAACTCATGGTTTCCGCTTTTCCAGGCAGAACATGATGCCAGTTTGTAAGACGACTTCAAACAGTGTCTTGCTGTTGCAATAATTTGGATACCAGATCATACTGGTGTCTGAAGTAATATATGTGCAGATGAGGCTGCAAAAGCAGCTCTCAGCTGAGCAGTCTCAACTATGAAGTGCCCAGCCACTGATTTCATTCCAGAGCTTACTAAACACTATCGTGATGTCTGGCAGGCTAAATGGGATGAATGCTGTTCTAATAAACTGCACTCTGTCAAACCTCGCCTTGGTTACTGCAGCGTCACACACCTCTCTCGTCGTGATGCTGTTATTCTGAGAAGACTTCGCATTGGTCACACACGTGTTACTCATAAATATCTACTCTCAGGGGATAGCCAACCACTCTGCAACAAATGTAAATGCTCTCTAACAGTCAAGCATATTCTACTGGAATGCTGTAGTCTAAAGCATGTCCGTGAAAAGTATTTCACGTGCTGCTCGCTTAAAGAATTATTTGAGAATGTTGATTCCACAGCAATCATGGATTTTATCAAAGAAATCTTTTTTATCATCTTGTATAGTGCTTGTTGTTTTTCATTGCATTTTACATTAGCTATCAGAGCCTTGGTATTACTTAACCTTTTCAGTCACCAGTTTGTATAGTTTGTTATAGTATATAATGTTTTATTTTTCCAGAAAATTAACATGAATGTCACTGTGTAACCTAATTGTGTAAAGCTCATCTATGCTGCGGTATCTGTGACAGTGATAGTGTGGAACAGTATCAACAGCTTGAAAAGCTGATGGAATGATGATGACATGATTCTCGCCTTGATCAGCATTCGTAAGACATCTGAAGCAGTTTTGACATCATTATCCTTGAGTTCTATGATAACTCATTCTTGAAAGATTCCATTTCCCCTTTCAAATCAAACATTAAAATTAATCATCACGAACTCCGAAAGTGTCGGGGCCCCCTATACCAGTGGGGCTCCCTTCACTAGACGCTGCTGCTACCCATCGTTATGCCACTGTTGATGAGTCAGAAACACTGAGCCAATTTTTCTCACCTGTAACTGGATGTCCTTGTCACCATGCTCTTTCTTTGCTGCTCATAAAACCTCGCCCATCTCACGCTCGTCTTTTGTCACATATGATACGATGTACATGATACAAGTGTTCAGATCCATAACTGGCTGTGCAATAAGCCGGCACAATTCCACTAAGTTTGATCACATGACTAATCTAAACTTAGTGACAGAAAATTGAACGACTTCAGTCTTTAATACAACAATTCAACACTTTAATGAACAATAGCTTTAAATAGTATTGCATTTGATGCAGCAAAATGTCACTGAGTCAGTTTTACCATCAAACACAGTTGTCTCAACTAATTGAAACAGTAATTACAGGCCTACGCCTCTTTAAATCATATACCGGTAATAGCTAGTACACCTGTAGACATGTTCAGACACGTACAAAGTGGCCGTCAGAGCCTAACTGTGATGACCAACGTGACCTAATTTGTCACACGATGATTGGCTTCTTACCTTCTGAAGGATTCAAAGTTAGACTGAAAGGCCGGACAATCCTCTGCGCCTCTGAAGACTTTTGTTTAACTGGCGCTATATAAATACACGTATTCATTCATTCATTCAATCCTGATCAACTCGATCAGTTTATCTCTGCTATCTCCCTCCTTATAGGGATAGATTATCAGGTTTTATTCTGAACTATCTCCAGCTGTCTCGACATTTTCTGTATTATTCTGCCATCCCCCTGCATTAATTTTACGACAGCGCTGTCGCTCTTTTATAGATGTCGAAAGGGGCATAGCTCGTCATGAGTGACGTCGTTCGTGCTCTTCTCTCCTTTTTATTTCGTTTTGGTTTCAATAATTCTCGTTTTAGTTTTAGTTTCAGTTTTCGAAAAAAAATAACTTCAGTATCAGTTTTAATTTCAGTTTTAGTTTCAGTGCTATGGGCAACATCGCATCAGAACGATTATAATACATATTGCACAATAAAACATACTGCACGAAAAATATTGCACATGAGTAATGGTAGTGCAGCAAGTAGTTATTCAAACTGTCAGTAAATCAGCACACATCAGTGTTACAACAGTCCTTGGTTCATTCTCACAAAAACCCGTTTCACCAGGTTCTTCGTGAGGCGGTTGCGACGCCCTGCTGTCAGCCACCCACAGACACTGAAAACACGTTAAACGTATGATGCTTGCACAGCTATGTTTTTCTACTACGGCTCATTTTGCAGTAGCGCCCTCTCATTTTCCAGTGACACGACACATTGACGAAGACTGGTGCAGCATAAATGAGCAAATGACACAAGCAACAACATTAAATAATATGAAATTATTATTAAAATAATAATGAGTCTGTTAAATGTCTTTTAATCAGATAAATCCAATGTCGCACTTTATTGACATTCTGATGTCCAACATTTCCAACAGTGTGCAGGTAAACTGGGACAACTACATGTGGCGGCATTTATTGCATTAAATGGCTATTCTCCACAGAAATTCATCGACAACACGAAGATAGCATACAGTCGCGATGGAAACAATCAAAAATAGTGGTGAAAACAGTAAGATGTAACACTTGTAATCTTAAGAATATATACGTACCAAACTTAAGTAAGTATGGATTACTGAAATCAATTATTGAAAACCATTTTTTGCTTCGTTGTTAATAATCAAAACATAAGCGTTACTTATTTAATCTTTGGACGTGTCAGCAGTGACTGGAGTTATAAATAGCTACTTGCCTGGCTTAGCAACAATCTGTGACGTCATGTACCGAAAGAAGTCTGTCTGTGAAAGAAATATTTGCTATAACTTAAGGGAGAAAGGTCACGCTCGCCAGCTTATTGCACGCAAATATTCAAGAACCAGGAATAGTTGTATAGCTAGTACACTGTTTAATAATATGTAGTATCTAAGTAGCCGCCACAGTAGACACACTGTAGATAACTAAGTAGCCAACGATAATAACAGCATGAGTACTTGTACTGTTATTGCCATTGGTTACCGTATATACTCGCGTATAAGTCGCAAAATTTACAACAAAATCTTGACCTAAAAGTTGGGGGAGCAACTTATACGCGGGTCATAAAGTAAAGATTTTTTTCC
>Ga0056114_1001149_pt1 | contig 11456 bp, 10 predicted proteins | sample WorMetHERISLAND1_FD_77005 | JGI IMG/M metagenome (GOLD analysis project Ga0056114, IMG submission 77005) | Marine gutless worms symbiont microbial communities from Max Planck institute for Marine Microbiology, Germany - Olavius loisae HERON... ...
ATTTGGGACCCGGCCTCTATTCGGGACCCGGCTTCTATTAGAACAAGTGACCTAAAACCCCCGGCTTGTATTTGAGACCCGGCTTCTATTCGGGACCCGGCCTCTATTTGAGGTTTTACGGTACTAGATTTCACTCAGCGAAAAATCATTTCATCAGAAACGTGCTGACAGTGTCTGCTTGGTGATTGAGTAAGTAAGTTCTACTAAGTCTATTAGTATACACGTGACAGATACACATGATTGCAATAAATAGAAAAGTAGACAAGAAAACTGTTCATCTGCAGAGACATTAAGCTCAACAGTATCACGAGCAATGAATAGTGTAGACAGACACGTTGAAAAATACACTGAAACATGATGAACAAATCGATATATTGTACTAGATGCGAAAGAAAATAATGAATTAAAGAGTTCTGTCGGAACTACCCGAACGTTTTCAATTGCCATGTGATCTTACTGCAGCTGCTACATTGTAAATGTATTGACTGAATAACTTATGACGTGAATTTCTAGCGTGGAACTATTGTCATGTCTGCCGACGTACAATGAACCTGTGTTTGACTGATACAGGTAGATGCACTCTGTGCCTCACTGCAGGACAACAATGTGTTGGTCCAGCGCAGCACACTTGAGCTGCTGCTGAATCTGTTTCCAATACACTCCAGTCAGCTGACTCCATCTGACACCGTCACCGTCTTAACGGCAGCCATCAGCGTTGTTCTTCGCCGCGACATGTCACTCAATCGGCGTCTCTATGCGTGGCTTGTCGGCACCGACGCTAACGGAGTGCCTATCAATGTAGTCGTCAGCGTTGCGTCATCTTCTTCAGAAACTGGCAGCATGGACCGCCAGGACAGTGGACCGAACATGCTATACTTTGAGAAATATTCGAAGACATTCCTAGTGCAGGCTGTTAAGAGGAGCCTAGGCAGTGATACAGAGAACGATCATAAAGTGCCGCCTAAGCTTCGGCCGTTCAGAATACTGATCAGCCTGCTGGACAAGCCGGAGGTCGGGTCGGCCATTCTAGAGGACATCTTTCTTGACGTGCTGTGCTGCATACATCGCGAGTGTGTGACGAAGGTTGGCGACAGCTGCGTTAGTCACAAATCCACTGATAACACAACGGCCATTAGTGAGGTGATTAAGACCGCAAATCTGCTGCTCGGCAGCTTAGAGCCGAGCTTTATCTGGCATTTTATTAGCGATGCTCTTGAGGCAGCGTGTGCTGGTGTGAAAACTAGCAAGTCACAGCCGACCTCGGACACTGTCTCACTGCTTGAACTGTGTACCGTTGTCGACTTTTTGCTTGATAAACTCTCACTGGTGCGTAACAGTCATTGATGCTGATTTCTGTTTATTATGTTGTCGTAGTAATTGCTTCAGTTTTTGTTTTGTTTTCTGCCTTATCGATTGCGCTTTATTATGTATATACAGTTTATTGTAAATTGTAACCTATATATTAGCTTGAATTGTCATATTTCTAAGTAGTTATGTCATCAGGCCGAGAGTTAATTCACTGACCTTTTGTTTTTCAGCAGCATTTTTATGGGGCATGAAATTATTTGATGATTATTTAAGTAAACAATTGTCATTTTATTACTGCTAATAATAATACTTCTACTGTGCCAGTCCATCCATGCTAACTTGGTGAATATTGACTGGTTATTTTGACACAGGAGGCGTACAAAGAAACGCAGTCATTACACCTGCCTCATCTGTTGCTGTCGTTCATTGGTTCATTGACGAGTCACATTGATCGGTTTTCAGACTCTGAGCTGCTGGCCTGTCTTCAGCTTGTAGTGAAGATATTCTCCCACATCCAGTCGCCTGTCACCCACGTGGCTTCACCGGGAACATCGGACACGGTCGTCGTTAAATCGTCGTCAAAGTCGCCTGATGGCAGAGCTGGGGACCAGCCTGAAACAAAGCCAACTGACGAGGCTGCTGATGGTGACATCGATGTTGATGACGACAGGTATACTGTTCACTCACCTCTTGTGTTCTGTTGTAAATTCACACATAATTCCACCGGGTCCACCTTTTCTCCAGTAAACCTGCTGGTGCCTCCTCCCAATTGACCCATTCTGACTCAACCCTTGACACTCCTTGATTTTTCTTCTTTATTTATTGCATATCTGTCATCGTTTTGTAATAGATCGAAACTTTAATACTTTATTAATCACCATGTTCTAAATGTTTCAAATTGATATACATATCAGCAAAGCATAATCCATAGCACTGTTTATTGGTGGTAAGAATAAACATTTTAACAGACGCCGAAGGATAGTCGCCAAATAATGTGATGTAAATATCTTGAGAGTTTCATACCAAGAGAATGACTCTTGGAATGGCCTTGCAGTAATTTTGATGATAGATGATAGACTAAAATGATAGACTGCAATGCAATACATCACTACAGTACTTACACTGATATGTACTGAATGACATATAAACTAAAGTGAACATCGATGTGCTGCATTGTGTGCAGTGTATCTGGTGTAAAGCTGACAAATGCCGTCAATGGTGAAGTTGTTAGTGGCAGTCAGCAGGCAGAGGTCAGCACTGCAGGTGGTGATAAGGCGAACGACGACGTCAGTGGAACAGCAGTTGTTGAATGTGATTCATTCTGTGATTTTATTCGCTTCGAGGGAACTGTGACGGAACATGTCATATCTTCCGCTGGCAGCCGATTGGTTGATTCTGGGACGGGAACATTGCTGCGAGCCTGCATAGAGAAGTACAAATCGTTGTTCAAAGCACTCGGTGCAGTCCGCATCCTGCAGCACAACCGGTCTCTGTCGGCTTCTTTCATGGATCGGTTTGTTTCACCGGAGGCTTGTAGTGACAGGTCTGAGGTGGTCACGAGGAGTGCTGGTGTGAGGGGTGTGGACAGGGTTGAGCTGACTGGTCTAACGAAGGGCGTCGTGGATGCGTTTTCACTTGCCTGTCAGCTGCTGGTGGACTTCTCTGCTCTGCCAGTCTACAGCGAGTCAGCTTTATCATCGCCCACTGCTAACACTGCTGGTAAGAATGCACGTTTACAAATACTCTGCGTCTCAAAAAATGTCCCACCTTCTGCTTCCACGAACGTCACGTGCAGTTGTAATTGCGTATTTGCAGCTATATCAGGTTATAACTCAGAAACAGTACAAGCTAGTGCCGAAGTTACTGTAGAACATGAATAAGAAGTCATATGCAATCTAGCAATAGGTATCATTTTCAGTGACCTTGAATGACCCTAACCCTGTTTTCCAGGTCATAGTACTTTTAAAGGCAAATATCTCAAAAACGGTGCATTTCAGAGACATAGTTACTATAGGACTCTAATAGCAACCATAGGCCAGTTATAGAATGGTACCAGTTTCGATGACCTTTAGTAACCCCTGAACCAGATTTCAAGGTCACAGTGTTTTTCAAAATTGAATGTGTCAAAATGGTGCAAGATAGAGCCATAGTTCTATTAGTCATTAATAGGAAGTTATGTACAATCTGTCAACTGGTGTCATTTCCGATAACTTTGAATGACCCGTAACCTGGGTTTCAGTGTCACAGTAATTTTCGCAGGTGAATATCTGAAAATGATGCCTTTTTGAATTGTCCACCTGCAAATAATTCGTTTACTTAGCCTCTGGTGTAATGTACGGCTGACGTATGCTTCCTCAGTGATAGCTGAGTTTCTTGTACTTACTTAATGTTCCTATTAATCTGACATGATGGTACTTTGTTTTGTATACATCACTTCAGTGTTTTTAAACATGATATTCACTTCTTCCTTTTACTTGCCAGATTTTATGCTTATTGGTGCAGGCAAAATAATTGTAGCCGATCGATTACTGGGAAGATTTTTTTTGAGACACAGTATAGATCTTAGCAATCATCAAGTGCTAGTTTGTAGTCACAGGGTCTTGTATGCGGCTGTGTACTGTGTGTTTGTGAGTGCAACATTTTCTCATTTTGGTGTGTGCATCCGACCATTTTTTCTGTTAAAAGAATCACAGGGTGAGTGAGTGAGTAGTTTCTTAATGGCACATCAGCATAATTTGGCTATGCAGTGCCATTTACGTTGGTTCACGCTGGAAAAAAGATAAGAGTAACATTATACACTATGAGATAATTAAAATGATACAATGTTTGATGGAAAAGGTCAAATAAAACCAATGTAATATGGAAACGAAAAGAAACACTGTACAAGATTGTTGTTGCATCATCATTCTCGAATAATTCTTTACCGAGCTACATGTGAAGTACATTTCATTGATATTCTTAAGATTGTAACATTCTAGTAGGATATGCTTCACTGTTGGAGAAGATTTACATTCGTCACAATGCAGAGTGGTGAATCGCGGTATTTGTCTGTAGGTGGGCGATGTTTCGATGGTTGGCTTAGCCAGCTGTTGACCTGCGCCTGTTGTGTGAGTCACTTTGACGTCGAGGCTGCTGCCATCTCAGCAATGTTTGACCTCATTGTGTTGGCTCAGTCGGCTCTCGTACTGCGACACGGCGAACAGAAGCAGCAGACAAACCGTGGGACTACTCCGGTGTTGATCTGGCCACTTTTGTCATTGTCTGATCTTCATACTCTCAACTCCACTACTAATTTCTACCAGGTACAATAGCTTGCACTTGTATAATCCGTTAAGTAACAGCTTAATAGTTTAGTATTTTTGCCTCATGTGGGTTATGGGAGATGTATACTACCAGCGCCTGTGGCCGACCGTCGACCACCTGGACCCACCAGATCTGCCGCGACACGGGTGTAACAGCGACCGAGGCCCTGCAGCTAGCGGAGGACCGACCGTTTGGCGAACGATCGCAACGGCGGGAGGCTCCGGCTAAACGCTTCGCGTCACAATGATGATAATGATGATATACTACCAGCCAACCTGACTACCTACACAATCTTATCTCTGTTCAGTCTACATGTAGAACCCGCTTCTCATCTGCTGTCACCGTAGCTTGACAATCTGCATCTTCCTTGTTGCAAATCAATAACCGCTAATTTTGATATGCATCACCTTAATTGTGGAATGAGCTTTCTTCTTCGTTCCGTCAACCTTATCTTGTTCACCACATCTTGAACGTATCACCTCATCACAGTCGCCATCTTTTTTCTCACCATCTGTCACTCCCTTGGCCTTTTACTCCAGACTTTTAAAAATCCTTTGTTTCACAAATCCTTTCATCCATAGTCTTTCTGCTTCCATTTGGACTGCCTTCACGGATCTTGGTCTTGGACTGAATCTACTGGGCACTGGCGTTTGTCTTAGTTTCTTCTTTTATATTTTTGTTTTTTTTTTGTTATATGCATTCATGCCATCAAAAGTCTAACAGTGAAGTTACTCCAAGACTGTATCAATATTTTTGGACAGATTTTTGATATTCTTGCTCATTTGATTTCACATGACCTTTAAAGTTAAGAGTGTTACGCATGGCAGTCCCGTATGGGGCGTATTTATTATTATTTGTGTTATTATTGTGTGATGCCATGTGGTCGGAGATACATAACATGCCATCAGACGTGATCAGTTGACTGTGAATGCCAATGGTGGGAGCTGTGATGGCTGTGAAGTTCTCACTTTGACGAGTGAAGTGAACATAGAGCTGAAGTGAATGAGTAGTTACTTACTAGCACGTATAAGAGCTCCTTTCAGAGTTATCACTGAGCCAAATTGATGTATGAGTCTACAGTTCATTCAGCTGCACAGTAACGCCACTTTATAGGTGACCATCTCCATCTGCCTTTCTGGAAGCCAGATTATTCTGGGCATGCTTAAAAGTCGTTGCTGGAGCACCATACAGGAGAGCATTACAGTAGTCCAGCCTGGAGGAGACTTAACTAGGCATTGTCATGGGACATTAGGCTGCACGCATGGTGATTGTGCAGTGGTGGCAGTTGATCACTGATCAGTTATCATACTGTACCACTTGAACCAGTGGAGAGCGTCCTGCTTGACATTGATGATGTCAACGTCGGACTGAAGATAACGTTAGTTGTTTGGAATGTTGTACACTGAATGAAGTCAGTACCTTGTCAGTTGAAGTTTTATTAACCCTTTGACACCCACTGTTGCCGTATGAATCTAGCTATAAAGCATCCTGCGCCAGACCGGGTGAAGCCGTCATTTGTAATTTTTGACATCCGGGCACTCTGACGCTCAGGGCTGAGCGTCAGAATGCCCGGATGTCAAAAATTACAAATGACGGCTTCACCTGGTCTGGTGCAGGATGCTTTATAGCTGTATTCATATGGCCACAGTGGGTCTCAAAGCGCTAATTATCATGTGTTGTTGAAGTTTGATGAACTGTCTTATGTCAGTGGGTCATATTAGGATATTAATATTGCTGGCGTTTAGTTGTGTGCTAGAAGGCATTGCTTTGATTGAACTGTTTGTCTGTTCAACATGTAGATGGTGGCTGTGACGTTGTGGGGTTATTTGAATGAAGAATACTCCGAGTGTCATTCTCGCGCCGCCAGTTTACTCTACCAGCTTCATCAGCTGTCTCCAGACCCGTGGACTTGTGAAGATGTTATCTGCTCAGCACTGCTGTCTCCTGATAAGGTTGTTTAGTTTGCTTTCTGTCTTTTATTGCCCTTTGTGGGCCCAGCTGCAGTAGAATAACCCCAGTCCATTCCCTGGCCTCTAAACCAGCCTTTAGTTTCATTTGTTTTAGTCTGTGCATATGTTGTTAGTTTTATTGCTTGGTTATTTAGGTTTTCTGTGGCGTTCTTTGTTGTAGTTATGTATAGTTTTATCAATATCAGCCAAAAATCGGTTGAGAAGTCTTGCACCAGTCAAGAGACCAACTGTGAAGATCAGTTTTGAAGTTTTGTGTCAAAAGGGATGCTCAATCCTACTGACTCAACTTAATTTCAGTTGCACTTGACTGTATTGTATCTATTGATGCAGCAGCGTGAGCTGTGTGTGTGTGTGTGTGTGTGTGTGTGTGTGTGTGTGTGTATTGACAGTCTCTGAGACTGAAGGCTCACTCTTGCTTCACTGTTCTGTGGCATCTGCTTCGTGACAAAATGTCACCCATAGTTCCGTCATCACGTCGTTCTCAGTTTGGCTTATTTGACAGGTTCATTGCTGCATTGTGTAATGTTTAATGTATACTGCATGATTCTGCATGTCCAATGATCAGGTATAGTCTTCCAGACTACAGTACATCTGCACCTTCTCTTCAAATGATATTTTGACAAGAAAGACCTATCTATTTGATTACCTTACCTGGACATTATTTTGTAATATATGTTATGGTTTTGTACACCAGTGGACCTTGAATGTTTTTATTTCATGGGCTACTCTAATGTGGTAAGTTTTTCGTGTAATCTAGTGTAATGAGAAATGTTAGGTTGTAGTATTGCTGATGTCATTTAACATATTAGCTGCGTTATATCATTTGAGTGTTGACGAATGTCGACTGACAAAAAGTTGGCTGAGTTTTTAACACAAGATCTGAGACGTGGTATGCAGATTAGAATTGGATGTGACTTTTGGGTCAGATTTTTTTTTCTTTCACAGCAGGATTGCAGTCACTGTCTTCAGCAGGTACGAAACTTGATTTCATCGAAAGACAGTTTATCCAGATATTCAATTGCGTGTTTTGATAATATGTGTGTGAGAACATGGTCCGACACTAGCCAGGCATTGATTGTTTTGATTAGCTTCGTTGAATGATGGCAGTTGTAGGTTGTCCGTGGATGTCATGTCATACTGCAGTAGGCTGATTTTAGGGGCAGAAGTTCAAGCTCTAATAAGCTTCTTGGTTTTTGAACCTTGCCATTGAAACAGTTGAAAGCCATTCATTGGGGTTGTGATTGTTTCCGTAGCAGGGATTGTGCTGTTCAGCATCTACGACGCATCAGCAGTTCATTGTGTTGTGTTTGCAGTGTGAGACATGCCGAATGACATACCACATAGTCACTGTTGTTACCTTTAGAATTTCATTTCCTCTTCAGACGTCGACAGTCATGCTTGGCCTGTGTATGCTGTGGAGTTTGTTGACATGATGTATCATCGTTGGTGTCAGGTCGTTGATGGTGATGTTGGACAGTCTTCTCAGCAGTACCAGTCGTGATGGCTACTTGTGTACAACTCTGGCTCAGGGCTGGCTGCTGCAGGCTGTCGACCGCGGCGATCTCATTCGCATTCTGGAGCCGCTGTTCATCATGCTACTGCATCCAGACAGTGCACGGTTGTACATTGCTCTGCTGCTGTTTACCAGACTGTTATTTCCTGTTTAACTGTTTGACTTCCACTGTTGTCATATGGGTACAGCTATAAAGCATCCTGTGCCAGACCGGATTAAGCCATCATTTGTAATTTTTGATATCTGGGCACTCTGATGATCGGCCCTGAGCAAAATATTATTGACATTATAAGAATACTGAGCCATAAAATTAAGCCATCGCAATGCTATCTGGCAGTATGACTTGAATACCGGCACTTTACTCCAGTTAACCTACCACTTCATGCCGGCCCTTCGGCCCCTATATCAGTACTTTGCGCCAGCCTAGGCCTGCATTTTGCACCAGCCTAGTGATTGACAGACATGGCCGACCAATAGCAGATATTAGGGACAAAAGACATTCACCAACTATTTAAGATATATGCTAAATGTATGAACACAAATTACAGAGATGTCCAGTTGTCCACCAAATATATTGTCTTTGTACACCATTTGCTGCATAATGTCAAAGTGGCTTCTGTCTTGAATGGCACACTGTAGCCTAATTGTGCTGATTTGCCATTAAGAAACTACTCACTCGCTGTCTATACATTTGTGTTTTAGTTTCGATGCAATAATTCACTTTTTACCACAGATAGGTTCATACATTAAACACAACTTACAGTGCATTACAGTTTCTTTAGCATTGGTATTATTGGTACTGTGTGATTGATAGAGTTAGCTGCCTGTGCGTTGTACAGGGTCTCAATTCAGCACGTGAACTTTCATAAGCCTTTTCACCTGAAACCCGGTGAGCACCAGTTGTCATCGGCTGATGAGACGAGAGTTGACGGTTGCTGTGACGATGATGCCAAGGTATATCAGATCAGCAGTCAAGGAGGCTATGTCATCTACCATGTTGGTTCGACGTCGTTAAAGCAGTCTGTGGAAGACATTGAGGCATATAATGGCGTGATATCCAGCGCAGAGTGTGATTATGGTGACAAGAACTTTGTTGATGCTTCTAGTCTTGACTTTCCCGTTGATAGTTTTGGATCTCGCGGTTCTCTAGATACAAATACGACATCTCGTGATAAGACTATTGTGCCTTCTACGTCGACTTTGCGTCATGTACGACGACACTCGGACGATGGCACGTTGCATGTGTCTGGCAGTAATAACGATGACAGTCGTGTCAGCAAGTCGGCAGAATCCGTCGTCGATGGAGTCATTTGTGATGCTGCGTCACATGGTAGCGGTGCACCAGCTGATGACGGTCGTGCTGAATCATACCAGCAGAAGATGTCAATTGATCGGCAGCGTGAAGACGATGCGTCGTCGGAGACGTTCCGGCGTCGCTGTGATAGCGCCGATGCTACATCCGACACGACAGCGGCACAGACATCATCAAGTGACATGAGTCCGACAATGCACCCGCTGCATGCTCACATTCTGCTCTACGTTCGCAAGTTCGACACAAATCGTGCGCTATATGCGCTAGGTCGTCTGCGCGCGGTCCTCGCGACCAGTCCAAACATCGTCGTTCGTGCGCTGACGACATCGAATGTTGGCGGCGCCAGCACGCCGCGTGCGATGCTACTCCAGTCGTTACTTGTTCAACATCGTCGCTCGCTGCTCGGTCGACGAGTTTGCAGTTATGACACGGAGTCAAGTTCATCCGCCGTACGTAGCAGCATGTTCGTTGACGTCTTGGTCACTATCTGCCTCTACTACATGCGCGGCTACTACCCAAATCTGCTTGCTCCGCGGCTGACGGCACTCGATGTGGCTAACAACGCTCGGCTGCAGGTCTCGGCTGCCGACATTCTCAGTGCAGTCCTGGATGAGCTGGCTATCATCACAGGCACTAGCGGCCGCGGCTTTGCTACATACATATTTGATCTGCTCGATAAGTGCAAGGTAAGATGACTCCGTGTGTGCTGGCAAGTAGGTTTTACGATAAACTAGAAATGCGTTCTATAGAACGATGTATCTGTCCCATTGCTGTGCTGTAGCCTATTTTGCAGTAAAACATTCTTTCTGTAACATTGAAAAACTTCATCGGTCAACAAGGGTACAAATGTTACCACATTTTTGTGTCACGTGACGTCATCGGTCATGTGACCATAAGATCCGCAGTGGTCCATTGACACTACAGTTAGGTTGTGACTTCTTGTGACAGTTGTATTGAGTCTTACTGCTGCTGTTATTAACAGCTACATCAGCATTGATAGCTAGTTGTGTGTCAATATTTATGTGCCATATATTGAGCTGTAAATTCATTGGTGATTGGCTGACACTGACACAGTCATTGCACCAGCTACTGCTGATGTTAATGTACAGTATTTACGTTCACGCAAACTTATAACAGCACGTTATGACGACTGCACTCATGTGTAGCTCTGGCTGAATAGGAATGTCTTGAGTTGTCGGTGAAACTGGTCAGGGCTCAGGAAAGTGCTTTGGCGATTCAAGTGAAGTGTAGTCAGTCAAGCAGAATTGTGTGGTCAATCATATCAAACACTGCAGAAGGGGGTACCGTGGCGGCAGTCCCACCGCCGTTCAGGCCTAGTGAACCTGCCCTCTGTGGGTGCTGTCCCCTAGTCACCCCATATTATTGTAGACTAGGGGACTTGCTGTGTTTATTTGTGTAACGGTTATTTGTATACTTTTGTGTGTGTGTGTATTTTCTGTTTTCTTTATGTTTTTGTGTTGTTTTCCTTTGCAGCTTTCTCCTTCAGTACTTTGATACTGTTGGTTGGGTCTTTTGACCTGTAAAACCCGTCTCCCATATAATTTATACTGTGTTGGAGGGGACGTAAAACACTGCTCAATCAATCAATCAAACACTGCAGAAAGATCTGTTAAAAGTGCTAGCAGCGTGACTTGGCCTTAAGCTATTAGTAGTTTTCAGGATAGCAGTCTCAGTCGACTGTTGATGCCAGTATGCTAACTGATGATGTGGAAGAAGATTGTTCTTCTCGATAAATGCCGCTAATTGATGACAGAAACCTTGGAACGATCTTTGCCATAGAAGATGATTAGAGAAAGGTAGGTAGTTCTTTGCATCGCTTTCAAGGCCACATTTCTTAAGGCATGGCATGACAAAAGCACATTTATTGAAGTTATGCATTGCACATGTCTGTAATGAATGGTCGTCGAGTTCACAGTCAGAGTGTGATATACAGATGCTTCACTAGAACATGAACACAGTATCATCATCATTATTGTACTAATTGTACTGTCTGGTACGTTATAAGTTGATACCAAGTGGGAGGTAATTG
>Ga0056114_1001150_pt1 | contig 11444 bp, 7 predicted proteins | sample WorMetHERISLAND1_FD_77005 | JGI IMG/M metagenome (GOLD analysis project Ga0056114, IMG submission 77005) | Marine gutless worms symbiont microbial communities from Max Planck institute for Marine Microbiology, Germany - Olavius loisae HERON... ...
AATGATTAATGTGTCTGCGGCATTTGATTCAGTGAAGAGTAACTTATGTTGCAATACCGCATATATTGCATTAAACTACAGGATTATCTATTAAACTGAACTTTCTATTCTTAGTCATTTCGCATTCCATACACGCTTGTCCTGCCTTTTCCACCCCTGCAAATTTGGTCCCGCGTTTTCCAGTCCTGCGTTTTCCACCCTCGTAAATTTCATGGTCCCGCGTTTTCAGCGTCCCCAAAATGACTACGTTACGACGTTGCGATTTTCGTTGCGATACACGTGTGAGTTTGATTGAGATGGATGCAGACACGGATGCAGGCATGAGCCAAACGTCGTCAAAACAAGAAAAAGAATAAGAACATACCAACAAGAAGGTCTGCTATCGCTGACAACTGAAAGCACGGCTTCTGTTTGTAATACATAGCTAGTACTTGTACAGACGGACAGACAGGACGGACAGACGGACAGATGGACGTACAGACGAACAAACATCACAGACCTTGCCATGCACAGCATCACGCAGGTAAAATTCGTCACACCATTAAGTGTCACAGTAAAAAGTAAAAAAGTAAAGTCCTTTCCCGAGCCTTAAGACCTATGGGGCGGCGCTGATCTCCGTTTCCTTAGCCCTCAACGGGACACCAGCCGAAGCCGCAAGACCACGGATACGGGGCCAGTGTATCGCGTGGTATGCCCGTTACCCCCCCCCCCAGCTTTCGCTGGTACTCATTAACCGACCCCGGAGGGATGGCACGCTGAGTTGGCGTTGGTACACAGCAGCCACGGGCGGGAGTCGAAACCACGACTTCGCCATTGCAAGTCCGGCACCGTACCACTCGGCCACCGCGTCCCATAAGTGTCACAGGGGCTAGTTAAATGAAGCACGTTATATACATCCGATGGCGTGATGTGATGTGTTACAGACCTGCGCAACCTTCTCGGACACGTTTTGTCGCATGTTCTGCATCGGCACGAACAGGCCGTGCGGCTGTGTCTGTTTGGACGACGATACGGCACTGTGTGTGTCACGTTCCGACGACTTCTTGTAGACTGGCGTCGCCGCCGCGCCCACCGTGTCGACGCCGGCCGCCGACAGGACGTTCGCCTGGCTTCCAGACAGTCGTATCCGGTAACGGGACGGCTCCGAGTCGCTGGACGCTTGACTGAGTAGAGCACTGGCTGCCAGCGTAGCTGCCGCAGCCGCTGCGTGATGCCGACTAGCGGTCGCTGTACAACCAACACATCGTCAACTTAGGTACAATGAGCCCCAAACTGTAATTTAACACCGATTACTTCGACGAGTTTTTAACTGACCGTATTAACGGTCGCGCTTATGCTACAATGTTGCGTCCGTCTGTCGTCTGTCTGTAACGTATGAATTGTGGCTAAAAGGTGCGTCCTAGAGCAAAAGTTACTATTGGGAAGTCCTACGCAAGGAATCGATTAGCACCAAAACGACTGATCTTGGCCTTTGTTTAGAGGTCGTTCAGGTTCAAGGTAATGTCAATCACTGCGTCACATTCGCCATTGAATATCTCGGAAACCGTTAGAGACAGAGGCTTGGTTTTAAAAGACCACCAATAGGAAATGGCCTATGGCGAGTCGAATGGTCATGTGACCCATGACGTCACGTGACTCCGAACGGTCAAACTCGTGACCCCAATACGCTTAGAGCCCAATATCTCGAAAACACCTAAAGATGCTATTTAGAAACAATCGCCCCACTATATAGCCTGCTGTGATGCAGTACGGTCGGCTATCCTAGCGACAGCTTGGCTTCCTGTTAACTTGCCTACGTTTCTAGAGTTAGTTCGATTTGTGTTACGTAAGGCCCCCTAAACAGAATATTCGAATAATACAGCAGGGTCTTTTCAAACAGGATGCCTTCCCCGTCGCCCAATAAAACCATTAAAAGCAGATTGAGTAAAATGGGTGGAAAAGAACAATTGAAGAATATTTTGATCATAATAGTCAATTAAAGACGACCACAGGCTAATGCCATGATGTTGAGATAATGTTTTTCAGCTGTGATTTTTATATTTTTCATCGTAAAACAGATTTCGCGGCTCTAGTCTAGCAAAGCGAGAACGAGCGACCATCACTGTTTTTGTACTAATGTTTTTGCGTGGTTCAAGCGGAATTCTTAATCGATCTCCGTATAGCTTCCTTGGGCGGATGTGCGATAACAGCCGAGTAGATAGATGCATCAAATCCATCAGGAAGGAGACACCAGCCACCGACCAGCAAAGACAACTGCCGTAGATAGTGTCCGCCCCTAGCGAATTCATAAGAAACGTATCAATAATGCACACTACCCATTACGCCATCGCCGTGGCTTACTATTTTTAGCGCGCAACAACATACAGCATATATGCTTAGCGCGCTATATGCTATCGCCCGTCCGTCTGTCTGTCTGTCTGTCTGTCACACGGGAGGATCAGTCAAACATGGTTGAAGTTAGAATTATGAAATTTACACCATACCGTAGTCACATCCCTCTATTTTTTTGCGGCAAGTTTCATCCAGAAATTCTAACGGGTTCCCTCCAGCGGGAACGTCAAACAAGGGAGGGGTGAGAAAACAAGCATTTTCTGGCTTTAAACGTCAATATCTCGAAAACTGTAGGAGATACGTCCAAAGTTACTATTAATGATTAATAGGAAGTCGCATATGCACTTTCAATTGACACCAAGATTGATGACCTTGGATGACCTTGAACTGCTATAAGTTAGAATTCTCTCGGAATTTAACGGGATTTCACAGATTTGGGAGCCAACAACGGCTAAACGAATGAAGATAGACCCGTATTGTCAGCGATGGAATTGTACAGCCCATTATACTTTTTAGCTGTGTATATATTACGTTGATATCGCAGGGGCGCCAAACAATGGTGGGACCGGAAAAAACAAGCTATTTTCTAGCTGAACATGCGTCAGTATCTCTGAAACGGTAGGAGAGATACGTCTAAAGTTAATATTAATGACTAATATGAAGTTGCACACGCGCTTTCCATTGGCACCAAGATCGGTGACCTTGGATAACCTTGAACTGAAGTTCGAATTTTCGGAGAATTTCGCGGGATTTCGCAGATGTGGGAGGTAACTGAAAAACGAATGAAGATAGACCTGTATTGTCAGCGACAGCGTTGTAACCAATGAATGTACTTTTCAACAATATATTCCTTGCGTCGATTTGCCGTAGATTTCTTCGCTAGGGGCCTTCATACACGCAATGTTGTCACGCGCTTACCATAGCGTTAGCTAGGCTTTCTTGCTTGTTTATTGCGGTCTTATGAAAACATTTCTGCATTTAGTTGGTTAAAGGTAATATTATTTGAAACGTGCGTTCAACAGTCTAGCTGACAAAACGCAACTAAGCCTAAGTACAAAACGGAATGGACAAGTACCAATAAATAAAATGCATTATGACTAGTAATTAATAACAGTTTTTGAACACAATCCTGTTGATGAAACTGTAAGTAGCGGTTTCTGAGATCGCGAGTTTTCTTTGGTCTCGAAGAAGAGGAATATTTGATCATTCAATTGTCTGCAGAAACTATTACGGTGACGCCACTTAATATGTCTATCTTTAAACGTTGTCGAATTATTGCGTGTTTGAACATCCTATCGAAGATGTGTAGCCCGAATTTCGAACCTCAATTCCGACTAATTCCAAAAAGGGAAATTTTGTGTCTAAAGGTACCTAGTACTAGCATGCCAAGTTTTGTACAGATCCATAAACATGTTTTTAATCAAATATTTCGAAAAGAGTGTTAGAATAAAGTGTCGAAAAGTCGATGTAATCATTTTTGTACATTTTCCAGGCAGTGTAAGGACAATTATTTTAAGGTGAGGTGGACAATTTCCTCACCTTCAGACGACAAATTTTCTCCGGCATCAGCATGTAAAAAATCATCACATTCTATTGATTTGTAATTGAGTTATCGTGAATTATACAGTAGTAGCGTTTTTATGCCCCCACGGTGCAGTATGGTCTACCCTGCAGTGCCGACCAATCTGCCGGTGGTGGATGATAAAACGTGTGTTCGCGTGGTCCACTTGCTTCAGTTCACTGAGACACGGGCATCATCACCAGTGCTAATAGCAGCGGCAGCAGCAGCGCACTAGCTGGAGACGGCCGACAAACAGCCGACATGTTTTATTCACAAGCACCGGACCTGTCCGACGCACTTTCAATATCGACTGCAGAAGCGTGAATTGCGTGACTGCGTTCATTGCAGCACCGTTCGCCGCCATCTGCAGTACCGGGGTACTCCAGTTGCTTCGACCATGTAGCATTAGTCAACGGACCGTGCTGCCTGTTGCCGACTTCCAGCGCTCACGAAGACGGTGATGGTCGCTAATGCCGTTACGGCGCCGCCGACATACACGCACGACTAACACGCCCTTCAATCCTCTTTTTATATCGATTCAGTCACTAACGTCATCTTGACTACGCCCACCACGTACCTGAATGCCTTACCGATATCTCGCACAAGCGCTAACAATAGTTTTGCTCTCCACTAACAAAGCGCTGACGTCAACGTTCGCATTTATAACGTCGGGGGCTGAAAATGACGGACATGAAAATGCAGGACAGGAAATTGACAGACCAATTTGCACGGCATGAAATTCCAGGACGTGAAAAGCAAGACAGGAAACTAGCTCAGAAGCGGCAAAAACGTCTGAGGCTGAATAGACTGAGTAATCTGTTAGGGCTGCTCTTGCTCCGATTAGAGGAATGTCGACGATCAAAGCAGAGTGGGCTTAATTCACCGGCTTGGCTGATGCCTCATCAGACGGCTGAAGAAAAAAATGAATCTGATGAACGAGCAACGCATCAAAACGTGCGTTTCACGGTTCGACTCCGGATCGTAGACGCGCATTCAGTTCCTACGCGCCGTGAATCACAGCGTCGGCGTGCACATTGACGCTATCTGCAGCCGCGCCACAACGAGTCCTCCAGCGAAGATGACGCAGACGACCTGCTGTCGGCCACGACATTACCTGCTGCAGCGACTGGTACGACTTCCACGTCAACGGTGACACCGGCAGCAGCTGCAGACAACTGCTGTGAGGTGTGTCTGATCGGGCAACCAGACGGCGTCACACTTTCTGCGATACTTTTGTCGACAGAGTTGTCAGTATGGGCACCGGCTGTCCGATTTGTCGCGCTGATATCCAAATGGTGATGCGCGTCTATAACTAAACACTGTGGCTACTGTAATGAATGCAGTTGCTTCAAAATGACATTGACTTATTTCTGTGCCTTTGTTTGTGATTGTGTGATATTTTCGTCTGCTAGTACATAATAATCAATTTCAGAAGTGAAATCCTATACCTGTGTCGTGACGCAGTCCGTTGCCGGTCGCCTCTGCCGTCTCCTCGACGGACGACTGTTTGCGGAGACTTCCCTGACTGCAGCGCCACGCCTGGACGCGCCCGGCGTCCGTCAGCCCTGCCCCGCCGCTCACCCCGAGCGGATCGACGGCGGCGGCGGAGGCGTCGTGGTTAGGGGCGCGGGAGCGTGCCGCGGGCGGCCGGAGACGGTCGACGAACGGCGAGAACGGCTGTAACGGGACGGTCTCGTCGACTGATGAGCCGTGGCTCTCCAAGTCGCTATGACCGGCCGCGGCTGGAGGACCTCGCCCGTCACGGAGCTCTCGCCTCCTCTCAGCCCGCCGTACTTCAGGCAGTCGGAACCGAAACGTCTTGTGAACGCCTGCACATCCCCCACACCAGATCGTCATCTAATTCATATTCACACTTGTTCGCCGAAACAATACAACGTTATTTCTAGAGATATTTAATGTCAATGTCAACGTCAATGTCAATGTCAATCCAGAATTTTTAGCGCGGCTAAAACTGCTGCAAAGTTCGCGAAAACATAGTACAGAAATTTAAGCTTAAATTTCACGAAATAACTGGTGAAACAAGAATGTCTTTAGCTGTCGATCGGAAGGAACAGACAGACGGTGCAGACTGCACATCATCTGGCAGAGTGTTCCAGAAAATGGAGGCTGTGACAAGAAACGAGCGACGGCCGGCTGTTGATAGACGGTACGGCGGGATGTGCAGCTGCAGCGTGAACGACGACCGCAGACGGCGACGACCTTGTAGGCTAAATACCGGAACGAGTTGATTCAGATACGGTGGCGCCATAAGGCCGCAACCCACTAGGCGAACTAGTTGGAAACTAGTTCGCAACTAGTTCGCAACCCGGGTTTCCAACTAGTTTCCAACTTGTTCGCCTGTGTGTGTTGAGGCCCATACCGTTCAACACTCGGTATGCCTCGGTATGCACACAGAGTGTATTCACTGACCTTTCGAGTCGACCAACATCCAAGTCGATTGGCTAAGTTTAACAAGAACGCCATGAAGCTATCTGGCTCGACGGGTCACAAGTCTGCGGGTTCATTCGATATTGGGAGGAGGTAAGTTTTTGTTAACAAAAATGTGAAATGTGCATCTTATTCCGTTGCAAAGACGGATCGATCGAACGTCGTGTGGGATAAACAAAGTCGGAAGCGTGCTTGTGATACGGTTGAGGTCATTGTGAAAAAGGTGACCACTGTCCCCGAGCCAAGGTCGCTTGTGTGGTAAAGACTCAGTCGAACCGGCTCGCATCACAAACAAAACTCGGCCGGGTAATGTTTATAACATCATCATCTATGCGTATTGAGAAGTAATATAATTATATTAATTATCGTTCAATTTCTATACCGCACCTGTACTAGAGGCGTTTAATTTTAGAGAAAGTACAATTTCCACGATACATTTAGCCGTTTTGACATAGTACAGTAGACTTTGGAGTGTTTCAGACTGAGAAACGAAGAGATAAACAAACAGAGGGACGGCAATGTTATACTAATATTGCGCTCTGTATGGCTTCGCGTATAAACGCGCTACAAAAATGCTGAAGTCGTCAAACATGGATACAACTCTGCAAGCAAGAATCAATTTCCGCCGAAGCTCGACGATGGACATGACGCTGTTCTACGCCTTCTAATCCTTTGCCATCACGTCGCCTTAGTAAGTATCCGGCTCTGACGATTAAGACTGCGACGAACATTAGGCCTACTAAGAGCTCCAACTTGCACGGTAATCCTTATACTGTCCGTCTTTGGTGCGCGGCCGGCCGGACTAGGAAGCGAACGAGCAGAAATCAATAATCAGCACTGTCAGTTCCTGGCCCACACCCCACGTCAAATGATGAGTAATTTTTAACTTGTTTCACTGACAGGCTGACTCAGTAGCGAATTTGAAATAATGTTATTACTTAGCTCCAACTACTGTTCACACGCAAAGGCGTATAATTAAGTAGCTACATACACTATGACTTCGAATTACATCGACAGTTTAGAAGATAAATAAATAAATAAATAAATAACCATAAAAATAAGACATATAAATCTAGACAACACTTCAACAAAAGTAACTGAAATATTTTACAAGTCACATCGACAAATGCGTATTTATAAGATACTCAGCTATCTTCTTCTTCTTCTTCTTCTTCTTCTTCTTCTTCTTCTTCTTCTTCCAGATATAGTGCAGATCATTTCGGAAATATCGCACTGTATGGTGAAATGGTGTTGTCTCTTGTTGCAAAAACGGACAGAACTATATTGCAATAATAAAGGTGCATGTTGATCGATAAAATTAGAACTCAGCAGTCATTAGAACTGCGCAGTTGACACTCGGCCCTTGAAGGTATCCAGACTCAGTGAACAAAATGTCTGATGGTAGATTATTCCACAAACGTATCGCTGGTGGAAAGAAGGAAACTCCATATACATTCAAGTTGTATGAACAGTGCATGTATTTGCACTGGTGACCTCTTGTTGCTCTTGTGTTTGGAATCAAATACTGTTCGCACGTCAGCGGCACATTTAACTAAATGAATTATCTGCACCTTGAGACATTTGCCTTTAAAAGGTACCGTGACCTCGAAAAACCAAGTAGGGCTCATTAAAAGTCATTGGAAATGACATCATCCGACAAATCGTACAGTGACCGCAAACAACCCTATCTTGCACCTTTTTTGACACATTCGACTGCGAAAAATATACTGGAACCTTGAAATCAGGGGCAGGAGTCACTCAAGTTCATCGAAACTGGCACCATTCGATAGCCTGCCTATGGTTTCCTATTAGTGTTTGTCTCTAAAATGCACCGTTTTTGAGATATTCGCCTTCGAAAAGTACTGTGACCTTGAAACCCTGCTTAGCGGTCACTCAAGGTCATTGAAAATAAAAAAGTTCGATTAATATCGCACGACTTTTTATTCACATTCGACAGTAACTCTGGCACTATCTTGTACTGTTTCTGAGATGTGGCGCGATATAACTGCAAGTTTGCAATTACAATTCGGTTCGACGCTGCGGAAGCATCTCGCGGTTTATCTGCAAGGCTGTAATTTGTATGGCGTAGTAGCGCGCGATGTCAATAACCGGGCTTGGGATCGTCATGGCCGGATTTAACCAAATTTACGCGTAAAAATTTGGCCTTTAATGCCCGTACCCAGCCATCTGATGACGGGGGGGGTCGTTTTTCTCAAGTCTGTAGGTCGTCAGCGTAGGCATGGATGAGACTTCATGCTTAGTCGCAATCTGAATGACGTCTGCAGAGTAAAGTGCGAACAGCAGTGGGCCTAGCACACAGCCCCTGTGGGACGCCGCATAGCAATCTCTGCGGAGTAGATATACTGCCACCGAATGCAACAGACTGCAATCTGTCGGTGAGGAACGAGCCGAGCCACTTAAGAGCTTGCCGACTGACGCCGAATGACACCTCATGAAGATGGTCTACGGTGTCAAAGGCGACACTCATACCCAGACTAGCTCAGCAATGTCACCTTCTGACAGTCAGCGGCGTCAATGACCTTCAGGAGCGCCATTTCAGTAGAGTGACCTTGGCGGTACGCCGACTGCAGTGGAAGCATCAGACTGTTTTCTGCTAGATGTGACCTGATCTGGTTAGCGATTATAACACAATGTGACAGACGGACGGACGGACGGACACGACAATACCGGTACCTATTAGCACGCTTAGCAGAGTTGACGAGCGGGAAAAACTACAAGGTACGTAAAAAGACCCTTACATTTTATTTGTTATGCACTATGATACACGAATATAAGCAATTTCAACCGTTTATAAACTGTTTCATACCACGCTGTTTAGAAGGCGGATGCTATTTCTGACGACCAATACAACAATGGTACAGGAGAGGAAGAGAAAGCTAGGACAACAACGTGACAGACTGTGTCTGAGGGAGCCGCGATGTGCGTCGTGCTTGAGCGGTGCGTCAGTGATGTCCTCGAGGTTGACGATGAACAGTATTATCTCGCTACTCTCATTGCGCACTGGCGCCACCAGCACGCTGCACAGGAACCTCGTCCCTACCACGCACACACAAAACGTACATCAGCCACTGACATCGAGTGAATTGCACACTCGAAGCCAGATAGCCGAATAACTCATTTAGACAATTTACAAACACAAAGACAAGCGCACTACGCTGATAAATAATACAGTTGTACATCACATATGCATTAAATAAACGGAAAGTTGCTACTATAATCCGCTTCATCAGGAATCTAATGATAGAAGAATGTTGTAAATCGGTTCACAATTGCCAAAGTTATGATAAAAGTAAAAACGTCAAGTAGCCTATTCTGGTTTTTACTCACAGTGTACAACAAAAACAATAGCTCAAAAAATAAGGATCAATTTTGTTGAAATTTGGCAGAAATATTGAAAATACTCTAGAATTCACGTTATTTTCGGTGTCCGGTTTGAAAGACGAAAGTTGATAAAAAAAGCAAACTTATATAAAAACTGAAACATGCAAACTCTATAGTCTTTTGAATATTTTGGCCAAATGTCAACAAAATCGATCCTTACAATTTTGAGCTATACCGTTTCAAATTTGGTGCATTTTTGAGACACGGTGTATGTTAACCAAAATAAAACCAATTATTATAAATACGCAGTTAGAATATTGATAAACGTGTGATAAACCGTGATAGCGAGGATGACGACAGTAGTGACTATTAGCGTACCGTCTTTCTTGTAGTACTGAGCCTCGACCTGCTGCTCCTCGCAGCCGTCAAGAGCGTTCTTGATGTGACGGATCGAGTACGATGACGTCAGAGGTCCGTGTAGGAAGTCGCATGTGCACGGCTTCTGCATGACGTCAGCTCGCGCGTAGCCGCTCAGCTCACAGAACCCGTCGTTGCAGAAGATGATCGGCTTGTTCTCCACCTGGGCGTTGGCGATCACGAAGTTGCGATCTGTCGCCGACAACAATCCAGCAGTCCGTCCGTACTCGCATCGTTATCAAACCACATCACAGGCGACGCACATCATCAAACATGATGATATTGTCGATATTATTTCTGAAACTGTTAAATTCAGGCCAAGATTCTGTCCGTTTGTGAAAAAAACATCGAATAACTCAAGAACAAAACTTCGTTGACGCTGGACAGACAGAGACGGACGGGGTGCAACACTTAATGCCGCCCCCTACAGAGGGCAGCATAATAATGTTTTATTGTCGAGAGTCGTTTGATGCGAGTAATAGCGAAGCACGCTGCGATATTGATTTCACCGCCGTCCATCGTCGCGCGCGCGGATGGCTCCATACACACCGATCGCACGATATATTCCACGCGGACAGCGATAATGCCAACTCAATTAATGTATTTTTTTCAGGAAAAAAAACACCGCGACAACTATCGGTACAACGGTTTATGTCAGCCAGTAAACCGCACTGGTACAGCTGTATAGCTCTTTTCACGTTTTATGGATTTACGCACAACCGCAGATAACCTATTTCTTTTCTGTCTAGTATGACAGCATCAAGAGAGATGCAAGCAAGATTGATACTCTCATCAATGGTGTCTGCGAAAGCTGTTAGGAAATGAATCAAATGTGCGGAATGATGAGGTGAGACGGACAACTGAGCAACCACACCTTTTGGCTATTGTCCCTCCCTGTTCGGTCACAATGCATGATTGCCATGTGAAACAGATGCCAAGAAGATCTTAACAGTTTCCCTCTTGGAGAGCTGGCTAAGAGACCCAGAGACGCCCTCGTACTATGTGGAATTCTGGATGAGACTATTCAGTATGACCTGAAATCCAATAACCTCTCCCTGAAGGAATCAATTGGTGGCTCAGAATCGTTCACTCTGGAGACTGATGACGTCTACGTTTGGCGCTACGCACTCCTAATGAACAACTTTATTCGCCAAAGCAGGAAACGAGACAGACAGAAACAGACTATATACATAAAAAGTACAAAAGTACATAAAAGTACAATAAACTCACAAAAATGCATACTAATATAAAACATAGTCCTGAAAGGCTGTCCAGACACTAAGAATGGCATCATATTTACGATAAAACACAGATTTGAATAAAACACCAACATCACAGTTATTAT
>Ga0056114_1001151_pt1 | contig 11443 bp, 12 predicted proteins | sample WorMetHERISLAND1_FD_77005 | JGI IMG/M metagenome (GOLD analysis project Ga0056114, IMG submission 77005) | Marine gutless worms symbiont microbial communities from Max Planck institute for Marine Microbiology, Germany - Olavius loisae HERON... ...
CACACACAGTATGACAGCCGGCCAGCATTGATAATCATCACACACACAGTATGACAGCCGGCCAGCATTGATAATCATCACACACACAGTATGACAGCCGGCCAGCAGCATTGATAATCATCACACACACAGTATGACAGCCGGCCAGCATTAAAATGCAACTAAGACACCGAATGAATGACCTTGTGCAGACAGCTTGGCACATTCCTCGTTCAACTGGTCAATCTGTTCCTCCAGATGACGTTTCCTCTGCTCACCGTCTTTCACAGTCTCTGACAGCGACTTCATCTTTGCCTCGTGCTACACGTCAATCAACACTGCACTGTGACGTCTTTCTTCAACACTTCATTACTTGAACCACAAGAAGCTGCTTCAAATGAACGAATGAAAGAATAAATGAACGAATCCAGCCGGTTACAGAAAACTATCGGAAAAATTTAAAAACGTAACACATTATTATTACCCAGCCTGCCCCTTCTAATGTTTCTCTAATGTTGACGGAGCAATTAGAACATCAGTTGATCTGCTAAATACCCAACACCATTTATCGTCAAAAGCTGTCTGTCACAAACTCTGCATAAGACTACAGGTAATCAGTAAAACGCAGATTTGTGTAGTGCATAATCGCCAAAGCCCCTAATGCGCTCTATGCACTAGGCCAAAGTGGTAGCCACAGTACTGGTGGTGGTAGTAATTGCTATCAGTTACTGAAAAACATGGACAGTGACAGAAATAAATGTGATAAAATGTATGAAAAATGAACATACACTGGGACTTCATCCACAACAACTGAATTTGTGAAGCAAGAAAGTAATAAGTGAGTCAATTAAAGTTGTAGCAGCCAAACAGCTAAACAAAATACAACTGGAAATAATAACACATGTAAACAGTGATGTCTGGGCAAGTATTAATGGCGGAGTTACTGGAGTAAGATGCTTAGGAGGAAATTCAGTGATGACCACATGAAACTTTTTACATGCCGAGCAGTAGAAAACGACAAGATTAACTAAATGCATTTGGAAGATATGAACAGGGTTGGCTGGATGAAGCCACTTTATAACCTGGTACATTATTACACGTGTGTAATACAGACCTGCTGTACAAGCAGCCGGTTGTCTGACAGACTCTTTTCCATTTCGTCTAACTTGTGCGTGCCTTCCAGCTGAGCTGCTTCCAGCTGACTGGACCGCTGAACTACATTCTTCACTTCAGACTTCAGCTTACTGATGTAGAGGCGAGCGACGGTCAACTCCTCGTCAAGCTTCTCACCAGATATGTGCTGTATCTTGGCTGAATCGTTCTGCAATCATTCGAAACAGGTTCATCCTTCAACGCCTGCCGTTGTTATTAGTACACTATACACAGCATTAAAAATTAAGCACATAGAGAAGTGCTCTTGTGCTTTACTGGGCCTATTCCAAGCACACGCAGCAAGCATGCTTGGGCCTAAAGGGTTACCAAAAAAGACGTAAAAATGTGAGCAATTTGGACCTAATCAAAAAAGACTTCCATACACCCACTCAGTACATGTGGAGTAATTAGCAGTTTCATGGAATCTACTGATTTACAGCAAGACCTAGATTCTGCACTGCCATAATAGGCCAATTTAAATAAGTAACGACTGATATGATGAATGTGGTGAAATTAAGCATATTCTGGAGACTTTTGTGGTGACAAATGGGGGATGACAACTAAATACTGCGGTAACGGATGTTGATAACGCTCGATGCTGTGGGGATGGCTTTTTGTTTCACTCTGCAAGCAGCTGCTGGCTTCTGTGGACATACTTACAGACACACACACAGCCATAAACATCGCCGTACAGTCTAGCTGCAACCGTGTCATTTGAGGCCAATACATGACCATGAAGCAAAACTAATATAAACCCAAAACACTGGCTCCATTATCATCTCTATGACATGTTGTTCACAGTATAATGACAGTCGAAGGATATCAACCTTGAGTTCTCCTCCGAAGATGCCGCCGACTTCACCGAGATCTTTGAGGACGCTGCTCACTGCCTCCATCAGTCGTTTCCTCTGCAGCTGGTTGTTATCACGCAGCTGTGTTATCTCTCCCTCGATTATCTGCAGTTCTCCCTGTACACCAACAGTACATATCATCATCACCATCATCATCACTATGTCTAGTCACTGATCCACTTTCAGTTCATCAGTAAGCTGTGTGTATTAAGTCATAGGACCGAGTTACAGCATCAGTTCCTATCGCAGCATCCGAAACATTACACGACTAGACTAGAAGTGAGTTTTAACGTCCCACTCGACACATTACAGGTCGTTTTCAATAGCATATTTCTACAGGTCGGATGAGTCGACCCACAGTGTCAAAGCACTGGAGGATGGCGGTTAGCTCTCAATCTCATCAGGCTTGATTCATAGTGTTACAATAATACATATACATCTATGTATAATACAAGAAAAAAGAAAATTGCTTGATTTCAAACAAATAAAGAAAGAAAATTTAAACATATGCAACAGCCACCTTGAAATACACAGAAATAAATAAATCTCATGACTAGACAGCACCACAGCTGTCCAGGACTTCAATGATTTATGTAGTCAACCTGTGTATATGACAGTGGACAATGGGACATGAGCAGCATCTATAATAGCATCTATAACAGACATATCATCACGACACTCAGCCATATCAGCCCTTCATCAATGTATTCAGGCAGCCTGACGACCTGAAGGCCCAGTGGGGCCCATCAGTCAGCAGCAAATAGCAAGCTTTAAACACAGGAAAAAAACACACTGCACAGTACCCTGACCACTGGATTGTCTTGAATTATCACAACTGGCTACTTTCGTTGATCACAGAAAACACGGAAAAACATTTGTTTAACATATGTAAGAGACCGGTGAACAACAGGGAAATGAATAGGCAACGGCACAAGAATACCACAGAATAGACAGGCAGAATAATCAACAATCACAAGTTTACACAAACAAACACCGATGCCGTGTAAAACGTTAGCAGTACAGTACAAAAGTCACCTTCTTCCTGGTGAGTTCTTCTGACAACGCCTCGTTGTCTTTATCCTTGGAAAGAACTTCCTGAGTCTTCTGCTCGTAGTTCAGCGCCAGCTCCTCGAGGGCTTGTAGCACATCTTTGACCTCACTCATAGACTCCTCGCTCAGTGTCTGCTGACGCTGACACTCGGCCTGAGCCTGGTCGCGGTCGCGCTGAGCGGCCGTGATCTGTTCTTCCAGCTCAGCAATCTGCTCATTCAGCTTCTGTACCGTCTCCGCTGTGCTGCTTAGCTCGTCCTCCTGACAACATCACTGTCACCTCGTTAACAACACCGACTCTGACCAAAATACCAACAAAATCACATTGTAAACCCAGGAGAGTGGTGGCACAAATGACATTTGACAGTTTATTTGTTAACTTTTTGTTTTAAGCACCAATTAAAGCTGTTCTTGTTTTCAAAATACCACAGCATCTGACGCATCAGCGGTTCTGTGATGATGTGCTCCACAATTCAACCTACCTACTTACGTATTTACTTACTTACTAAACTACTTATAAGTTTCAGTTTTAGAGAAATATAAATTTTAACGTATAACATGCACCCATCTATGATCCTTACTTTAACCCTTTGACACCCACTGTTGCCATATGGGTACAGCTATAAAGCATTCTGTGGCAGACCGGGTTAAGCAATCACTTGTAATTTTTGACATCAGGGCACTCTGACACTGAATGTCAAAAATTACACATCTCTGCTTAACCCGGTCTGCCACAGGATGCTTTATTCCTGTACCCGTATGGCAACAGTGGGCATTAAAGGGTTAAGGTGAAAACTGTGTGTATTGTACAGCCATCATGTAGCGTGATGAACCTTTTCGTCAAGCATCTGGTAAAGCTTTTCTTTCTCCTGCTGCCACGCAGCTCGCTCCACGTCACTGACGGCAGCAGCCGGACCAGTAGCCATCACTAACGGCAAGTTGTGTGTTGAACTGGATGCATTCAGCAGAGAATCACCAGATGAGTCTTTCACTAGGATGCGCTCCTCTTCCGGCACCGACTCACCTACAACGAGTTCCATCACAGTACCAGGTAGACAGGCATCGGGCTGACATACTGACAACTAGAGACGGGGACCATTTCAAGAAGTTGGTTCGTTTATAGTCGATGCTTAACAGACTTGCAAATTAGTTAAAACCTATGTTCACTCTTTTGTATGGTGGAATTGTTCCTGTTTGCAGTGAGATCAGCAGTTCATTGAATTACTGGTGATATAATTGAAAATTAGCAATACAATAATGGTCAAAATTTGCACGAAATCTTAGTTTTTCTGTTTAATTTTTCATGTTTACAAATAACAGTGCTATTAACAAACAAACTCCAGACTTTTTTGGGACAAAGTGTATACATTATATAATATGTATTTCACACAATATCTTGTCAGTGGCTGGTAGAATCTGCATGACATATGAAAGTTAACATAAAGCTAATGACCATGTCGCCAACGAGCAAGTTCGTCCTCGTATCGTTCAATCAGACCACGCAGCCGAGCACATTTATCTCTTTCTCTCTCATATCGACGTTTCCACTCCTCGGCCGTCAGCTCTTCATTCACCATCACCGTGTTCTTGATTGTCTTCGCTCTAGCACCATAACACACCAGCTTCGCTGCTATATAATGACTCGTATTATTCTATCAATACACCAGTCACCTGTGATAGCTGTTTACGGCCCCAAAGAATTAAACACGATTCATTTGTTCAGATCAAAACACCCACAAGCACAGTGTCAAGTGACAGATGCTCGAAAAATGTTTTGAAATTTAACGAATCACTTTTCTATTCCAAAATAAAATGCGATATAATTCATGGCAAATTGTGCAACAGGTTTCTGCAAATATTGAACCTCTGGCCAAACAGTAGAGTTGACTTTGTTTCAGTATCGTTGTATGATGCTGGGGAACAGCATATCACCATCGTCGTGCGTGCATTGCCACCGAGACTTTCCTGTAGGATGCGTGTCAACTTGCTGTCACGGTACGGTATAAACCCCTACATCATGGCAGACCAGACACAACAAAAACACCATAATGCCAATATGCCAATTAATATGCTACGGAGTAAGTCTTTCTCTAGCAAAAAATGCAGACATATGCAAATTAATAATCATTCAGTAATAATGTAGTTAATAATTGCAAATTCTGATGCTTTATGCTTAACAGCTGGTTGATACTGAACCCAAGAAACATACTGGGTTTACTACACAGGGAGCTGCAACCTGCTGGGACTCGTAGCTGCCATCTCAGTAAGCTAACATTTATGAAGACTTCACAGAACAGTCTAATCTAGCAGAAATACTCACAGGATGTAATTTTTGACATCCAGGCACTCTGACGCTCAGCCTTGCTTAACCCAGTATGGCACAGGATGCTAGTGGGTGTCAAAGGATTAACGCTATTATAAACAACTGTTTCTCAAAAACACCTGTCCGTCGGCCAATGCGGCGATGACGTTGCCAAGAGCTGACAGTGATTTGTTGATATTCTTTGCTTCGTCCAGCACCGAACCTTCCGCGCCAGTCTTACACACCTGAAATGAATATTTGCCACGTTATCAACTACATTGTAAAACTCTACAATTTTCCATCACTTTACTTTCCAGGAATATAGCGACAAGAGGTTTCCCAGTAAGTCCAATAACTGGCTTTTCGTTCCACCTCAGAAATTTTCAATGGCAAAATTCCATAAATAAAGCAAAAGCACAGGAGAAATATGCAATGAACGCGTGAATCCATGTATAACATCCATCATCAGTTGTACAACATTAGCATTTGATTTACCCTGTCAGTATCAAGTGTGACAACTCAACGTGATAACTTTGATTCCCTTGACTCAACAATATACTAAAACACTAACAACTAACCCCGTTCATTGAAGCAGGCAACTGGCTGGTACTTCAAAACTACACTGGCAACGACTTGTTCACAGCCACAATCCTGGCTGCTTTCCCGCGTATTCCTCAACTGTGCATTTGCTCTAGGTTTAACATCACAGTTCGCTATTTCTTCCTTAGTTGAAGCATTCAGCCATGTTACAAGTGCAACTGACTGTAATAGTCGCACCACAGTGAGTTAATGTAACGTTCACACTGGTCAATCAATGTACCTTTTCACTGCCAGCAAGATCAACAAGGTACAGTTTGCCGCTCAGCTTCTTCTCAGTCTCTGTATTCTCCTGCTTCACAGTAATGAGGAAGACCGAGTGACTCCGAGATGAATGCTCGTTCATGTCTTCACAACACAAACCAACACAACGTGTCGTCAAATCAACACAAAAGTGATTCAACAATCGACATCTCTATGCTTTTGTTTACCCACCCTGCTTCTATAGATTTTGCCCTATGTTAGGCTGGCCAAAGGCCTAACAATGTAAACCTATGGGACTGCTGATAAAAGTAAGTGAGTAAGTGAAGTAAGTAAAACGTAGATTTATATAGCGCATAACACCTCTAATGCGCTGGTCACATCAGTAAAGACTAAACAGGATTGCCTTAAGAAACTGCTTAAAACTGTCAAAACCACACGCCAGATATCCGGATGCAGTTAATTAACATGGAGATTAACGACACAGTGATAAAGCTTCAGCACAAAAAAGCAAAGTAGCAAAGACAATAACAGCAATAACATAACACATTAACACTTTGACGCCGTGAGGCCATATGGGTACAGCTATATAGTATATAGCATCTTGTGCCAGACCAGGTTAAGCCGCCATTTGTAGTTTTTGACATCTGGGCACTCTGATGCTCAGAGCTGAGCTTCAGAGTGCCTGGATGCCAAAAATTACAAATGACGGCTTAACCCGGTCTGGCACAGGAAGCTTTATAGCTGTACCAATATGGCAACAGTGGGCGTCAAAGGGTTAAATTATAATTTATAAAGAAAACAGAACGCGAAACATAAGCATACAAAACATGCAATACAAAAGACTTATAAACTGTGTACAAATCTTAACAGAGACTCGGCATCGGTACTCACTAGTAACAGCGACATGTCGATTTGCCTTTCCTTCATCAATCACCTCCATCACTTCTTCAGGACTCGACACAAACCGTTCTGTCGCTCCCTGTCACCAGCACAGTATTCACATTTCCAACTGCAGTCAGCTACAGTTCCATTGCCATCAACTAGTTTATTCCATGTTAAAGTAGGCATGTACTTGTCATTTATTTTCATACAACACTGTGATAAACCTAGCGACTGTACTGTACCTGGGCTAATCATTATTTTGCTTGTATTTATGCGACTCACAAAAATGCCAAACCAATAAATGCCAATCTAGTGGGCCAACATAGCAAGTCCAGACGTTTAATTAGTTACGTTTAATTGACTGACTTTACGTATATTTTACTGCTTTGTGTTTTTCGCATGTGGAAGTGCGTTTTGACATTTCTGTAATTAAAGAATTGATTGATTGATTGATTGATTGATAGTTACAGTGAGTAAAATGTGGCAAAGCCAGCTCACCTTCACAAACGGAACTCTGTTCTTATCTTCGTGAACTACCAGGTTGGTCTTTGTGACTGCAACATCATAGTCAATAGCACTAACTGAACACTACATTAACATTAACACTGGTAGTAAATGCATTGACAGGGAGGACAACATGACAGAGAGTAGAAGACTACAGATATTAGCTCACAAGATGCAGAATGTTTGGTGCAAAGGTGAAACCATAACAGGGAAGATGGGATCAGCAGGAAGGAAATATGATGCACGTGAGCCAGCATAAGACATCAGATGTGTGACATTAGCAGTTTACATCAATCAGTGTATTACAAATAACATTCATCAGAAACAAATGCATGTGACACTTTACATCAGAGAATGATGAAGAACTAGCACTTACTGTCGAGCAAGTCACGAATCTTGTCCATGTAGATTTCAAAGTATGACACCTGTTTCAACATTAAAATTTACAGTTACAACCCATCCACAACAGAACAGCTGAGATTTCAATGATTTAGATGGATGGGTGGATATGGTTCAACGTCATTTTGAGCACACATGTAACATCACAGTTAAAGTTAATTAGTATGAATAATTCAATGATTTAGACCTTTGGATCAATAGATAAAAAACTACACAATAGCCTTAGAAGAAACAGCATATCAAACAGTTCCACAGTTATTTTCAATGTGAACATGATCATTCAGCTGTTCACTTCATCCTGTGGGTGTTTGCTAAGTGTAGCAAACTTTTTGCATGGACAAATGTTTCATGGTCAATCACTGATTGGACTTGGTTTACCTTATATCTCAGCCACAAGCAGTTTCCTGTGAGATGCTATGTGGTTCAGGCAGGCAGTCTATGTGCAGCTATGAAGCAACAAAGAACTTGTTTATGAGCTCAGTTTGCACACTGTATAGCAGCTTATTACCTGGAATTTGTTTTTCAGTTAAAAATAATTCAACATTTCATATGGCAAAATATAAAGGTCTTTGTTACAAGTTGCAGTTTCCATGCAACTTTGCAGAGATCAACATAGAAATGGTCGAGAAATCGTCCATAACCTGAAAGAAACTGTGTCAATAATACAAATCAAAGGAAAATACTAGAAAAGAAACAGCACGTTGCAAAACTAATTAACACTGCCGAACCTTAATGTGGAATTCCAGGTTTTCATCCATCTGGTAAATGTAGCTGAAAATGTCCCCAATGATTCGGGGAATAATTCCCTGCATTTCTCCATCCACAATTACACCCTGCAACAATCACCTACTGCATAACACAACCTAACATCTGGCCTAATTAATTGATTGCCTATCTGGCAGATAAATAATATACATAAAGTAAGAGTTGCTTTGCAGATAAACATTTCTTATACACTTTGTAACTGAAATATGCAATATTTGCCGGTTTTTAGATTATTTCCAGAGCAGTGAACACTGCGAGTAATGTGCCATACCAACAATGACTCACTGGCACTTCATTAGAAGCATTTCTAGGACGAGAGAGATGATGAGCCTAATGAGCCCTCCTGTCTCTCTTCAAGGCATACTCAGCTACGTCAACAGAGCTATGTCCAACATAGACAGCCAGCTCTCTCAATTTGTTCCCTTCCTCCAGGCAGACACAAGGCCGATGTGGAGTGGCGTGAGATCTGCGTCCATTGCCTTGAGCCATAAGTGGCTGTGTCTCCATGGATGATTCCAAGTCAGGCAGCAATCTAAGAACTGCTGCTACGACTGCACATCTGTGAGCTCGGTTAAATGGGCAACGAGCAACATGCGTTCTTTCCAGTCATCACAGAAGAGAGAGGCTCCTGAGATAATGTTACGGCATTAAAAAGAGAAGAAATAAACAGCTCTTCATATCACTCACAGTTCTGCAGTCAAGTGGCTCGATCACACGATAAACAGTACATAATCCAAACAAGGGAACTGGTCACTGACTTAGGTAGCCTGTGATTCTTTCAGAAAATATGCCAAATACTTACATTTTGCCACATTCTTCTAATCATTGCATTTAAGCAATAGAAATTTTAACTTAACTGCATGCTATTTGTACTGGAAAACGAAGTAAAACCACAAAAAAACTGCATTTTGGCAAGATTGACACAATCTAAGCAGCAACTGTGGTTGAGTAACAACCAAATCTGAACCAAAACTGGACTGATAGTTTGAAACCAGCACAGCACGATCAGTCATATCCTCAAAACATTTTAACAGCAAACCTCCATGGTGTGTGTCTTCCCACTGGCAGTCTGACCATATGCAAAGATCGTTCCATTGTAACCAGACAGCACATCTGCATACAGTATGAAACTTTTCATTGATCTCACAATGAAAGATTGCAAATTAACAACTGATAAAATGAACTGTGCATACATTTATCAAAAATAAAATATATCACCCAGTGACAACATATCATGTAATGGTTATCAGTCAATCAAGCAGCTCTGTCTCAGCCTTTGTTTATGTGCGGCCAGTCTCAAATGTTCTCAAGATTTCTCAAATCTTTCCTACATGTTGTGCTGCTAGGTATTTTTTGTTGCTATTTCTTACATTAACAGGATGCTAGGTTTCTCGGGTTTCACAGGCTAAATACCATTTCAGTCACTCGATTAATAGCATCAGCACAGCAAATGAGTTTATCAAATTTCATCAGTTTTAATTCTAAAAATAGCTGAGAAAAGTACTAAAAAGTTTGAATACAGGCCAGTATGTGGCACGTATCCCAAAAAGTACTCTCAAAGCTTAAAAATATGTCTAATAGAATGGACTGATTAATCTTAATCTTCGTATTTAAAATCATATGGAAGACAGAGAAAATTTAAAAATCTCAAAAATACAAGTTAACATACCTTTCACTATTGGCTTTGCCACCATATTATACACGCTCTGCTGGGTAGCATTAGGTTTGAATACTTTGTCGTATACAAACACCTTACCCTGTATATACGCAAACAAAAACAGACAAAACAATGTCAACCCAACTCCTCTTGTTCACAGCTGGTCTGTTAGTTCACCTAACAGGAGACTGTACAGTGTACACAGCACAAGTAGCTGTCAGATATGGCTGCACTCAGCCTTCTCATCCATGTTAACTTCTCATTAGCTGAATAAAAGAACAGGTAATGCACATGTTAACAGATACAAATTTTACAATCAGATATTGTACTAGCATCTTCTCAGGCATTATTACCTAATACTGTACCAGTGTGGTATACTGGGCAGCAAAATAGGTACTTCCTAGCACCATAGATGATCGCATAAATAAGATCGGAGCAGTTAAAATGGGCCAAGTGACCAAGATTTGTAAAGTCAGCCAGTGTGTTCTAATGTAGCCTCACAAAAGTTATTTGTCATTTTAATTTTTAGTAGAATTTGTTGCCATTGCACCATGTTACAAGATAAAAAGTGTTTTTACAGTGATTAAGTAAGCAAAAGTTTTCCATTGACTGACAAACACAATACACTAAGAAATGCACAGAATAATTAACTGAACAAATCATGCAATCTGTCATTCATTGATATGCTCTATATGACATTGACAACAGTAACAATCCACTCACCCCAATAGATACGGAGTCATCAGTAGGAAACTTGAGCATAAACTTGCTGCCTGCTCTTTCTTCACTTTCATTCAGTGGCCGTACACGACATATGACCTTGATGTTGCACTCCGCTGGTCCATCACCCATTGCCCGCAGTTGACACTAAACCAAACCTAACATCAAACGTACTACACAGGTTACTGAGAATTACCAATACCAAAATTACCAATTGTGATTAAACATCACTCAACAGTTGTACAATAAATCAATCAATCAATCAATCAATCAATCAATCAATCAATCAATCAATCAGGAAACGCCTAAATAGCAGAGCTACTTCTAGGTTGAATAGAGATGAAGAAAAACACAAGAACAAAAATGTAGAAAGTAGCAGTA
>Ga0056114_1001152_pt1 | contig 11436 bp, 4 predicted proteins | sample WorMetHERISLAND1_FD_77005 | JGI IMG/M metagenome (GOLD analysis project Ga0056114, IMG submission 77005) | Marine gutless worms symbiont microbial communities from Max Planck institute for Marine Microbiology, Germany - Olavius loisae HERON... ...
ATCCGGTGCTACCCTGTTGTCCATGCTCGAGGGCGTTCCTCTATCCGCAACCTGAGGACGTGGGTGGCCGCCGTAGTGCCCCGGCACGTCAGTTGACTGCCACTCAACTGACACCACCACTATAAATATTACTTAGTTGATAATTCTTCTTTGCCTATCAATGCAGTAACTCACTAATGCTGTTTATGGCCATAATATATGTTACTGCTGATTTTTCCATTCCCATAAGTTCTGCCTCACCCCATTAGTCGTTCTATGATTAACATGGGTTTACCACTGTCATGCATGAAACAAACAGCTTACAAACCTAACTCGATAGCTTGCCGTCCCTGAGCAATCTTAGACAGATCATTAATGAGTCGTTCGAAGATGTTGGCTGATGACAGGTCACAGTCGTAGTTCACATAGATATCAACGATACACTGAGCATCTGCATCCATTCACAACACAACAACAACATGCCGTTAGTTACACGTCACAATGCAACAAAAACTTACAAAAACAACAGCTCGACAGCTTTATAAAAATATCTATACAGCTAAGCAAAATTCTAATCAAAACAACAGTATACATACATTACATAATCAAATAAGTGATATTTCAGCATACTGAAAAAGGCAAATATGCAGATACAATAAGTCAAACTCTGAGTATTAGTATAATTTAATACGAGTAGCAGTAGTTAACAATATATTCATGGAAGTGACACAACAATTCTGGAGAGTCACTTTCCACAGACAAAGCATTATTAATTAAGCAAGTAAATTTCCACACAGAATCTGTACAAAAATGTCCACATCTATACATCAAAGGCTAGTGACTAAAGAAAATCACCGGCACATATCCTGGTTAATGCCTGAATAACCATCCACTTGTGCTCAAAACTGCTCGTAGGCGACTCCAAAATGTACAGAAATATTTCTTTGAAAAACACCTAAACAACAAATAATATTACACAATGTACAGACTACTAAATTGTGTTTCTAACAGATAACATACATATACAAAGTTTCTTCATTAAAACAATCCTCAAAAGCATTTAAGGTGACCTCAATATTAGCAGCATGAACCTGTATCACAGAGGTCATTCATGCTTTAAACTGCGTTTCAAACAACTACACCATTTTCATTTTTCAACTTATGGCTTACAAAAGCTAATTCACTTATTAACATATATTTTACAACCAAGTACCAACAACTTTGATTTGACTTTTTGCAATACATCATTGCTAACATTAGTCAAGTTTGCTGTTTGTGCCACAAGGTTGAGCAAAAAATCAGAAAACAGCTGTGACACAACATTAAGTTTGTCTGCAATTTTCTTAAAATGTCATAAAATTTCTTAAATGTATTACGCCAGAGATGACTGAAAATTGCAATCGACTCAAAAAGTTATTGCAATAATATAAAGGCATAATTTTTAGAACATAATGCAATGCACATTCTTGTACACTGCTCTGGGTTCTCCCACAATGTTAGCTCTCGGAAACCAGCAGCCAGTCTCTGCCACAATAAGATGCAGAAAAAGATAGCCAGGCTATTAAAGCCACAGAATTCAGCTGCTCATAAAGTAGGCAGACAGTGCAGTAATGCTGATAAAAGGACAAATAATTATGCACTACTTGTGTAGGGCTACTTATAACATACTGAAATGTGAAAATGTGCGGAGAGTTCCGGAAAGATATCATCAAATTTCCCACAATTTTCCCCCAGAAAATTCCAGAAATTTTCCAACTCACAAACCAACTAACAGAACGTTACTTATACAGGTTAACTCTTGCGAACATATAATTTAACATATATTCAAAAACATTCCAGAAGTGCTAACAAATCAGACAAAGTACTTCAATTTGCATCTTGAGATGCTGCTTGAAGTTGGAAAGAAGTGTAACGAAGATTGCCAGCGACAACTCAAACACATTCGGCACCGAAGACACTCCGTTCTTCGACAGCGCGACACACAGGTACTGCTTAATGGCGTTGATAAACATCTCGTTCGTCTGAAATACAGGTCCAGCGTTCTGGAGAATGGACAGCAACAGCTGCAGAGACAACACCTTTGATCGGAGCTCGTGTGATCTAGACAGACAGCATCAACAGCAATTATCATCAGTTACATGCAGAGACAAATGTCAATCTAAACAGTTTAACATCCCGCTCCACACATTACAGACCACTGCAGTTATGATCTTCTCTCGACTGCTGCAAAACATTCCATTTTCAAAATTTTGTATTCTTGGATTTTTTTACTTTAACTGTGTAGGCTTATGTACGATTCTGTTTTAAATAAATAAATAACAAAGAAATAAACATAACAACTACTAAAAACACAAAAACCTAAACAATCATATAGAATAACTAGTAACATAATTATGTGCAAACTAAGACAAATAAAAGTAAAGCCTGGTACATGGGCGTTCTATATCACTGGCCAGGAAATGGATCTGGAATATTCTACAGCTCCTGGAGATCGCATGAGGTGACTAATGGCAAAAACAATAGGAACATTTGCAGCAGCAGTTTTAAGCCATCACCAATCAATCTACTCAGGTTGTCTACATTCAGTACTAAATGCATTAGGCTGGATCAACTAATACACTTTCCACAGTTGGCAATCACACTGCCTGCCATACACTGAAAAAAGTCAAAAAAAATTAACGGTAAAATTTTGCATATAAATTCAAGGGGTCAACTTATATGCAGGTAAAAAAATTGCCAAAAATTTCCAGCTGGCTGTCTGCACCAGCTGGTGCATATCGCAAGTAGATGCAGCCCTATGCTCAGTATCCTGCTACAGGCCTACCACTCCAACTCACATAAAATAATTAGCATATAATATATGTACAATGCATACGGTAACTGAATAACAGCTACTCGCCATCTGGAAGAAAGAAGCCTCAATATTAGCATCTTAAATCTTTACTGAACACTAGATTATTTGTAACTAAGTAACATTTTACAAAATCCTCAGTTAAGTATAGTAACAATACTGTAAATTATGTTAACAAATGTCACTGTAGAATTAAAAGCAAGTTTTTTCATGGCAATCTAGTATTGGCTGCCATGGTCCTTCTCCAGTAATTCAACAGGCCTATGGTAAGTCAGTATATAGTTAGGTTCTGCAGTATGCTGATCTAGGCATTATGCACCTTAGCCCACCGCACTGTATGGCAACATCACCTTCTGTGTGCAGCATATGAATTGAAAGGCCCCGTGTGGGCTCGGGAGCTGCAGAATAAGCCCACCTCGTTTCCTGGCCGAGGCGGAGGATTGTTGAGGTGACCGAACCAGGCTAGTTTTGTTTTGCTGTATTTTGTTTTTTTTTATTTTTCTGGGTTGTCTTTAGTTTTGTAGCACTTTTACCTTTAGTACTTTGATACAGTTAATTGAGTCTTTTGACCTGTAAAACTGTCTCCCAAACCTATACTGTGTTGGCGGAGACGTTAAATCCAGCCACTCACTCACTCAGCATATGAAACGAAGGACATCTAGAGATGTAACTTGCATTCACTGAGTCAAATCAGTGCACAGAAGTTTTAATCATTTGACTATTTTCATTAGAAAATGAAATATAATATACAATACACAGGCAAAGTCAAAATACTTTGGCTCTGGAGGTCCATCAGAGAGCGGCTTCATAGACAGTTTACATAAACTTCGAAATACGAGAAATGCATCTTTCTGTAGAACGTGAGCAAATGCTCCGATGGCCTCGTGCGTATCTGTGCCTTCTTCTTCAGATGCACCATGAGGTGTGCCTATAATTACAAACAGACAATTGGCACAATTTACACAATATACATAAAAAATTAGTAAAGTTCCACTAAACATGCTACATTACTACAATTACTAGCCTTCACACAATACGGTATGCAGCAGAGGTCTGTGCACATAACTTACACACAGATAGGGCGACATGTGATTACTGTAATAGACAAATCAGCAAGTAGGCAGACCATGCAGTAATGCCCATAAAAGGACAATTAATTATGCACTACTTGTGTAGGCCTACTTCTGACATAGTGAAGAAATATCAATACAAACAGTTTGCTTTAGGCCATGAGATACAAACCAGTGTTTCTTGGGGCATCAGCAGTGCCTGGGACATGAAGCCGGTCACTGTCAGGGCTTGCTAGGTCATGATCATCATGTACTTGTACATCTGGAACATCCATGTGATTGGAGTCTACAATTACATCAACTCCACGATCATTTCACATACTCGGGCATACCTTATTACAGTGTGATTTACAGCAATTACTACTGCAAAACCTGTAATTTCTGTGTGTGCATTATTCTGCGATTTTCACAAGTTAAACTGAGAAACTTCAAGTGCACAAATAGTGATACTACCTGTTACGAGTATTCTGTACTGGCAAAGACAATTTGTGATTGGCCCATCTCTGAGCCAGTGGAAGCAATGTTCCATTTATGTTCATGCAGGCAGTGATGTTTACATGTGTTCAGTAGGGAACAATCATACTGTAGACTGTTTGGGTGTTTGATAAACTGCAATTAATGTGCTATTGTTGGGGTTTAAGCCATGAAAATAAAATGCACAATAATAAATTGATATGCAAAATTTATGCCGGCAAAATTTCAGGGTTTTACAGTACTCATCGCTCTTCAATCAGCTGATATCCTACTGCTGGTTGTAGAGGTCTCTGGGCATATTGAAACAGTCTGTGGATAACTCTGTCTCTCCAGCTGCTCACTGTTTAGAAGAGTTCCCACCTTCAAATCCGCACCTCTGATTTAATTTTCTTTAACTCTGGTGTGTTACCAAATATTTTACATTACAAACGACATGCAAAAACCAATCAACTTAGTCCCACACATGCACCAATGCATCTGTATCCACGAATACCAATATATATTAATTAATAATTATCACTATTATTACTATTAAATGAACAAACGTTTATTGCAGTACTGCAGCCAATTAGGCTGGATTACATACACACACATGTACGGTCTATACAAAGCAATTAGAATATACACATTCAACTTAAAAAGTTCAATGCAATCATGTAAAAGTTAATAAAGTTGCCAAAAATGCACAACAAACTGTATGATCAATCATCTACTGGTATCTGTCTACACAGTATGAAACTAATTTAACGGTAAGAATTTTTCTGATCACGCAAGAAACAGTCATTAAATATATTTTTACAACTTTAGTGCAAAATTCACAGAAATCACAAATATAAACCTCATCCTTTTGTCTCCAGTATTAGACTGCATTTATTAAGTTATCTTATACTGGCAAATGTTTTCGATAGAAAAGAACAGATTTTTTCATAGCAACAAAAAAAGACTAAACAAAAGACAAAAATGAAAAGACGTACAGTCGGATGTAACAACAGACGTGACAAGTTGATCAACGATGTACTTAGCAACAGTTTCCGACGTCTCATCCACATAACTGTCTTCATCAAAGTTTACATCTTTTACATCTAAACAACATGAAACAAGTGACCCTGCGCTCAATTACATGTTACTATAGTATACAACACTAATGAGAGAAACAGCAGCAGTGAAGGGATGGATGGACGGATGATCAGGGTGGTGGTGGCCTGGCTTGGCAGTAGCAGAATGGTCTTGTTCCTGTACATCGGGCCCAGTTAATACTTGCATAGGTGATCGTCTGTGGGTGGGCAAACCAGCCACCTAGGTCAACTAAGCCTTGCATCTCTCTTGGGTAGGTAAATCAAGTACCAGCTTACTGGGGTTAAAGCTGTGACACGTTTACTTGTGTTGGGTACTAGGTAACACTATGTGATCCAATATGGCAGCCTTGGCAGGTGATGTCCCTCAGCTCTGTGATTGGGTTCCGCGTAAAAAGCTATATGCTCCTTTTAAGGGTTTTACAGCATTTTAAGCAAGCAAATAACGGCTACATTGTGCCTAAAATAGTACCAGTATGGTTGACAACAGCAGTATGGTCTAAAGTCTATTAGTAAGGCCACAGTGAAGACGTACTTGATGCAAGATGAGCATGATGATGCAAGTCAGACGACAATTCTCCGTCCACATCTGCACCAGTCACTTCAGTTTCCTGCTTCATACACGCACACAAACATGGTGCAGTGACTTCAACTACGACACACATGGCACAAAGGCCAACAATACGAGGGGCGATCAAAAAGTTCTCGGCCTAACCTAGTTCTGTTCAGAATAATGCTTCTTATAGTGGCAAGGCTCAGAACACGATATGCACAATATGACTTTTGGGCTAGAAATATTTTCTGCATTTTAGCAGTCATCAGTTACTTGCATATGGCATAGAAAAAATGGGAGTACGCAGTGTAATGAAATGCCATATAAGAAGCAAAAACTATTTTAATTTTATTCTGAACAGAACTAGGTCAGGCCGAGAACTTTTTGATAACCCCTCGTACACTTGTAATTAAAAGCACAATTAAAAACGCAACACAGCTTTTATTGTTATTCCACATTTATTTAACTGCTTTATTGCCACATAATTAGAAAGCTGCTTCTCTTAGAAAGCCTCCTCACAGCACACACTATTACCACGTAGTCTAACAGCAAAAGCTTTTCATATCCTGCAATCTCTAGCCAGCAACTACACATTACTGCTTGGTCTCATCCAAGTTCTACAACACCGTATTAACTTTAAATACTACTTTCTCTGTGTGTGCATTTTTATTTTATCAGTGAGTTAATAGCACAACTACACTGTTATTCAAAATGACCCCACACCCTTTTTATGTATGCAATACTTTGTTAACTGTCGAGAATGAAGCAATGTAATGTCATATGCAGTTGCCAGTCATTTACAAAGCCACAGATCAAAGCCTGCCATGACGTAACGGCTAACAAATAACACATTCAACACTTGCCCCAGGTGACCATCTGACTTCTGTCTATAACCCATGATGTCAGAGGTAGACTGATTAGCAGTGTATGTTGCTCTGTATGTTCACAGAACATATCTCCTTCAGGTGGGTCGGCATTTTTACTGTACTATTACATTTACAAATATTACACAGTAAAGTAGGAGCATCGAAATAGGTGTATTAGAAACAGAAGTGGAAACATTGCAATTTTCCTCAGGAGTATTCAGTAATCATAAGATATTGTACAAACATGACTCACAGTGTGTACGTATCTGTAGACAGTGTTACTGAACACCGACCTGTGACAGCGAGTCATCAGCCAATGATGAACAAAGCGTGTCTGGTGCATTGCCGCTGTCTGGTGTCTCAACCCGGTCCACGTCGTCACACTTGTCAGGTCCTCGCAGTTTCTCATCCTGCACCTACAATAGCATTCAGTTCAAGTACGTAACACAAACGACAAACACCTGTTCACTTACTACTATTACAATCACAAGATTAAAACTCATCCGTTACAAATTTGTTCCCACCACTTCTTTTCTCTTGGGACTGGACTGCCCCACTGACAGGACTGCTGAACTGTCACTTGATTTATTATCTACAGACAACAGCTCATTGTCCATGGCACACTTCTAATGAACACTGCTGGAAAAGCCTATTGTAATCTTGTCTAGGGCAGTATACTAAGTTGGCCATCCATCATCGTTTCGGCACACATTGGTATTCTGGGTTGTATCGTACGGTATTGTAAAAATCCTTAGTTTTTGACAGTTTCTTGACACCAAACCCACTGGCCCACCAGTGTGCATCCAAGCAGAATTGAAGAACAGGCCCACAAAGACCATCAATAGTTTCATTCTTAGCATCAGGACTGGCGAGAATTATTTCAGCCAATTGTGATGTAATTCTGATTGTTAAAACACTTCTATATCAAAACTGTATCAGCTACATACAGCCAAGTGTTGATTAACAAACGTACGTTGGCACCATCAAGTTTTATTTCAGAAAATAAACATTATCTCATCCCAGAATACGCATGCTAGATACTGTACTGCATCACTGACCGCTTGACTTTCCATGCGTGCAAAGATGACGTTGAGCATCTGTGTCAAGGTTGCCTTGGCGGTCGTCTGGTTGATCAAGTTCTTACTGGCAAGATAGATGTTGTAACAAGTGCGTACAGCCAGCAGTACGGTGCCTTCGTGTATCTCACACGAACTCGCTGTAACTATTGTTAACAGTGCCTGCAACCCACGTTCATGCACTTGCTACAACCAACGTACTCACTAACACTTTGAGTAGACATAGAAAAAGGACACCGCATAATACTTACAACTGCACTAGCATAATATTGAAAATGCTGCAACCATAACTAGGGCCCACAGTTTTCCGCGAAAAATTTTGCCAAATTCCGTGGGCCAGCTCATGAAATTCCGCGGCTCACCACGACCTCCCATTTTATGACTCAAAACTGAGAGAGCTGTTCAGAAACTTCAGTTATTGAAGGCTGGCATTGTACTAAAGGCAAATACGCACTAGCTGTAAGCATGGCAGTGCAATGTTAGCAACATAAAAAATGAAATGAAACGTGAGACTCACGACGTGAGTAGACTGAAATCAGTGACTGATGACTGATTTAATCACTCATCACGCCAACGATCGTACAAATCACCGGTCATTTCTCAAATTCTGCGAAATTCCACGGAAATGTTCAAATTCTGTGGCAAAGGGCAAATTCCGCGGCTCGGCTCGAAATTCCGCGGCCCGCGGAAAACTGTGGGCCCTAACCATCACTTCGTATTTTTACACAAGCCTGACTCCATCTTCCAAGAGATGTTCATGTATGTCGTACGCATCTCGACAGAAAGGCAAACAGGACACTGACAGAACGTGGTGGTAAAAGCTATGCTCAGAAAGCCCATCACATCAACGTTGATGCTGGGGGTAGTATTAGCAACAGCAGAATGGTTTTACATCTCGCTTGACATAATAATACAGATAATTTCAGAGACGATCTTCCAAGCCCATGTCTTCAGTCGTAATCCAGCCTTCTCAACCGATCGCTTAATCGATATCAACAAAAGTGAACCAAACTACAGACAAGAACAACACGAAAAACCTAAACACAATACAACATAATACAATGAAAACGTAAATTATGTATATAGTAGAAATAGTGAAGTGTACAGCCACAAAACAGACTGGAGTTACGCTGCACACTGTGGCCGATGGAGGACATCAGTGACGAGTGAACTAGGCTTACTCAAACCACTGTCACAATGACTAAACACTGCACAGGCACGATACCTTGATAATTTGCAGCTGAACGCCATCATCTGTCTGCGGTCCAATGAAACATCCGCAGATGACTTCAACCACTCGGTCAATCATACGTTTGCTGGGAGACGTGCTGTCGGCAGTATTGCCTGACAAGTGTCCATAGGCAATCAGCTTCTGTAAACACATTTCACAACACAATTTATTACAACCGAGTCACAGTGTGTTCTAACAGCACCAAACAGGGCTGTGCACTTTGTATTCACTGCTAGACAGTTTCCAGAAGTTTTTTTAACTGACTGATAACAAACATTTACATTTCATTTTCTGACAGTGGTCATTGTTACTGAGTGTAGAACTTATTCATTAAGTTATATCGAACTAAGAGACTAAGACAGGTGCACAAGTGGCAGTGTGGTAAAATGTCGGACTTGCAATCGCAAGGTCGCGGGTTCAAATCTTATAGGCAGCTGCTGTGTACCAATTTAGGTGGGGCGTGTTCGCTTGTCTCAGGTGCACAGTGGCAGGTAAATACTGTGTGATCCCATATGGCAAGCGACATCATGTAGTTCTGAAATGGATTTCTATTAAGAACTTATCACTGCTTTAGCCAACTTAGCTGGTAAGTAAACAGGCATACCATGCGATACACTGGCCCTGTATCTGTGGTCTTGCAGCTTCAGCTGGTGTGTACCATGGTGGTGTGTAAGCATTGCTTGATGTTCCGCATGACATAAGATGTCATTTCAGAGCCTTGTCTTTCCAGCCAACTAACTGCACTGGTACTGACAACAAGAACATATCATGCCATAACCAGCCGGCCAATACAAATACAACGGAGTGCAGGGTGAACATACCTGAAGACAATCGAGAGAAGCATTTACAATGCGCGGACATTTTGAACGACACGCCAGTTCAAATGGCAGGAAGTACTTGTCTGCATCAACATGGTCAGACTTTGCTCGCGGTATCGGCAACGCCGCAGAACCAGCGCTGCTCTCAGAAGCTCCACTGTACAACAGATTAACAGAAAACCTAGTGTCGCTCTTCAAACAAAAAATGAAAGGGAAACACTGTCATCATCTATATCAACCAATCTGCACTACATCAATGTTGTATTAGTTGGCCGCCCAGCCTATCTTATGGGGCAACCGACTCCTATTGGTTTGTACTGCTACTGTGTTGCTGATTTCAGCCTGTGGCAATCATTGTTGATTCACACACCAGCTTCCAATTGTACTAAAACAACACTCTTTCCTCATTAATCATGAAAGAAGACATATTTTCCAACAAATGATAGAATGCAAAAAATGCGAGAATATGACTAAGCTAGGTGCAATACTGCTGTTATAATACTTAACACGTTCGCTGCCAGGCCAATTTTTCCCTGAGTGCCATCCCGAGGTATGATTTAGTTTTGCCAAGGTGCCAGCTGGTTATGTCCTGTGGTGCCGGTGTACGGCTGAGATACATGTACTGAATGACGAGTATACTCGTCAGTGGCACCTGACGATGCACTGTAATTGACGAGATAACTCGTCAGTGGCAGTGAACGTGTTAAACTGTTACAGACACTGAAGTTGCATACCTTTCATCTTTAGAATCTTTCTTAATTTGTTCTGCAAAGCAAATAATAAATGTGCATTAGAGTATGTTAATAGAAAAGCATGCCATGTCCACATTCATACTGGTAAGCTATTGTTGTAGCACCATATTATGTGTACAGTGTAGTTTCGTAGGTGCTACCATGTTCTTAACATGAATTTAACTGGTAATTTTTGCTGTGACTTAGTTAAGTTGTTTAGTTTTGCAACATGGTGGGAAAGCCCCAGTTACACTAAACGTTGAATCGGCTGAATCATCACGGTGCTGTCCGTGGTGACCTCAGTCACACCCGCCTCTCCCCAAGGGTCATCCTAAAACATGACGGGACAGACAGGACAGCTTCAAACTGTTAACGATGTGGTCTCGCTGTGACGGGACAGGCCGACGGGATGCATAACAGCTTTGAAGGTGTCCGCACAGCGACGCAACAAGTGGAATGCAATTATCGATATCGTGCAATAGGCAAAAACGCAATTTGATCAAAATTTTCTAAAATTATCATCGTCAAAACATGGACAAGTAATATGTACTTTGTTAGAACTCGAAATGCGACGACATAGTGATCGGCATAGCAAAAATGTCAAAATACTCTTGTCCTCAAAATACTCTTGTCGTTCGCACAATGGCGATTAGGTGTCCCGTCTGTCCCATCATGTTTTAGGGACACCGCCCCCCCCCTCCCCGAGCCCAAACC
>Ga0056114_1001153_pt1 | contig 11435 bp, 3 predicted proteins | sample WorMetHERISLAND1_FD_77005 | JGI IMG/M metagenome (GOLD analysis project Ga0056114, IMG submission 77005) | Marine gutless worms symbiont microbial communities from Max Planck institute for Marine Microbiology, Germany - Olavius loisae HERON... ...
AACCGCATGGGGTGAACTGCCCGCTGTGGCCGGCCGCCACTCCTTCTTCCGAGCTGTAGGAAGTTGGAGTTTGGACTGTCAGCGTTGATGGACTCGGATCTGGTATGGGTAAATGGTAAGAGCGGTAGACAAAGCTGATGCTATGCTGACGCTTTCCAGCACTATATAATATCGGAAGCCATTTACCATTTACCGCTGCGCCACCGATACACCTATACGTGCTTTCGACTGGTTCAAAAATCAACGACCTTGGATGACCTTGAAGGGTCATTATGCACTCTGTTCAAAATAGGTGCATCAAGATGTTGTTATTTATTTATTTTTTTAGTTTTACTTCCAATCTGCTTTTCAGTAATGGCTGCAGCGGATGTTAAGAATATTGTTAACCTCATGTTTGCTAGTCCGGTGATATAACGGTCTTGATCTTTCGGAACCTGAAGCAAATAACAATCAAAGAATCATTGGGCGTAGAAAAAAACTCGCTGCATCGCGCGGTTTCCTTGCAACAGCATGGCTTTTGTTACTTTTTGTTGACATAAGTGAGGCCTATTTACAGAACGCCGCACTTTCTAGCCGTTTGTGCAGAAATTAAACACAATAGCGACAGAATGAAAATTATTATTTCAGTTAATGCAAATGATGACAGCTACAATCGAACGTCATTGCGTTTATTTTCATTCCGTGAACTCCGCTGACAGGAACGTATCTAGCTTACTGCATCTGCAGTCGGTATGTTTTGATCATGAATGTTGATTCTAATAGTCGTTATACACTTTATTCGAGATTAGTTTTTAAGTGGCTCAGTGATGTCAATTTCAGGTGCACTTGCGTGCGGCTGTAAGGATAGTTTACAAGGCGGTAGCCTATATTAGCGGGTGGCCCGTACTGAAATCGTTGTGTTCTTAATGTATTTCAGTGTTATGCTCTGGGGCGAAGTTCGATTTCCCTTCAGTTCGTTGGCGAGAAAAGTTTTACAGCTAGTCTAACGGTTTACGATTCGCACCTAATTTAGAGACGTTGTGTATGCGGGAGACTCGCCGCGGGACTATCGGTGCTCACAGCAAGTGTTTGTCCGTTCTTCGACAACGACATCCCTGTCGCTATGCAACGGTTTCTTTCATTCATTCATTCATTCACACTCTCCTTCCTATACTAACGACGTCTCGTTGTAAAAATCTACGACTACCGCTGTACCGCGCGCAAACAGTTGGACGTCTGTATTCAAAGCTGATTTTTCCCAAAACGGCGGAGACGACTGACTAAAGACCCGTTTACACTTGCTACATGTATACGAATACGTATTAACAGAATATTACTTGCTAGTCTGTGTTTACAGCTGAATGACGGCGACGTTTCTGTCTACATGCGTCCACCAAATATTAGCTAATATTCGTAATTATTTTACATATTTTTATTTTTTTTACACGAAGAACGCAGACAATGACGATGCCTTTTTCTGCTGCATCGAACATACTTGTATAGGTTTGAAGCGAAGACGGTCATTGCTATTTTGGATTCGAAACTGATTATGAGGAGACGCTTGCTGTATGATCTGTTGAAATGATTCACTTACGTTTATGAATTTCTATCAATTTCCATCTTAACTAATGGTCAACTGCGTATCCCACTCTATCGTGACTGCGCTTATACCAGCAGCACAGGCGGTTACGAACAAGCGACACACTGCATATATCTGTCCAGGGCGTAGGGAGCTTGTGCCTCGGCTCCCCTTTTAGCGGACCCTAATTTTTGATCGTATTTTTTGCCGTTTTACTATTTTTTTCTTCCAGAACATCCGAATTTAGGCATCCATTAACAAAATGCTTCATCTTCTTGGGACTTTGCCCCCCAGACTCCCTAGGCCCCCTTTCGTACGTGCTAAATAAGCCACTGCATATGTCCACAGTAAAATGGCTTTCTGTTCGGGTAAATAAAGTGGATGTACGTGTCCACTAGTATCCGACTTCGTGTAAACAGGTCTTAAGGCCACAACTATAACTCGGTGAGAGTCTACAGGTTTAGACCAACAAGTAAAGCGAAGAACTGAAATCCAATGTTAACTTAGAATAGACTCTAGCAAGTGATTATTGCACGGAGTTAATAATTCATCAGCCCAGTGTTATAAGTCGTAAATTTATGTTAAACGTACAAAGTTAAATTGGCTACATAGCGGAAACTGCTCTAAACATGTGGAAATTAATTATTTTCTGATTCACAGCCACGTTCGGTAATTTACGTATTTGCTAGACCAACAACTACTGCAGTAGGCCTACCCAGAAATCAGACATTCACACAAACTTAAAATGTCGTAATAAGTATAAAACGAAAGTCAAATTTGCATCTTTTCTCCTTTTCAATATTACTTCTGCGACGTCTGATCGCCACGATGAATCATATTTCCTTTGTGGACCTTTCTTTTCCCATTGTGCGACTGTGTAGCATGTGTTTGCCAATCGCCCTTTAAATTAGCATAATGTCTGATTAAGCTGAACAGTGAACATACTGCAGCGTTTTCATTCACAGAAGTGTGCTATGTATGCCGGTTGGACGGCTGTGAACTCAATACAACAGTTCGATTCATTGACGCCGCGAACAACGAATTCGCAGTTGTAGAGAGCGTGAGAGCCGATATGTGGAAAACTAACGACCTGACAATGTTCTTTGTATGGCCAACACCTACACGCCGTATACAGCCCGTCCGTCACTTTCAACATGGTGCGTCGATCTAAGCATTGTTGTCCGCTATGCGGCTGTCTATAGCAATGTTATGATCCGCGAAACCAATTCACCGTGATGTTATACTAACGACAGCAACTGTAAAACTGCTTATGGGCGTTTATTCGCTTAAGCCTAATGAAAGAACTTTCATTTTAATGCTGCAATTACAAATGATTGCGCTATGCTAACGATTTTGTTTATTTCATAATTCGCGACACAACTGATGATTTTTGATCATAGTTGTTTATAAGAGCTAACCTTAGATTTGGTATAAAATAAGATGAATTAATTCGTATCTTTTTCAAAGAAGTTTCAAAAAATTGTTTTAAATTTAACGGAAATGAAACATCAGTAAATCGAAAATTCATATTTAGCACTATGAGCGTTGCTGCCGTCCGTTTCTGTCTTTATAATTTAAAAGCTGGCATTATTTTATCGAGATCTGGCAAGAGAACTTAAGATGGTTGTGAGAAGTTGAAACAAAAGTAGTCCGGGCAGACGGTAACATGCAGGAAAAGCGGGAAACAATGTCGAGTTACGGTAGAAATTACTTAAGGGAACTTGATTTGGGTCAGGATATAGCAGTGGGCGAATGTTAAGGCTCATGGGCTAAAGCATGACGATAGCTGTGAATATCGTTATATTATATAACAATAATATAATAACAATAGTGTTTATAAATAGCACAAAATCACGAACACGAAAGTATGCCTATGCTGTATACAGTATCAAGAAGATCATTACTTCACTAGCTTGTGATTGTGATTCGTGGAGCAGAAAACTACACGTAATGTTAGACTTCACTGTGTATAGACGCCGTCTGAATATACCGTGTGTTAGAAAGCAAGCATTGAAGAATAAATCGCCTGCAAATGTTCTATACTAATCACGATCACAGTTTTTTCTTCGAAAGCGAATAATTATATAATTACTAATGCAGAGAGTTTTGCTTTGTAGCAGCTAAGCCAATACGGTCAATGACTGATTATCATAGCGATACAGCAAACTTGCCGCTTTGATCTACATGTACTAACTTGCCGCGATAAGAACTCTTTACCGGCGATTACGATCACATTTGTGTAAGGGCGACGTTTAACGTTCGGGACCTAACGGTAGTTAGAGAGACCGTGACTCCGGACTCGCTAGGCTGGACCGACTGGAGCCGATGCGAACGTTACGTAACGTAATAATTGGTCGGCTTAGTCGAGACTCGAGACAAGTGAGTTGTTATCTCAGCGACTGAGACTATACCTCCAGCGACAACTTTACGACAGATCAACGTGGGTGGGCCTGTCAGTCAGACATCACCGCCCTGCATACGTCGCTATATCGGGACGCTGGCCGATATAATGATGACGATGACACGACGCGCTATTGTTTGTCCGCTGCTTCAACCGGCAGACAGACAGACAGACATACAGAGAGACGGATGGTGACCGGTGCCGATGAATAGCGCGCTCTTCCAGGGAGGTGGGTCCAGTCGCGCCGCTAACTGTACCGGGCCGCGTTGCTCGCTAGGCATGGTCAGTTCGCCCACTCATCAACCGGTACAATACGCTGCCCTGCCGGAGCACTGTCCGCCCACCCATCTAGCCGGACACCGGCTAATAAATTCCGAGGGACATTTAAACGGCGCTGTGAGACGCAGAGCGGACGATCGAGCGTTATCACTGAGCAGCTGAAAGAGACAGGAAGTAACAAGTGCGCGCAGTTATAGTAAACAGTCCCGTTGACACAGCGATTCGCGGGAACTTAATATAGAACTTAAGAACTTAGTGTTGCGATGCCGCGAGCGTTTCTCGTGAAACCTCGACCGGTCTGGCAAATGTCAGTGACTTCAGAGGAGTCATCACATGATATGCGTCACGCTTCATCAGTTGACGCGTCGCCATGGTTACAAGTCGACCATGACGTCAACAACAACGACGTCGGCAGGTCGTCGCTGACGTCATTCCGTCAGCCGTCCTCTCTGGATCTGTCAGCTGCCCGTTCCGCTGACGACCGTCTAGCTGGACGGCCGTTCGACGTCGCCGGTGGTCTTCGCTGGTGGTCGATGTTCGAGACCAGCGACCAGTCCAGGACGCTGCCGTGGCGGGGACCAGGTCATGACGTCACGTCATCAGCCGAGAATTCGTCAATTCTACTACCAGCGTCAGCAGCAGCAGCAGCGACGACGACGACAGACTACGACCATGTTCAGCCCTGGTGGTCGTCTTCACCTCACAGTGACGTCTCCGCGTCAGGTATAAAACTATTTACTGACTTTCGGACTTTATCTAACGAGAAGAATTGCACAGAATGTAACTAGCAATGTTTTAACCTGATGAAATGTTATTTTACTATCAAGTTGAGGCTTCTGATTATTCTGCGATATTATGACAAAGTTTATCGATAGACTGCAATGAATGACATTAGCGCAAATCACTTACCTTTTGCCGGTTGGAGCGTATTCTGACTGAATTAGTTACATCTAACGTGAGCGTTGGCAAAAATGCGATTCGTTTCCATGATGAAACTTCTGTTCTTGAGCCTGCTTATTGGAATCGATTCTGTATATTTGTGTATGTGTATGTAGCAGTTTGCACCGCGCAGATTAGCATTATACCAGCACTGGTCTAGTTTTTTAAAGCGATTGTTCTGTGACGTTTCTATGATGTATTATATAAGTTCAAACGTTGCAGTGATATTTTCCTCCGCTTTTACAATTTTGTAACCTTTTACTGCGCTTTTATTCGCGTAATGGCAAATGACAAACAGTAAACTTTACGCGATTACAAATTAGCGGCGCAATGGTGTCGAGTTTATGTCTTCTAATGTCGCGTGAGTATGCTGTAGTTTGCCGCCATAATCAGAGTTCAATAGCCATCAGAAATCATTACAGGGCGGGTCTAAGAGCATTCGGTGTACGCCAGTGAGCATCGTTTGACACGGCGAACAAAAAATGAAGAGGACGGAGAATTAGATCGCGCTAGTGTTCGAGCGGTCGAGTTTCACGCGAGAATGATAATTTCATTTTGTTGGCGAGCGAGCGAGGTCTTTGAACTGGACGCCGACACGTATCGGAGGACAATCGTTCAACCTGTCCACGTGACCTAGAAGGAGCTGAGAAAACTCCGACTGAAGCCATCTCATGTTGTTCTGTCCGAGGACAGTGTAAACCGACACTTCCGCGTCCGTCCGTCCAGCGAGTATTTGTCTCCGAGCAGCGCGCCGCAGCAGACCTGGGGAGGCTATTATGCTCGCTTGGCTTTCGCTCTTCAACCTGTTTCGCGTTGTGCTAAGACGGAACAGAACGTACGTCGAAGATCAGAGCAAGGACACTCGAGGAACGCCGTGAATGCCCGCCAGCTCGTCCTCCAGTGACCAGTAATTGATCTCGAAGTCTCTGATGCACATCTCCGGCAGAAAATAAAAGACGGGAAACAAGGTGCGCTGCGGACACCTGTAGGGGCGGCGGGACGCGAGGGGCCCCCGGGCGCGGGTCGAGGTGGGTGGCCGTTGGTCAACGGTATAGAGGAACAGATTGCAACTAGTCGCTGATTATGCTATCGGGTTACGACACCGCCGTGTAACTGTATCGTCGTTGTACAGGCTGGCTGACCTACTAAAAGACTCATTCAGCAGGGTGGCCGGAAAAGACGCTCTCCCTCGAAATGGACATTTATGCCGGTGACATTTTAATAGCATTCCGGTCGGAAGCAATTCATTTCACGCTAAATTATATATCGTCGACCCCGATCTGAGATTCTACATCGATACAGTATTTATTTTGCACTTATGAATTGAAAGCAGCCAAGTTGGGAGAAATCTAAAGTAAAACATACTTCACAAATTCCTTTCAATAAACGCCCGCATTATATCATTTTCTCTTGTGGAGTGGAGGTCACGTTCAGAAATCGCAAAATACAGTGACGTATTTTCTGTTGGTTGCCCTTTTAGTTTTACCATATGCAGTGGCAAGATATTTTGTCTCTCCGACTGTCTGTCCGTCCGTTACCTATACAGTGTCGAAATGGCTAAACTTATTATGAAACTTATAAACTTATTAAACTTGTATAGTTTTTTGCTCATCATTCTAGTTACCTGTATTGTATAAGTACGATGGAGTCATCCTCAACAGGTGCATGAAATACAGATAGAGATAAGGACGCAACCCACTAGGCAAACTAGTTGGAAACTAGTTGCCAACCCGGGTTGGCAACTAGTTCGCCTAGTTGGTTGGGGCCTTAAATCTACACCTCGGTCGCTGTATCTCGCAAACAATATAAACCCATGCACGCTATCAATTTCCAATATTTTCTGCGAAAAAAAACTTTAAAAGACAAAGTAAATCTTCCTTTACAAGAAATCGCAGTGGTAGAACCTTTTCTGTAGAAATTAAGTAGAAAATAAGAGGTTTAGGGGGTCAACGAAAAAGTTTTCCAGATGTCAGCACTGGCTAGAAAAAAATATCATATACTAATTTTTGGACGCTGTCTTGGCAGTCTCCAGTAGCGATAGCTAAATGGTATTGTATCTTGTGGTGTAATTAATAAAAACTTGTTTGTGTATCGCGCAGTAAATCATGGGTTTCCGACGTATTTGAACGTTAAACATTGTCGTTGTAAACACCTAAACTATTTCACTAACGTCGACTAATGTGCCACCGGTTGGCGATAGTTAGTTCAGTCGTCCGTTCAGTAACAGTGTCGGAATTAGCGCGGCCGGTCCGGCGGCTTCCGTTTGAATTCTTGACTCCGACCTCGATCTCGATGCGCGCATCATTTATTCCGCGTTGTTGAGGTCGACGCCAGGTTCAAAGACGTCACACCGCAGTCTTTGACTTTGTAGCCAGCCGTTCAATTCCGTTCAGTCGGCGGGAAGTGGACGCGTGCTGCGACCGCTTCTAACGGCGACTTACAGTGCTCCAGGTCGGATCGTCCGCGCGAACGCGTCCGTACAATGGAACCATCTCGCGACCTGTTAGCTCGGACAGACAGATCAGCTCGCTTGACGTCGCACCGACTGACGTCACGATTCATTGATGTCGGCCGCTAATGATTGCCGACATCCGGTTTGCCGCCGACGACGACAAATCGCTGTTCCGTATCTATTGTGTTTGGATGTAATTGACTACTGAAGTTCAGTGTGGGTGATATGTGCCAATAAAATAAGCAAAACTTTACCGACAATACTGCCGAAGATGATCGTAGTCCGCAACACACGGAACAATCTTTATATGTAAACTGCTCTGCTTATTAAATCGGCAATTATATTCAACATTATTCAGCATAACGGTAGCACGCGAAAGAAAAAATTGAAAAAAATTGCATAGACAGCACGTAAATTTACAACTTAACTAAAACACGATATAAGGAACTGAATTAGACGCAAGCACTCGGAGAAGTTGTCTCTACAGCACGAATGCTTTAAGTAAGTCAGTCAGTCAAAAGACTTGTATAACGGTATCAACGTGACAGAAACTCCGCACAGTCCGCAGCCACTCTAAAGATGTCCATCGCTGCTTGTATACCGGGACTGTAGTTATAGCTGTTATACTATTCCATGTCAACGATTAGTTTCTGCGTAATTTTTCGACAGGAAGAAAATATTCGTACCTTTCTTATCGCGCGACATGCGCTTTGAGCTTAAATGTTTGCCAAATAAATACAAATTGCAAATAAATCTGTAATTTTGGCAATATAGTGTACAGAAATGTAGAAGTTCAAGCTGGGGGGGGGGGTAACAACAGAAATATTGTACTAAGAGAACGTTCAATAACAGGACTAAGAGTGAAAACGAATTTTTGTGTTTCGTGTCTGTTAGAAAGCCGCTGGTAGCATTTATTTCACATGTTTTAGCGTGGTTTTCAAAAAAGAACAGCCTATCCTATATGGTATTTTGTACAGAACGAACCAAAATTGGGGGCTAATAGTCTAATACCCTTTATACAAATTTAAGGACACCTGTTCACACGACCTTCCCCCTGCTTCTGAAAAACATCTCTGACAAGCGATTTCGCCTATTGCAATCGATGTTATTATTCCGTAGTCTGTTTGTTTGTCCGTCAGTTACGTTCGTGCATTGTGCTCAAACGGCAAAAGATATCGACACGATTTCTTTCACATATGACAGCCACACGTGTCTCTCAGATTGTGTTAAAATTTGACTTACATTAATCAACCCCTTCCTCTCCAAATTTTGTTCCAGAGTCGCTGTTGATTTGAGCGTCGGAGACATTCGATGCGGCCGAATGGTTACAGATAGCGCAATGGTCACAACAACGGAAAGCCTGTAGGAAACTGCCATCGTTCTTTTGAATGGTATTGACCATCGCTGATCACCTATACGACCTCCCGTTCCCCCCAAATTTGGGTCCCAAATGCAACCCCAGCAAGCGATGTCGCCTTTTGCCAAATTGCTTTGCCGCTTGTTTTTTTAAAATACAAGGTTTACATGACACTGAAAAAGATGTCGATAAGTTTGTAATAAAAGGTGCTAAAATGAAAATGTGATGAAAATCAGTATAGAAAACCGAAACATGTATAGGCCTATGTAGCCAAAACAGCTGAATGTTGCAGGAAACGAACTGTTTGAGAGATCTCAACGAATAATTAGTTTTAGACAGATTGAGCGACACCAGGAAATGCCATTACGTGGCTAGAGAGACATGATGCCAAGCACATTCTCATACTCCGGGTCCCCGCGCTTTTGTGTTCTTTTAAACGTTTCCTGTTTCGTCACATTTGTCCGAAACTCGTTAGCATGTTGCGGCCTGTCGTCGGCTCGGGCAGCGTATATCGCGAATTAAAATCTAACGTACATGAACGAGCGATTAAATCGCGTTCAGAACGATGCGATGATCGGAGTCGCTGACAGTCAGGGCCCGTCATCACTGTCCCACCGTAACGTCGATCACCGTTCCGTTTCAAGTTGCTGCACCGTTCGCACGGTAATAAAATCATTACATCGCCTCCTATCAAAGTTTAAGCGGACATCGGGCGGCTTCGAGTCGGGTTCGCCCGCCTGCCAGACGGCGCCACAGCCGGTGAGCTGGTGACCGGGACAGCCTTCCTTTCCGTCGTTAAAACGTCATTCCGGTCGAATGCATTTGACGCCTACACGGATGTCATAATGCGACTCCGGTCCAATCTGACACTCGCCCACATCTCATGTCCGCCCGCCCGACACGAAATATAGATGTCAAAAGTCTCTCGGTGGACTACATGGCACACCAGCAGTCGTCTCAGGACGCGAATTTGATCGCAGTTAAATGTCGACGTCCGTATGTTCGGACAGTTATTAGCATATGTCGCTAAGTCGAAGAAGTTTTTTAGTCTCTGTCTATCAGCACCGAGAGACACCAGTCGCGTGGTTCACCTTGGTGCGAGTTGAATGGTATAACTGAATCACAAGAAACTGTGGCCACGTGTAGTATGAGTTTGAACATGTATACTTCATTTTATGTATTCGTTATTTTTAAGGACGCTGTAAGGTTGCAAGTTCATATAAATAGACTATAGGCGTACCATACACGTCAAAAGTTAATAAGTAGTGTATTTGAATTTTAATATTTAATTTATTGTTACTTAAACAGTATTCACAATGTTTAAAAGACACACAATTTCAACTCAGCCTACCTGTCATCAAGCTACTTTTCACGATGTACCTTCATTCTCATTAAGATTTTGACGCTAACAGAAGTCGTTTACTTACTTACTACTTTCTTAGTCTGTGTCTTACTTCAGCATAGATTTTATACAGTCAGAACTATGAACCGTTAAATCGCATGTTTCTGTATCAAACATAGGCCTAATTTCAGTATAGACTATGCTATGGAGTGGACAAACAGCAGTTGTAGGTCTATTGAGAGAAAAACAGGATGCTGCTACATAGAAAAGGTGTCACGCGGTAGGCACAGAGGTTTCGTGTATATTTCGCGCCGATGACCATGATGGCATGCTTATGGCAGGTCACATAATGACAGAGCTTCATTTGTTCGTTGGTCGAGTTGTAACATGCACTGCTCACACGAGTGCGTGTCGTCATGTCCCGGTAAAGAACAGATGTTCACTGTCGCCGACAGGATGACCGTGCACCGTGGTCAACATTGTCCTCCTGACCCCGGTCATGACCCGCAAGCCCGCTTATCAGCGGCACCCGTCCTGTCCGTCCTCTGTAATAATCGGCCACCCGACAGCCGGGCTCGCTGGCATCGGCAACATGGCGATATTTTGTTTCCGGGCGTGATTGCGCGCTGATGACAGGGCGACGGACGGACATTTGTTGGAGTCATTAGTCATTACGGATGATGAGTCGCAAGCCGCATGTCGTGTCGCCTAATGAGACCATACCGCTACCGACCGTTACTAATCAGTGATCGCTGCTAATTAAGTCGTCACACCGCACCGTATGGTTTGTTACACGTGACGTGTCCATGCACGGGAAAATCCCAATGACATTTGTTACGAAACAGAAACTCATGTATTTGAAGGCAGTACTATAATTAAGAACTTTAATAACATATTTCATCAAAATGACAAAAATATCACAACGCAATTTTCAAAAATTTTCATTTCGTTCGCTATTTTTGATTGATAAACTTTAAAATGGTAGCAATAAACAGGGAAGAAGACTACCGTACAAACTTAAGTAAATTAGATATTTTTTATGCATTTGAATACTGTACTGTCGTTGAACACTGAAGCGTAGGGGGGAGGGAGGTGTCAAAGTGGGGG
>Ga0056114_1001154_pt1 | contig 11431 bp, 9 predicted proteins | sample WorMetHERISLAND1_FD_77005 | JGI IMG/M metagenome (GOLD analysis project Ga0056114, IMG submission 77005) | Marine gutless worms symbiont microbial communities from Max Planck institute for Marine Microbiology, Germany - Olavius loisae HERON... ...
CCATGTACTACTTCCTATTAGTCACTAATAGTAACTTTGGCCGTATCTGCAACCGCTTTCGAGATATTGACGCTTAAAGCTAGAAAATCGCTGAATTTTTCCGACCGACCCTTGTTTGAGGCCCCCGTTCGGGTAGAACCCCTTAGAATTTGGTGGTGAAATTTGGCGTCAGAAAACTAGAGTCTTGGGGCTACCAGATGGTGAAGAAATCATGCCGTTAGCTTTCTTCGTTTTGACACAATACCGGCGCGTGACGGGCAGACAGACAGACAGACGGACAGACACGTTGCTGTGCCTATTACCCGCGCTAGCATAGCGTCGCGCGGGTAAAAATATAACAAAATTCCAGTTTTACACATTTCTACTGACTAAAACTACGAAAATGTTCATAAAAACACTGTGGTGCATTAAAACAGGACATTACATAATCGGCGAAAACCCTGTCGAATGTTAATCAAGTTTAGTCACACAATTAGTGTGTAACTCACAGAAGTACGGATGTTCCATTGCTTCGCCGGCAGTAAGCCTGTCCTGATGGTCATACCGCAGCAACTTGTCGAGAAAGTCGAGAGCTTCTGAACTGACAAGATGTTCATTCTCGCTGTGAATGAAACGTTCCCATCGCTTACGCGAGTGCCTGCAGGCAACCACAATCTATTACTGTCTGAAATGACAGACAGTTATAATGGACTCTCTGCAGTGCAAAACAAGGTGTGGCCTTGCTGAGATCTACGCCAGTTATCGGGAAGGAATTCCACATAAAACTGTCCCAACGGTCCGACTTCTTTTCTGGCGTGTCACTTAAAAAACTAGACTTTCTTGACCGTGAGAGTGAGCAAAGGATAGAAAAGTACTTATTGACTTACTGCGCGGTGGCCTAGTGGTTAGCGCGCTCGACCAGCGGCCGCGAGGTCGCGGGTTCGAGTCAGCTGGCTGCGGGATGTCGCGTAGCAACCATGGGCCAGTTGCTCTTTGCACCCTGGGCCTGGGCTTACTCAACCCTCCATCCTCTCGGGGTCGGTAAATGAGTACCGGCTGCAGCTGGGAAGGTATAAGGCAGGTATGTGCGACGCTGCTTGGTGCGCGCCATGTACCTGAGCGCCTTTGTGGTGGCCATGTCTACTTGGGGCGCTATATCAAGTGTTCGACCTTTACCTTTACCTTTTACTCAACAAAGACAGTCACTCGCATTACAATGCTCCAGCAAAGACCTACGTTTCAGGTGATAAATAAATGGACTCAAATTACGAAAGTAAAATCATAGAAGTCAAGGTTGTCACCAGCCACAACAAAGTATAAATACATACATTTCACTATCTAGCTAACACATTGGAAAAGGCTGGAAGGATGGTTGGTTATTTTGAGAATGCAAGACAGCGGCTGTATCATGCCTCAAAAAATGAAGTTTATTAAGATTAGTAGTGTGTATAAAGCTATTAAAGCGGATTATATGTTCAGCATGAACATTATCGGAAAGGTCTTTAAGGTTAGAAGCTGTACGAAATTGATGACAACTGACAGCCTTTATCTACACAATCAATCAATCAATCAATATGTGTGCCATGGTTAATAATAAATTACAGGGTAAGCATATTGGAATAGCTTCATCCTTTAAGCGGCAAGAACATGATAATAAAGAGATTGTTCCCAGTGGTTTTAGCTGGATTCATGAGTATTTGATATATACAGGAAGACTAGAATAGTAAATAGATAGTAGATGATAAAGATTACCATACGTGTCTGTCAGTATGATAACAGTATGCAACAAATACACGTGAGTACGCGGAGATAAGTAACATAAAACGAATGCGACAACATGCCTGCCAAGGATGTCATTGAACCGTGGGTCCAAGTCTATCTGATACTTGTCGATGTACTCGAACAACTCTTCTGTTCCCAGCACCTTCGCTATGCGAACAAGCTGTTCAACACATGCAGTAAACAACTAATTGCAGGTTTTCTGTAGTTCACTTCCACACATGCATTGTGTGAAACAGAACAGAAAAGACATATTGTATATCAACTGTCAGCAGATCGGATTCAAAGAACTTCCTCAACTATGTCAAGGACCTACTCTACAGCATCGAGTGAGTGAGTGAGTAGATTCTTAATGGCATATCAGCACAATTAGGCTACACAGTGCCATTCACGTTGGTCCATGCTGGAAAATACAGGACAGAAGACAAATTAAAAATACAGAAACTATACAAATTAAGTACAAATCAGAAAAAGCAAACAATGCAAACACAGCAAAACAAAGCTACCCTGGTTCAGTCGCGTCTTACGACACTCGGCCAGGAAATGAGATAAATCATACAGGAATTTGAAAGAAGGTGCAACTGGCAAATGACCTCAAATATTTTTCTCTTAATACTACTCATGCCACACAAATGAACATCCCCCGGTAGTTACATATCTGCATCTATCACTGTACAAATGGTACAAATTACAGTCGTGTTCGACAACAAACAAACGACGTTACTGAACCTGATCATAGTTGTCGTGGCCATGGAAAAACGGTTCCTTTTTGAATATCATGCTTGCGAACATGCAGCCCAGACTCCATAGATCAAGCGAATAGTCATACAGCTGCAAACATAACAAACGGTATCGGTACATAACACTTTAAGGAATAAGTAATTAACCAGGCCATTCATAAAAACACAAACATATTTTAGCAATAAGAACTATGTGAATACACTTTGGCAGTTGCAAAGCACGCAATGACTGACAGTAGCATGACAATTCGAACATTACATATGCAGTGCACAATGCACATAAATACAAACAAAAGAAAAAAAAGACAGAATGGCAGAATCTCGTATTATTAGCAAAACTCAATCACAAAACATCCAGGGAATGAACTAAGATTACCTGGTAATCAAGTAGAAGTTCTGGGCCTTTAAAGTACCTTGAGGCAACACGTACATTGTATTCCTGGCCAGGGTGATAGAACTCGGCGAGGCCCCAGTCAATTAGTCGTAACTACAACCCACAAAAACACATTAACATACATGACAAATGCAAAATAATACTACATTTATTAGTTTCATATTTTTATGAACATCTTACCGTCTCCAATCAGATCTCAGCAGTCTCAAAATCCCATTCTCAAGCCGTTAACTAACTAGAATTTGTCCTTATCTTGATTCTAAAACAGCCAGTACCGTCACTGCTTCCACTCCAAACTTGACTACTGTAACTCTCTACTACAATCTTCCTAAGTCTCAAATTAATCGCCTGCAGCAGATTCAAAACTGTCTTGCACATACTGTGGTTAAAGCTCCTAAAGTGTCTCATATCACACCCATCCTTAGATCTCTTCAGTGGCTCAAGATTAACAAATGCATTGAAGATAAACTCCTCTCACTCGCCTATAAAGTTCTCACAATCAGCCAACCTGATTACCTACATAACTTGATTTCTGTTCAGTCTACATGGAGAACCCACTCCTTATCTGTTACTACCCTAGCTCGACCATCTGGATCTTCCTCATTACAAATCACCAACCGCTGTTTTCACCATGTATGCATCACCTCACCTGTGCAATGAACTTCCTCCTTCATTCTGTCAACCTCATTCTGTTCACTCTCCTCCTGGTTCACCTCATCACAGTCACCATCTTCGCTCTCATCACCTATCACTGCCTCAGTCTTCACTTCGGACTTAAAACTCATCTCTTTCACAAATCCTTTCCTCCACAGTCCTTCTGGTTCCTTCTGGACTGCCTTCACAGAATTTAACTCAGACTAGACTTACGTGCACTGGAGCTCGTTTGTTTTAGTCTCTTGTTTTATATTTTTATTTTGTTGTTATATGTGTTAGAATAAGCTAACCACACCATCAACTTTTTAGTCCACGGTAAAACTCCTATCTGGTGTCTACGAGTATCACATTGTACTGTATCAGTTCAATTTTGATTAGTATGTCACAAAGTGAGGATGAACACAGGAATTTCATAAGAATTGTAACCGATAAGATCTAGCTGTAGAATATACTGAATATACAACTTACTATGCCAGAAGAAATTAACATTAAGCACGAATGTTCCCAATGTGTAATTAATTTACACGTGCCGGGTACAGTAGTGATAAAAGTGAAATGTATTTATTACACGCGGGAGGGCGGCATCAGAGGCAGAGCTAAACAAAACAGCAGCAGAAGTTTTGAGTGATTACCTTCCGAGCTTCGTGGTCGATCATGACGTTGTGTGGCTTGATATCTCGATGCATGATACCGTGACTGTGGCAGTACTCTAACGCCTGCAAACAATGTTGTTGACTACAGCAAGCGAGTGAGAGTGATTTCTTAATGGCACATAAGAGCACACAAAAGATCGTTTCAGCGACAATAGATGCCACTTCTACAAATGTTCACTTACTCAGAATGGATGGATGGATGGTTAGGGTTTAACAGCATTTTAAGCATGCAAGTAGCGGCTATATCACATACAGGTTCAACGGTAACAAATGACTCTCACAAACTACCAGATATACAAATATAAACATGGTAACAGGTAACGAGAATCATATTTACTAGTAAAGTCAATAGACAACTCTATACCAAGAAGACAGCATTAATACAGCAGCAGATAAAATAATTAAATCACTTTACAAAATTCATGTAATACATCTGTGATATGGTCTTTTGACAATATAATGTAGGCCTCTAGAACAACAGCTCGATAGCACTATGTCTCCATGCAAAGACGCACAGTGTATGATCTAGCGTAAAAATACTCTGCAACTATTGTAATGAGGGCAGCTATTAGCACTTCATGGATACAGACTTTTAAGACTTCCAGAATGTAGTATCGGATGTCGTAGTCGGAAAACGTCTGATACAGTTGCTGCACACAGTACAACAGACTGCATTGCAGCTGACTATAAACATGATCATGGCACAAATAACTAACATAACGCAGCTGATGTATATTGTAGAGTTAACACTATGACGCCCACTACTGCCATGTGGGTACATGGCAATTTTTGACATCTGGGCACTCTAGACGCGGCTGCTTAGCAATCACAGTTTTACAACAGCTTCTGTACAGTCAAACAATGCTGCAAGCAATTCACCAACAAAACACCGACATGACATAGACACTTCATGCTCAAAGCAACTGGCCAGCAAACACACGACAGCACAAAACTGACAGAAATCTGTTGATAAACAGGCCAACAATGACACATTGTAGTCACAAATACCTTGAAGTCCGTGTTGTTGACATATTCAAATATCAACGCAGGCGTTCTAGACTGCACACACAGACAGACAGACACAATCACACACGTGACGTGACGTGCAATTACAACTCACTGATTACACAGACAAAGGCACAGAATGACCTTCATTGGCTGATTATACTGCACACTTGACAGGCTGCAACAGTCAGTAACATTAACCGCTACAATGGCCGACGTGATATGAGGTTTAACCAATTGGCCATGAGACAACATTCAAGATACTACATCACCAATAGCAGTACGTCATGTTGCCGAGTACAGTTTATGTCCCATTTGACATGTTACGGGATATTTCAAGGAGACGTTATTCCAACAGTGACAAAGAACTGAAGGAGGGTGGGCTAGTCATCCAGATAAGCGTCACCACAATACAAAATATGAACATGAACAAATCAATCTAAGCACAGCGACTGCATGAACCCAGTGACATGAAGCAAAATCTGGCAGAGCAAACCTGTGAGCTGCTCAAATGACTGTGCAACTAGAGAAAGCTACACAAGAGAGCAATTCTGGCAATATTCCCTGTTGCTCCTGACAAAATCATAACTCAGGTGTGGATAGATGAAGTCTGGGTGTTTATCAATACCGCAAACTCAAATGCAGTTCTAATTTTCAGTTCTGGAGGGTGAAATTATCTGATACAAACTAGCAACCAAAAGCAAACATGTTTGGTGTTCATGCCAGATGCACAGCCAGAAACAAAGTAAAAATTCAGCATAAAACAACTACGTGGAAGTCGATATACCACTGGATCTTTGACGATTGCAAGCAGATTGATGATATTTGTGCCGTTTCTGAGGTTCTCAAGAATCTTGATTTCTCGTTTGATTTTCTTCTTTTTCACTGGCTACAATCACAGCCAAGGAGAGCTTCATTATGGTAACTTAGTATCTTGCTCGTCACAAGTGCCAGCACTGATTCACTCCCCACAACAAGATGCTGTTACTACACAGTACACAAGTGCAGCCGGATGTCCGCATGCCTTCCCCTCTCCCCCTGACCGCCTTCAGTCACCTTCCCTCCCCTGTCTAGGCCTACATTGCCGATCTGTCTAGATACCAGCACACATGCCGGTAGAGTTGCTGCAGTTTACTCTGAGGTGCGTTCAGTTGCACAAGCAGCCTGCATGGCACCTGAGTAGGTACCTGTCAGGCAGGCCGGGGTTTGCGTCATCCGTTAGTCGTATTGCAATATGAAGCCTGGATCCATTTAATACAATACAAAAATCGTTAAAATCTATGTTCTGGGACATCTCTATTGTTTACATATATAGCGCCAAAGCCGCCGTTACGAAACGATACAATAGCAATACGTCTGAGCTTCAGGTGATCGACTTATTGGAATCACATGTTCAAATTATTAAAAGTAGAAAAAATAATTATTTTTTCAAAAAATTTGCAGGTTCGAATTATTAGAGCGTCCGAATTAATAGAAGATATACGGTATATATCTCATCGTAATTCTGATTCTCACTAAATTTAATTAAGTCCTACCAAATATTGAAATAACTGTTTTACTGTGCATTTCGACATTCCACACTTTCCAAAACTGTCATAATACTGCTCTCAGTGTGTTGACTATTTTGGCACATAAAACCATGTCAATATTGTCTAAGTAATCAAAATGATGTAGAAAGCAAACTAGGTCACAGTTACACAAAAAACAAGCAACTGGTTTTTAGTTATTCCTATGATGCATTCTCTTGTCTGCTTGATTCGGACAGCTGTTTAACTGCAGTTAAGATGTTTCACTTATCGCACAAATTTTGGGACTTACAAGAGATTTTAATAGGCTGGATGAATTATCCGAGAGCCCACTAACGACAAAATATTGCTGAAAGGTATGCAATACGCAGTCTTTTTCTCCTGCAGGAAAACAGTTTTCAGTTTCAAATTAAATTCGTTATTTTAAAGCAGCACAGCTGCTGCAATCAAACCTGTGCTTCAGCCATTTCAGTTACAGAGTGTACAATGACCAAACATGACCGCCAATACCATTCAAGGGGCATGAACCCCAGAACCCAAATTATCGCAACAACAACTGTTTCCACACAGCCAAAACCATTTGCCCTAGTGCAACCAAATCTGGCAAAATGTGTCCCAGGATGACCCCATGGCAAGATCGTGAATGGGCCAACCAACCCAGTACTGAAGGGGCTGAGAATCAGTTATTTCCGCACCCACAATACCAGCGCTCAAAGTGAGATATTTCAATGAAATTTGGTGGGATAAGTGGCCACACTACAAGATGAATTATACAGGAGGGCAAGTCGACAGCTATCTCAATGACACAACAAAGGCAGTTTAATATACCGCGATTTCCGACTCTGTCATATTCTAGATTTTAACCAATCAGAAACGAGACAAACTATACCTTGAGAATTTTAATGACACATTTTTCGTTAGTAGTGACGTTGATAGCCTCGAACACTTCGCTGTACTTTCCACGGCCTAACTTCCTCACACACTGATAATCATCCTGTTGACTGCACGACACCAAACACATCTTCCTTGAGCCAGTCAGCCACAATGTATGACACATCAGTGCATACAGAATGTGAGTGAGTAGATTTTTAATGGCACATCAGCACAATTAGGCTACACAGTGCCATTCACACTGGTTCACACTGGAAAAATACATAAGACAGATTTTTAAAAAAACAGAATACCGGTACACAAACTAAACACAACCCATAAATAGCAAACAATGCAAAACACAGCAAAACAAAAGTACCCTGGTTCAGTTGCAGTCAACCAGCAAACGAGGTGGGGTTATTCTACAATGCTCCCAAGCCCACAAGGGGCATACAGATTTGACAAATTTATCATCATGCCAACAGTTTATTTATATCCCAAATATTAAAAAGTACGGAAGGCACTATGTATTATACTGATCAACAAGCTACAATTAAAACCACTTCCAATAATAAAAAAATAACCGAGTTTGCTAACTAATGTATTTGTAGACGTCACAATGCTAGACTACTTAGAAATTTCTGACTGCAAGCAATCGACCCATTCATTGAAATGTTGCGTTCTGCTGGACAATGAGATGAATGAGGTTTAACATCATTTCAGATTCAAGATAAGCTTCCTATACAGAGTCTTGACTGGTGCAAGACACCCAGCCTTCTCAACCAATCACTTGGCTGAGGCTGATACTAAAGGGGAACTATACTCCAGTGGAGCATAGGTGGGGTGCTCATCTCCCGCACATTGGCCTTTGAGTCCGTAGGTGGATAGACCACGGAGTCTGTGACGCATGGCCAGTGCAACGCCAGACCTACGGTTACCTTCCCAGCCGCAGAACATCACCACCCCTTGGCCGGTACCAAATTATACTGCTTGGTGACAGAGGCACATGGGTGTGAATAACCTGCCTGGAGTTGCTACCCAGCAATGCACCGGCTGGGAGTCGAACCTGCGACCTCTCGATCACAAGTCCAATGCCCTACCACTACACTACCGAGCCACCATACTGACGAAACTAAACATATGTAGAACCAAAAATGTCATAAACCTAGACAACCACCCCAGAAAAATACAAACATCTGCACAAACTGAAGACCAGTTTAGGGGCCTTTTACACCTTACGAACAAACAAACTGGGCCGCAGTTATGCAGGAGGAAAACAGTGGCTTGGTACTCAGTACTGACCCCCAAGTGACGACGTGTGACTCATAGTCCCAGTAGTCACGTGTTCGATGTGTATTGACGTCGGCGTAGACACGTGCCTGGCTCGGGACCGGCATCCTGGCGGAGTGCACTAACTGTTTTCTGACGAAAAACGATGAAACTGCAACCGGCAATAACCAACGAACGATCGTCGGATCATCACTCGGCCAACAATTACATGCACCTCACAGATCATGTTAAACGATGTCATAATTACAATGCCGCTAATTTCCTACTGCATATATCGATATGGTAGGACATAAGTTTGCATATAATATCGATCATTTTTAAAGCCCTTTTGAAAAAAAGGCGGGAGAAAGAAATTACTAACAAAATGACAGCTACATGTGTATTAATATTAATAAATATTTATTTATTTATTATTCAGACCTGATAATTGATATATGATATGATACTAAGTGGGTTTTAGATTTACAATAAAAAAACTGGCAGTCGAAATCAGAGAGGCTGTCGTGTAGAAGAATAGCACTAAAATGTTGCACCAACACCGAGCTACACTGGAGCAAGAAACCTCGCCAGAGACTTCAGCAATCTTCTTACCAAGGTTAGAAATCCACTGACTATTAAGTCTATTATTATTACTGTTATTATTGTGAACAGCCAACTCAACATAACATATACTACATAAAATGACGGCAACAGTTCAAAACACGTTGATTGATTGATTGATTGAGCAGGTTTAACATCTCCGCCAACACAGTATAGGTTATATGGGCGACGGTTCAAATCACATTTTGTTTGAGGTAGAACAAACGCAGTAATCATGTTTGAAAGCCGACATGTAATCACAGCTGCATACTTCTTTCATCAATCAGCTACGTCTAACAAGAAGTCTTGTTTAAAATAATGTCATGCTAATTATCCAGTTATCATGCTTCAGACAGCTGCATCAGTGAACTAGCAGCAGGCATCAACTTGCAACAGACATTATTGCCATTTGCCATCATACAAGTATAGATTTACCAATACATTGGATTGATATCTACTAAAATATCTTCAATCTGTCAAAATTAACCATCACAAAATACGACATAAATTACCGCAATGTCAGAAAACTGCCATAAATCACAGTTTCAGTTCAGCAGTTTTGAAAAACAAATATGTGTTTCAGTTAGTGAATTAGAATGGAATTTGTTCATTAATAATTAATTATTAATCCTGGCTCAACAAAATCATAAAGATACATTTTCAATGACTTACAGTCATCCTATGTACCAAGTCAGAAGTCATTCATGCAACAGACAAGCACAGAAGCAGTTTATGGAAATATTCGTCATGTAAAAATTTGAATGTAAACCAAATTTTTTGTTAATTTCAAATTTTGGCTCCCAGTTACACTCATGAAAAAATTTGCTGATTATGTTTAAAACTAGAAATACGGGGCAGAGCCCAACATGAGGCCGCCCGGCGCCCCACGTCCAACTTCAAATACATTTTAGGGGATTGTAAGGTTGTAAGGTGTGTAAAAATTTCAGGGTCTAGCACCGCCTAGGGGCCGAAATATAGTCTCCGAAAAAAGTCCACTTTTGTGGGTCAACATGAGCGTCTATAACTTTTTGGTTAGTGGACCAACGTTCACCAAATTTCTTCGCCTAATAGGGGATGAAATGTAGTTGATCAAGCACTTTTTCGATTTTCGCTATGTCGGTCCTTTCCGGAGATATTCAGGATCAAAGTCGAAAGTTGTCAAAAAAACGAGCCGAATTTCGGATATTTTTGCCCTCCCAAATTTTGTAGGGGGCACCCCTTGTAAAATTAGTGTCCTCTGGATCACCGAGGCCTCGAGCCACGTCACCTGGTAAAGTTTCGTGAGGTTACGCCCACTACCCCCAAAGTTATAGGTGCTCATGTGTGGAATTTTAATCCCAATTTTAAATGTTCGCCCTTTCAATTTTTTGGGGGACCCCTGACCCGATTTGCGGTGTGCGCTAGCAAGCCTTGGCCAGTGTCTAGCGCGTGTAAAAATTTCAGGGTCCAGCACCCCCTGAGGGCCAAAATTTAGTATCCCGAAAAATGTCCACTTGGGTGGGTCAACATGCGCGTCTATAACTTTGTTGTTAGTGGACCAAAGTTCAACAAATTTTTATCATCGGATAGGGGATGAAATGTAGTTGATCAAGTACTTTTCCGATTTTCGATTTGTCGATACATTCCAGAGATATTTGTGATCAAAGTCGACAGTTGTCAAAAAACGCGCTAAATTTTGGACGTTTTTTACCCTCCCAAATTTTGTAGGGGGCACCCCTTCTAAAATCAGTGTCCACTTGAACACCCCGGCTATGGGTCACATCCGCTGGTAAAATTTCGTGAGGTTATGCCCACTACCCCCAAAGTTATATACACGCATATATAAAATTTTAAGCCCAATTTTAAAGATTGGACCTTAAAATTTTTAAGGTGATCCCCTACCCCGATTGCGGTGTGCGCTAGCAAGCCTTGGCCAGTGTCTAGCGCGTGTAAAAATTTTAGTGCCCAACACCTTCTAAGGGC
>Ga0056114_1001155_pt1 | contig 11431 bp, 9 predicted proteins | sample WorMetHERISLAND1_FD_77005 | JGI IMG/M metagenome (GOLD analysis project Ga0056114, IMG submission 77005) | Marine gutless worms symbiont microbial communities from Max Planck institute for Marine Microbiology, Germany - Olavius loisae HERON... ...
GTTCCTAAAGGAGTGCGAATGGCGGTTCAATGGAGGTGATCACCGGGAACTGCTTAACCAATTAAAGACATGGGTGAATTCGAGACAAAAACGTCCTTAGCTAGGACAGCCCCTTTTATTTTTTTCGAATATATCGGTATGATGGGCGTCAGCAGGGACGTTTGCGATCCATCGACCGGGAAGAGGAATTGAGAGACATGTTCAGACCGATCATACCGCTCGTCGTGGCCGCCGGCTTATTGGTTCCGATTGGTGCCGCCAAGGCCGAGGACGAAGGCCTGGTGACGCTCAAGATCATGACTCTGGAAACGGCCACCGAGTTGGCTCAGGCGACGCTCAAGGCCTGCCGCGACGGCGGCTACCAGGTGGCCGTCGCCGTCGTCGACCGCTTCGGCACCCTGCAGGTCATGCTGCGCGACCGCTTCGCCGGCCCGCACACGCCGGAAACGGCCAGGCGCAAGGCTTGGTCGGCGGTCAGCTTCCGCACGCCGACGCTGGAGATGGTCGATGTGGTCAAGCCAGGGACACCGCAGTTCGGCATCAACTTCGTCACCGGCGGCCTGTTCATCGGCGGCGGCGTGCCGGTGGAATCGGCCGGTTCCATCGTCGGTGGCGTCGGCGTCTCCGGCGCACCGGGCGGCGACATCGACGACCAATGCGCCCAGACCGGCATCGAGGCGATAGCCGATACGCTGGCGTTCTAGGAGGCGAGGGGGCGGGCTCAACCGGATCGGGGCGCCGGCCCGTACCGTCGTTTCGTCGGTGATCCCAATTCACAAATGGTGCAGACGCGGCGGCGGCGAATGTCTACTTTTGTCCATAGATGTCTATGGAGAATTTTCTTTGCCCCTGTCCGGCTGTTCCGACAAGTCACGAATGGTATAGCCCGACCCATATCCTGATTGGGACAATGGTCCCCGCCGGTTCGTCCTATTCACAATAGCAATCCGCAAAGCCGCAGGTTTCGGCGAAAACAGCAATAGGAAAATATAACCTAAAACGTCTGAACCGTCAAGAACATAATGTGAACAAAGAGGCCCTATGGGGCTCGACGACGACGGTTCGGACCCATCCAAAGCGGCCGTAAATCGAGCGGCCGGCTGGATTTTGCCGACTCGAACAGCAGGGTTCGAACGCTAGTTTGCGGAGGCAAACCCAGGTGGCACGTTTTCCCAGGTGTAGCCCTTGCGGGCGCGTTGATAGGCGAAGTCGAAGAGCTTCTGCATGAATTCGGTATCGAATTCCTCTTTGTGTTTCTCTTTGAACGTCGACGGAATGTAGGCCAGCTTGTAGTCAAAACCGTCGCGCTGGGCGTTCAAGTAGATTCGGTAGAGGTCACCAATACCTTGTGTCTTGAATGAGCGAGCTGATCGAGCGTCCGGCGATATTGATGGTTTGCCGTTCAACCGAAGCCCATTCCGGGTCGAGCCGGGCGTTGCGAATGACGTATAGCTTTCGTTCGCGCTCGGCACCCAACTTTCGTGTCAGTTCCTTGACGTTGACGGAAGGCGGATAGACAAAAACCTGGGCCGTGGCGCCACCGTCGACATGCATTTCCTGATGGGGTTTTCCGTTGACGTCGACGTCGATCATTACCGGTGGAAAGGCGCCGGGGATGCTGGCCGAAGCAATGAGGATGCTGTGGATCAGATCAAGCGCCTTCGGGTGGCCGTTCTCGGCGATCGCGCCGACGTTCCAAACCACCGGTTGGAGGGCGTCCAAATTGGTCGTCGCCACCAGCAGCAGCCTTCCCTTGGCGTGTTCCCGGGCGATGGCATCGAGCATGGATTGGTCGACGTGCTTGCGGACCAGTCGCCAAAGGGGCGCATTGTCGGCCATTCCGTCATCGGTCAAGGCGGCGAGGATGCCGCGGGGTTCGAAAATGTCAGCCGGTTTGATGGTCGTATAGACCTCTTTCAACTGCGGATCGTAGTCCGGCCCGAGGTAAGCGAACGGCGCGATCAAAGCGCCGGTGCTGATCCCGGTGACGGCCTTGAACTCCGGACGGTCACCGGCTTCCGTCCAGCCGACCAATAGGCCGGCCCCGAACGCACCATTGTCACCGCCGCCCGATATGGCAAGGAAACTAACGGGCGGCAACGGACCGGTGTGGCCGATCCGCTTAAGATGGTCCTGCTCGCGGTGGAAGGACTCCAATCCGTCGCGAACGAAGGATTCGGTATCGCTGTCGATGAAATACCGCACATCGGCCATGCCGGGAACGGTCGCCTGCAAATAGGACTCTTGCGGAACCGCGGCGAGCCGGCTCGGGGTCGCGCATCCGCCGAGGGTTAGCATACCGAGGGCCAGGAAAATCGTGATGAACTGCTTCGCGTTGCTCAAGGTCGCTCCTCCCGACATGTGTCTTCAAAAGGTCTCGAGTGTTGTGAGCACTTTGATGAGGCGGACTCCCCAGGTCAAGGCGAACACCAATTTGACGGCTCTATCGAGGGTCGTGATTTGTCCCCAAGAAGAGCACGATAACGACCAACCGTCCCCTCACTGCCCATCCCCCACCAAACTGAACGGCGCCCAGAACAGCGGATGGGCGAAGGAGAAGAGGGGGGTTTTCGTTTTTGGGTCGACGAAGCTGCCGCGCTCCATCAGTTCGACGGCGGCGAGGCGCACGGCCTCGGCGCTTGGGAGAGCGGGGTCGGCCGCCTGGCGGCGAAAGATGTCGGTGGTCAGGGCCTTGGCGGACGTTGTCTCGACGGGCCAATTGCTGGCGAGAAGGGCGCGGGTGCCGGCGTAAAAGAAGGCCTGGCCGAGGCCCGAGACGGCCTCCGCCCCGGCGCCGTCACCGGAAGCCGTGTTGCAGGCCGAGAGCACCACCCAATCGGCGTCGAGCTTGAGGTTCAGGATCTCCTCCATGGTCAGGAGCCCGTCGCCCTCCTTTCCGGCCACATCGGGGGCGGTCAGGGCCAGGGCCGGTTGGGTCAGGCCCTCGAGATCGCCGGGCACCAGGCCGTGGGTGGCGAAGGTGATCACCTTGTAGGTGGAAAGGTCCATTTCTTTGACCCGCGCCTCGTTGGCCTCGCGTCCTAGGAAAACGGTCTTTTCGGGATCGGTCTCCAGCGCCTTGGCGATGCTCAGGACCTCCGGCGCCGTGTCCGGCAGGCGCTGCAGCTGGGCCAGTTCACCGGCGGCAATAGTGTCGCCCCGGTAGACGGAGCGCAGCGAGACCGCTCCCCGCAGGGCCGTCACGCCCGTTTCCGCAGCCGCCACCGCCGCCTGGGCCTGTTCGGCGGCGAAGAAGGGATCGCCGAAGCCGACGAAGGGCGAACGGCCGGCAGCGGCCTCGGGCAGCCGGCGTAGAGCGGCCAGAGCCGATACCGAGGGGACCAGGGTCACCGCGTGGGTCTTGGCCAGCCACGGCACGGCGCGGTGATCGGCGAAAAGGAGCGTTTGATCACCCGTTAACTGCACGGGTGCCGTCGGCAACACGGAAAGGGGCAGGGCGCCCAAGGGCCCGTGGGGTACCAGCAACAGGCTCTTCGCCCCGCGCCAGGCGCCCTCGAGGGGCCCCAGCACCTGGGCATAGAGCTCGTGCGCGGTCTCAACGTCGAAGGGCGGAATCTCGTCGATGGCGGCGGTGCCGGGATCGAGGGCGGAGCGGACCACGGAAACCAGGTCGAGGACGTCCTCAGCGCCGAGATCGATTCGGGTGAAGGCCGCCCGGCCGTCCTTGCCGACGCTCCAGGCATAGCCGCGGTCCTCGCCGAAGTAGGTGACGATCAAAGCCTCGCCGTCGGCCAGAACCGCCCGCGCCTGTTCGATCGATGCCGGTTTGGGGTTGATAAGCCGGGCGTAGTCCGGGAAGCGCTTTTCGATCTCCGACATGGTCTTTCCGCGCTCATCGCGCAGGCGGTCGATCTCGCGCCGCAGTTCGGCCACGCCTTCGGCATCGCGTTCGCTCTCGTCGCGCCCGAGGACGTCTGCCAGCAGCTTGTTGAGTGCGCCGATGCTCTTTCGCGCGTCCTGCTCGATACGCACCAGTTCCGCCAGGTCGGGCTGGCCGGCGACGGCACGGGCACCGGAGGCGGCGAGCGCCTTCTGGACGATACTGCCTCGGGCCACGTCGGCGACGCGGAAGGCTTCGGCCAGCGGGCCGGTGTCGTCGATGGGTGCGCCGTCGAGAGAGGCACCATCCTTCACGTAGCGCTCGGTGAGCACGTCCATATAGGTTTCGAGGATGACGCGGCGGATCACGGCGGCGTTCGACTGGCTGTCGTCCTCATCGGTATCGGAGGCCCGCGAGCGCGAGAGCAGGTAAGGTACGGCATCCCGGAAGTCGGTAAGAGCCGCATCACGGGCACCCATTTGGGCGCGGGCGACGCCGATCAGGGCCCGGGCGGTTGCCGTATACTGGTGTTTCTTGCCGAGCCGTTCGTTCATGCGCCGGTGGCGTTTTTCGAGGCGGCTCAGCGCCGCTTCAGCCCGGCCCTGCTTGATGTCGCTGACGATGACGATCGGGTAGTTATCAATGATCTGGGTTGCCAGGACCTTGTTGTCGGAAAGGGCTTGGCGCACGCCGGCGAACTGTTCCTCGGCCGCCTGCCAATCGCCCTCCAGGGCGAGCAACGTTCCCATGAACCGCCTGGCCAGCACACTGACACGTGACGACGGCGGTTCGCCCGCCTCGGACAGCAGCTTGACCGCCTGTTCGGCCATATCCCGTGCGTCGTCCCGGCGCCCCTGGGCGAGCACCGCCTCGCCGACGAAGCGCGCCAGGTTGGCGACCATCACCGCAGCTCCGGAAACCTCGGCACGGGCCTGGTTGAGGCCACCGCGGGCGGCGATCTCCGCTTCGACGACGCGGCCCTGGCGCATCAGGTTGCGGGCCAGTTCCCACCTAGACTTGAGACTGCGCAGGCCCCAGCGGTCGTCGATTTCCTTGAGCCGATCGATGAGCTCCCCCATTTCGCGGATCTTGGGTTCAGCCTCGCGCCAGCGTCCCTGTTTCTCCAGGAAAGCCGCCTCCATGGAGGCCAAGGAATGGCTGACGGCAAGCATCTGTTTTTCGGCGAGGCCTCGCTTGTTAAGGACCTTTTGGGCCAGTTTCCGGGCAGTGCCGGCTTCCTTCTCGGCCGCTTTCAGGCGTCCCACATCCAGGTAAAGGGTCACCAGTTCCGCCTGCAGGGCGGCGCTTTTCGACGCCTTGAGCGCCTTGCGCATGGCCTTGAGGGCGGCGAAGGCATTACCGGCGGCATAGACCTTCTGGCGCAACTTGGCCGGTACGCTGGCGCCTTCGATGGCAGCGGCGGCCTTGCGCACCGCGTCCAGCGCGTCACGCGACCGCCCGGCCTTCATGGCCTCGGCGCTGGCGGCCAGATGCGCCTTGGCGGCAGCCGTCGAGTTTCCGGCCGATGCGCCTTTCGTCTGGGAAGCCGTTGATTTCGACGCCCGAGAACGCGCCGCCCCCGGCGCTGCGTCACCGCTCATCATGCCCCAGTGCTTGGCGAAATCCGCCGGCGACAGGAACCCGTCGCCGTCCTTGTCGATCTTGCGGAAGATGGCCGGTGACTTGTCCCACTCCTCGGGGCTGATCTTACCGTCGCCATCGCGGTCCCGCTTGGCGACCGCCTTGTCGGGATTGCGCTTCTTTTGCGCCCAGCCGTCGTCGACGGTGGTGATCACCAAGGCGGCGGCACCAGCGAGCCAGACCATGGCGAAGACGAAGAGCCTTGCGAAACTGCGGGTTCGGTTTTTCGGGCGTATCATGTCGGGCTCATTGTTGTTGTTTCTTACCCTGTCTTTCTTCGTCTCTGTTTCCGCCCCCTGGATAAAAGAATACAGCGTTCGGCTCCGGCGACGGAAGCTCGGTCGCCGCAGGTGTCTCCGTCTCGATCCAACAGGCAGGAGACCCCTTTGCCAAGGGTTCCCCTATGCCGGTATCGCCTCGCCTGAACTCCGGCCTAGATCGGCGCGTCCGGTAGAAACGGATCGACATTGATGCCCGTCGTCGGATTGGCTTCCGGTTCGTGAGCATGGCGGATGTCGTGAACGTGGACGTCGTCGGCCCCGTGCTTGGTCAGTATTTCAACGGCCCGTGTTTCATGCGCGTCATCGCGTATTCCGACCCACAAAAGAAGCCCGCCCTTCTTCAACTGGTCCTTGATGTGCTCCGTGTGATGCGAGCCCAGTCGGCTGGCGATCGCCGTGCCGACAATTCCGGCACCGCCACCCGCAGCCGCGGCAGCGATCACGACGGCCGCCAAGGTCCCGCCGGACGCGACGACCATACCGGTCGCGGCGAACGAACCGAGGAGAAACAAGCCGCCGATGATCCCGGCCTGGCCTTGAGCGACCTCTTCGCGGCCGACATAGACGGCGCGCGGAACGTCGGGATCGTCTTCCAGTTCCTGGACCTTCGCGTAACTGTGACCGAGTTTTTCCTCGACCGCCTTGCTGTCTGCCAACAAGCTGATCTCGGCGCGGTCGAATCCGGAACTCAGCAATTCGTCGATCATGGTTTCAAATGAGGAAACGTCATGGAAAACACCAACCGCCTCTCGTGAGGTGTCCTCCGTAGCCGTAATGTTTTCCGAAGAAGCCATAACATCGTCTCCCTATCAGGGTGTCCGGATGCCTACGGCAACAAAGTGTAGGTCCTCAATGATACCGTAATCGGGAACCAATCGCCACCGAGAGCACGGCGACAGATCTTCTCCGCCCAAACGTGGACAACAGGGCTGCCATTCCCTACATTCGCCCGACATTCGGATTCGCTCTGCCGAGCCCCATTTCGACCTAACCATTTCCCGGAATGCACCATGCGCCTGTCCCGTTATTTCATGCCGACCCTGAAGGAAAAGCCCGCCGAGGCCGAGATCGTCTCGCACCGACTGATGCTCCGGGCCGGAATGATCCGCCAGTCGAGCGCCGGTATCTATTCTTGGCTGCCACTGGGCTTCAAGGTTCTGGAGAACATCGACCGTATCGTCCGCGAGGAGCAGGACGCAATGGGCTGCCAGCAGGTGTTGATGCCGACCATTCAGCCGGCGGACCTGTGGCGGCAAAGCGGTCGTTACGACGACTACGGGCCCGAAATGCTGAGGATCCAGGACCGCCACGAGCGCGACATGCTCTACGGGCCGACCAACGAGGAACAGATCACCGAGATCTTCGCCCATGCCGTCAAGAGCTACCGCGACCTGCCGCAGCTGCTCTATCATATCCAGTGGAAGTTCCGTGATGAGGTCAGGCCGCGTTTCGGCGTCATGCGCGGCCGCGAGTTCCTGATGAAGGACGCCTATTCCTTCGACCTGACCAAGGACGGCGCCCGCAAGTCTTACAACAAGTTCTTCGTCTCCTACCTCAAGACCTACGAGCGCATGGGGTTGAAGGCGATCCCCATGGCCGCCGACACCGGACCCATCGGCGGCGACATGAGCCACGAGTTCCTGATCCTGGCCGACACCGGCGAAAGCGAGATCGCGTGCCACCGGGATTTCCTGGAGACCGACATGACCGGCGGCGACGTCGATTTCGATAGCGATCTTCAGCCCATCGTCGACCGGTTGACGGGCCAGTACGCGGCCACCGACGAGAAGCGCGACCCGGAGGCGGAAGCGGCCTTGGGCGACGACCTGGTCACGGCGCGCGGCATCGAGGTCGGCCACATCTTCTATTTCGGCACCAAGTACTCGGAGCCCCTGGGCGCCAAGGTCACGGGCCCCGACGGCGAGGAAGCGTTCGTCGAGATGGGCTCCTACGGCATCGGCGTGTCGCGCCTCGCCGGTGCCATCATCGAGGCCTCCCACGATGAGGCCGGCATCATCTGGCCCGAGTCCGTGGCCCCGTTCCATGCCGGCCTGATCAATCTCAAGGTCGGCGACGAGGCCTGCGATGCGGCCTGCGAGGACGTCTACGGTAAGCTCAAGGGCCAAGGTGTCGACGTGCTCTACGACGAGCGCGACGCCCGGGCCGGCGCCAAGTTCGCCGACATGGACCTGATCGGACTGCCCTGGCAACTGGTCATCGGGCCGCGCGGCCTGGCGTCGGGCACCGTCGAGTTGAAGAACCGCAAATCCGGCGAGCGCGAAGAGCTGAGCCTGGAAAGCGCCTTGTCGCGGCTCACGGGCTAGGCGGCGCCCATGTTCGGTCGTTTCGAATGGATGGTGGCGCTGCGCTACCTGAGGGCCCGGCGCCAGGAAGGATTCATCTCAGTGATCGCCTGGTTTTCCCTATTGGGTATCGCCTTGGGCGTGGCCACGCTGATCATCGTCATGTCGGTGATGAACGGTTTCCGCCACGAGTTGCTGACCCGCATACTCGGGCTCAACGGCCATCTCAGCGTCTATGCCAGCGCCGAGGGGGTTCAGAACTTCGACCCGCTGGCCGCCAAGCTGCGCACGGTCAACGGTGTGGTCACGGTGACACCGATGATCGAAGGACAGGTCATGGTGACGGCCCGCGGCATCGCCCAGGGTGCCGTCGTCCGGGCGCTGAGGCCGACCGATCTGGTCAGCCGCGACATCGTCGCCGGCAACATCGTTCGGGGCACGCTCGAGAGCTTCGGCGGTAAGGACGGGCTCGTCATCGGCGACCGCCTGGCCCGCAAGCTGGGCGTCGGCGTCGGCGACAAGATCACGCTCATATCGCCCAAGGGTTCGGTCACCGCCTTCGGTACGGTGCCCCGGCTCAAGGCCTATCACGTCGCCGGCACCTTCGAGATCGGCATGTACGAGTACGACGCCAATTTCATATTCATGCCGCTGGAGGCGGCGCAGATCTACTTCAAGCTGCCAAACAAGGTGACCAACCTGGAGATCTTCGTCGACCACCCGGACAAGGCGCCCGGCATGGTCAACGACGTCATCCTGACGGCCGGTGCGGAATACCGGGTCCACGACTGGCAACGGGCCAACGCCAGCTTCTTCAACGCCGTCCAGGTCGAGCGCAACGTCATGTTCCTGATCCTGACCCTGATCATCCTGGTCGCCGCCTTCAACATCATCTCGTCGATGATCATGCTGGTGAAGGACAAGGGCCGGGACATCGCCATTCTCCGCACCATGGGGGCGACCCGCGGCATGATCATGCGCGTCTTCTTCATCGCCGGCGCCTCCGTCGGCACCATCGGCACCTTCGCCGGCTTCCTGCTGGGGCTGTCCTTCGCCGAGAACATCGAGACCATCCGCCAGTGGATCCAGGGCCTGACCGGGACGGAACTGTTCGCCGCTGAGATCTATTTCCTGTCCCAATTGCCGGCCATCGTCGATCCCAGCGAAGTCGTGGCGGTGGTCGTCATGGGGCTCAGCCTGTCTCTCCTGGCCACCCTCTATCCCTCCTGGCGGGCAGCCCGGCTCGATCCGGCGGAGGCGCTGCGTTATGAGTGAGGCGGCGCGAGAAACGGCGGAGGCCAACGGCACGCCTGTTCTGGCGCTGAAGGGCATCACACGCGCCTTCCAGCAGGGCAAGAACGCGCTGGAGGTGCTGCGCGGCATCGACCTTGAGATGAAGGCCGGCGAAATCGTCGCCCTGGTCGGCCCGTCCGGGGCCGGCAAGTCGACGCTGCTGCACATCACCGGTCTCCTGGAAACGCCCGACGAAGGCGAGATCTTCATCTGCGGCGAAGCCTGCCAGGACATGAAGGACGACGCCCGGACGGCGGTCAGGCGCCATCGCCTGGGTTTCGTCTACCAGTATCACCACCTGCTGCCCGAATTCACGGCGCTGGAGAACGTGGTCATCCCGCAGACCATCGCCGGCTACGGGCGCAAGGATGCCAAGAAGCGGGCCGGCGAACTGCTCGATTGGATGGGTCTGGCCGAACGCACCTCGCACCGACCGGCCAGACTGTCGGGCGGCGAACAACAACGAGTCGCCATCGCCCGCGCGATCGCCTGTTCGCCCAGGCTTTTGCTCGCCGACGAGCCGACCGGCAACCTCGACCCGCATACGGCGGGTGACGTCTTCGAGGTCCTGCTCAAGCTCGCCCGCGGCGCCGGCCTGGCCGCCCTCATCGCAACTCACAACCCGGACCTGGCGGCCAAGATGGACCGCATCGTGCGGCTCGACGACGGGCATCTGGTCGAGGGTTAGGCGGCGCCTTCAATCAACCGTCATTCCAAACGTTTCATCCGGAAGGCGGACTTTGACGTTTCACGCGTGCGATGGCCGTTAACCCCCCTATTCGGACGTGGTGGTTGCCATTATCTGACTCCAATTCGTCATGCCCGTGCTCCGACACGGGCATCCATGCCTTTTTCGCGGATGACCGCTTCGGCAAAAAAGCGTGAATCACCGTGTCGAGCCCGGTGATGACGATGTGAATCGATTTGTACGTGATTGGGATAAATCGGACTAATCCGCCGCCGACAAATCGATCGGCTGGCCGTGTGGTGTGTTTAGATAGGCGCGGCGCCATTGTTCCGAACGCTCGCCGATTGAAGCGTCGTCGACAGCGCCTTTTTCGGCGACCAGGCGCTCGAGCGCCTTCTGCCAATGCCGGTAGTAGGTATCGCCCAGATCCGGGTCACCGGCCGCCTGCGCGGTCTTGATTTCGGCGCCGAGCGCTTCCGCCCATTCGTCCCAGGTGAACAGACCGGCCTCCGAAAGCGTCACGGCCAAGGCGAAGGCCTGCGCCTGCCAGGGTTCGCGGAATACGGGACCTTCAGCGTCAACTGGCTGCAAGGGCAGGGGGGCAGGGATCGTCGTCACCGTCAGAGGGCCTCCAGGTGCGGCTCCCAGAGATCGGCGTGAACGGCGTCCTTAATGGAAGCATCCGGCCCCCAAAGGTCTCGGGCCTGGAAACGCACCGAATAGAGATGCTCGCCGACCCGGTTGCCCTTGGCGTGCTCGTCGGCGAAGACGTGCACTCCATGGCCGTGATGGATGACGCCCTCGCGGCCCCGCGTATAGCGCGGCGCCCGGGTGTGTCCGGTCGGAGTCCATTCGGGTCGGACCACCGCGGTTCAAGAGCTTGACCGCCGTCTCCGCATCGGCGACGCGGATCTGGTCGGGGTCCGTCGGCGGGCTGAGGGGCTTACCGGCGGCCAGTTCCTCTTCGGTGACCAGGCCGGCCTCGACCAGGAGCTTATAGAGGCCAGCCAGCCAATTCTCGTAATAGGTATGTTCCAGGTAATCGATGGGGTGCTGGCGTTCGCGGGCGAAACGCGACATGTCGATGTTCCAGCGCCCGATCATGGCGCTGGTCAGCGTCAGGGCGAAGGCGCGTCGTTCCCATTCGGTGTGGAAGATGGGCTCCTCCGTTTCCGGTTCGGCATCGACCGGACCGAAGCCCTGCATGCCGCCCATGTCATGGGCGCCATTCATGATCCCTCTCCATCGTCCGGGCTTTTCGCCTTGGGGCTGTCCTAGCTAAGGACGTTTTTGTCTCGAATTCACCCATGTCTTTAATTGGTTAAGCAGTTCCCGGTGATCACCTCCATTGAACCGCCATTCGCACTCCTTTAGGAACAGGTGA
>Ga0056114_1001156_pt1 | contig 11430 bp, 5 predicted proteins | sample WorMetHERISLAND1_FD_77005 | JGI IMG/M metagenome (GOLD analysis project Ga0056114, IMG submission 77005) | Marine gutless worms symbiont microbial communities from Max Planck institute for Marine Microbiology, Germany - Olavius loisae HERON... ...
ACGTCAAAGCGCATAACCGAAACTGAATTCGCTCCGGAACGCGCAACCAGTGCAGTTGACGGAGGAGTGGGGTTATGTGCTCTGACTTCCTCACTGAGAACACCAACCGAGCTGCGGCGTTCATGACTGACTGCAACCTATGCAGTAGTGATCCACCTGTGTGACGGACAGACAGACAGACAGACAGACGGACGGTCGGACGGGCGATAGCATATAGCGCGCTATAGCATATAATGCTGTCGCGCGCTAAAAACAGAATACGTACGCCACGTACCCTCGAGCCTCAATTAGTGCAAGATTATGCGATAGTTGTTATCGTGGCGTGCTTAATGCGCACGTAGACTAATTACTATATATACTTACTTACTATATTCTACACGAACTTGTTATCGGGCAAAGTAATCATCATCACCTTTCACTCAAAAACGTGCCGTTTGCCCGTTTATATTGTTTATCCATTTACTTAACTTCTTGTGCAATATGCCGCTGACGCACGGTGCCACGGTCACTCTTGTAATTAAAGTTTTAAATGTTAGCCTATCATCTAAAATTAGAGGTCTAAATTGTAATCTAGTAAATCTACAAAACCACGAGGAATGTTAATTGGCTGTATTCTATCATACTTTTGCAATCTGCATGCTACAATAAAGTATAAATTCCACGTGTGCACAAAATCCGACAGAAATGAATGTTCGGTATTTCAGTATAGTCACTTTCGGTATTCGGTATCAGGTTTAAAAATTTTCGGATATCGGTTCAGTTTTTGGCATCCACGCTATGATATGTTGCAATCCAGTGTGGCGTTTAAATTTATACCATTGATATAATAGCCTAGCTGTAAGAAATCCATCCTTTTCAGTATCGGGAATTTTCATTTGTACTCCGCGCAGCTTTGGCCGCGGTAAAAATTACGTTTCCAACTTGTAACCACTTTTGGTGAGTGACATAAACACTGCGTATTATTTTTCCGGGACGACAAATAATTGTCATATTATATTTTTTATTTTATCGTGAAATATTTGAGAAATTAATAACAACTGTAGTAACAGTAGTAGTAGCAGTATATTACTGCTAGTTAGCATAATGGATAAATTGAATGTTAAACTGGAAAGAAGGTCGCCGTCTTCTTCTTCGGCCAGCCTAAAGGAAGCATCGCATTTCGGCGGTAATGTAGTTGACAATGAAAGAGCTTCGGATGTGCCTGAAATTGATGACGACGAAATCAGCGATACGGAAACTGGTGATGATGGAGTGGAATCGAAGCCGATGTCTCATCAACAGGCAATGGAGCACTTCAAAGATGCTCTCGCTGAGATTATTGTTGTATGTAACAGTTGTATTCTAATATTAACTAAGGCCGATGTTGTCGTGGACTTGAAAATACGTTCTGTAAATCGTGCTAGAAGATGTTCCAAACGAAATTGTCGCAGGTGAATGGTTGTTGTCTGTGAGGACAGCAGAAAAGAGAACTATGTATTCCGCTGCCGCATGTGCAAATAATGGTGGGTCTAAAAATCGAAATTCACGAAATCCACCAAAATTTACGAAATCCAGTGTCTATGTTAATCAAATTCCACCCTCTGCAACAAAATCCATGTATATGAAGCGAAAATTATCTAAATCCAACGTAAGCAGCCACAAAATCAACGACTTCCACAATATCCAGTACTGCTTACGAAATCCATGCATTCGCATGCATTCAATAGAGAACATTTGACTACGATGCTAAAATTTAAACTTGACGCATCTTCAGTCTCATCAACAGTCCATATACACCGGCCGGAGTCAGCGTGTAGGGGCCTGATAATGTTGGCGGCTGATGTCACTGATTTAAGCAAATTGCAGAAACTATAGGCCCATTAAAGACACTGGATTTTGTAAATTTTTGGTGGATTTTGTGGATTTCGATTTTTAGACACACCCTGCAAGTACTTGCAGTCCATTCGTCATGGTTCTTTTTTAGAGAACTCCAGGCTATCACTTCCGGACCGACTGTACGTAACATTCTGCTGGGCAGCAGATTCCTGTGCGCAGCGCGGCATCGAATGGTCACTATCACAATGGTACAGATTTCTCAGAGAGAAATGCAGAGATTACCTCATGCACTGCCCGAACTACACCTCTGGTGGCCTGAGCATTGTAGTACAGATAGACAAAAGTCTGGTAGCAAAGCGCAAGTATCACGTGGGTGGGGCGAGACGTTGACAGCAGCAGGTGTTTAGTTGGTATGATGCAGCAAGAAAACAGAACGAGTTGTGCAGATAGATTGCACTTTGAATCATGTAAATCGAATGGACGGGGCAGGCAGACACTGTTTAATTCAAAAATCAAAATGTGTCACTTGATTCTTCTGTAACATGTTTTGCCTTTGTTGATTGCTTAATTATTCCAAACTACATCTACCTTTATAAGGCATAGATTTACTTCTACCAGTTATTGTTTACGTTGTGTGTTAATTCTGATTTTGTGTTAGGGTGATCCGCTATTGTGTGATCTTCATACTGAAGTCACGCTGGAAGAGATAAAATCACAGATTGCCCTCGAGCATGGCAAGGCGATTACGGTTAATCTACGCCGTGCCGATGATGTTGTGCTTCGTAAGTGTCACACGTCATAACTAGAGAGGGCCTCTGTAGAGGGCATATTCCCCCATACAGCCCATAAGCCTATTCTTTTAAGTGGAGTCTAGGTCGCTCATGCTTCCCAGAACAATTAATCATCTTACTTTAATGACAAATTTTATAGAACTAGCTTGGCTATATGAGATTGTTGCTGTGAAAAGTTTGGGCCATGATGGACCAAATTTAGTACAGTAGCTTCAAGTTTGCACAGTTTTTGCAAGGTAATAGGGGTGCTTCAATAATTTGGGCTTTAGGGCCCCACACTCCACCTTTTTCCATTAGGTTAGGTTAGACTCGGCACTTTTCCATGCCAGTGACATGCTGTGCTAAATTTAATAGCTTTACTGCGATGTTTCCCCGGGTCAAAATATATGATTTTTGTCTTTTGTGATGACGTGGGCCTGCCTGTTCGACAACATGTGAACATACATGAAGGTAGATTCATTGATCTGGCTACTGCATGGAGTTTCACCGTCATATCTGTCAGATGTCACTCAGTTATTGCTAGAGGATTTGTTTCCACTCAGGAATCAGTAAGCAGATCGGATGGCATAATATGTACCAAGGATGTATACTGAAAATTTATCAAATTGTCTGCACATTAATATATTTCATCATCATCGTCATCATTTTATTCTCGCACAAACATAGCTAATGTACAATTTATGTCAACATGTGTGACTGGATTATAAGGGCACATGATACCCAGGAAACTAATAATAATTGTATCCAATTATGACAAGATATTTTTCAGTTGTGACGTTTGGGCATTGTTATTTTGAATTTATTTCAGTTTCTGTGTAAATATTTTTTATTTGTATCTACAGAGATTGATAAAGTTGATGATCTGGATGTTTGATGTATGTTGTTATGCAGCGGTTGTTGTGATACAAAATGCCAGCGTTCTGGAACTGAAAAAAGCCATTCAACGACACGTAATCCTCCGACAAGCTCGCATCAGTGGCATTCGGCACATTAGCTGGTATCTTAGAACATTACATTACGTTGCATAACGGTTGATTAACGTGGCATAACACCACACAACAGCAAGTTTGACATATTCTGAACAGCGATTAGTTTCAGTCCTAGTAAAGTCCTTTCCTGAGCCTTAAGGGCCCATAGGGTGGCGCTGATCTCCGTTTCCTGTAGCCCTCAGCCAGACACCAGCCGAAGCTGCAAGACCACGGATACGGGGCTAGTGCATCGCGTGGTATGCCTGTTTACTCCCCAGCTTTCGCTGGTACTCATTAACCGACCATGGAGGGATGGCACGCTGAGTTGGCATTGGTACACAGCAGCCATGGTCAGGAGTCGAACTTGCGATCGCAAAGTCCGGCACCGTACCACTTGGCCACAGCATATCTATTTTCAGTATGTAATTAAATTTTATATTGAATATATTACAGTATGCCATTAGTTGTGCATTGTTCTCTGAATGAGTTAGAAGTTTAGCACATTTATTTTCAGAAATAAAATGTTCTGCTGTTTTAAGAATGCATGTATCATTAGCACATATGGCAATGATTCCTAGTATGATTAGTTTCTTAGCCTGGTATGAGATATCTGATATTGTTATGAAATTTGGCATAACAAAAAATGTTATCGGCTTTGAATTGCAGGCGATACGTTTGGCGCTCGTATTGGCTCTGTTTCAATGGGAAAAAGTTGACAGATGATAAGAAGCTGATTAAAGAGTGAGTATGGACAAAGTGCGGCTGATTCTGCTGTGTTGTGTTGTGTGTTTTTGAGGACCTGGAGTCTCTACTGCTTTCAGTGATACTTTGATGCATGTGAACACTGAACAAGTTTATGCTTATATCCGATATGGAATGTCTGCGTGTATCGTTGGAACATTGGCACAAAAGTGGCGCAGTTTAGACTTTTCCCCTCATTTTCACAGATGCAAGGAAACCAGAAGTTGAGAACATAGACACATCATGTGGAATAGTTTTGATAATATCGCGTGAACAATGTCAAAATCAAAAAAATGCTTCGCTATGATTATATGTGTGTGTTCTATCTGTGTATGCTCTCTGTGTATCGTTTTGAACTTTTCTTTGATCTGTTTGTTTTGTTCTATGGGCCTTGCTGCCTGATATCAGATAGTTGAAATGACTCGCTGTCCTGTGGTTGGACTCAGTGTTGGGTTGAGTTTGAGACTGTGTTGGCTGTTGGCAGGTATGGTATTGGCAACCGCGACGAGATTTCTTTCATTAAACGACTGCAGCCTAAATGATGCAGCCATTATCTCTGTCGTTTTGCCAGTCCTCTGTTAAATGTTGACGAGTCCGATGATGCATTTCCACTGTGTCTCGGTCAAGAAACACTATTCACCATTTATCAGCTGTTAAGAGCCAGTGACACATCAGCATTGCAATGATGTATCTATCACACGGAATACTGTTTTCACTCACAGAGGCAGTGTATACACTTGTCAGCTGATTTTGTCAAGCAGCTTGGAATTGACTCTGTTTTTCATTTATATTTATATTTATATTATTTTCTGTATGGCATCTTCAAAATAAGGCTTCTGTGTGCGAATGTAAAGCACCATACTATTTGTCTGTGACTTGTTTTCGCTATTCATGCATCTAGTGCAATAGATATTAGAACCCGTTCCTTATCTGCTGTCACCCTAGCTCGACCATCTATATCTTCCTCATTACAAATCACCAACTGCTCTTTAAAGCCTATGACACATCTGAAAGTTTTCTTGTGAAAGTCACTTTCGAAAGCCACTTTCAAAAGAAAACTTTTATATGTGGCATACACACTTGCGCACGTTTTTACTTGCGAAAGTTAACTTTCAGAAATAGAACGAGTTCTATTCCTGAAAGTTTTCTTTCGCACACGGTGAGCTGTGATTGGCCAGTCAGATACCCGATGTTATTTACCGGAGTTTCATGGTCGTAATACTGTGCATAATAACTGAAAATAGGATTTTACATTAAAAATCACAAAAAAACATTGTTGTTGTTGTTGTTAAGTTAAATCTACATTCAAAATACAGTAGCGCCCAAGAAACGCCACTTTTAACCTGCAACTTCTGTGTTTCAACTTTCAAATGTGTCATGGTGCAGTTGTGAAAGTCACTTGCGCAAGTTTTCTTGCGAAAGTTACTTGTGCAAGTGACTTGCAAGAAACTTTCTGATGTGTCATAGGCTTTAGATATGCATCACCTTACCTGTGGAATCAGCTCTTTTCTTCGTTACGTCAGATTCATCCCGTTCACCCTCCACATTCGCTCTTATCATTTGTTGCACACTCGGCATTTTTACTCTAGACTTACAACTCGTGTGTTTCATAAATCCTTTCCTCCAGTCTTTCTGGTTCCATTTAGACTGCCTTTGCAGATCCTGCCTTAAGTGGGCACCGCGCTGGGCATCTGTTTGTTTTAGTTTCTTTTTTATTTTTGTTTCTGGTTATGTGTGCTAGATTAAGCTGACCAAACTCTTGTATCATCTCATGTCACCATCGTCTTTACTCAGTGAATTGTGGACAACTCGATGTCCAATGAGCCACGCTGTCTTCGTACAGTGTTCCAGCCTTCATGCACACCGGTCCATCTTGGTGGAATGCTGTGCCTTTGCACCTTAGAAACTGTGACCTGACACTTATAACTGTCATACACCATTTCAAGTCTTATCTTTTATTTTTCAGTACCGATCTCACACTGAGCACTTTTCAGGTGTGATCGTAAAAACGCAGATTGATTGACTGACCAACTGATTGCCTGCAGTTTGCTTTTGCTTACATAACTAAGTAAGTAAGTAAAGTCTATACTGATATAGCACGGCACTGCCAGCGACCTCTAATGCGCTGAATATGTTACTATTGAGGGGAGAGCTCGAATGTTTTATGGTCGACTCTGAAAGACGGTATTGAGAGAATTTGAGTGAATCTGGCAGACTGTTCCACCTGGCAGCAGCAGCACAAACGAACCAACGTCCCTCTTAGGTTGTCGGTCGAAACCATGGCTGAGACGTAATGTTAAGGTACTGAGAAATTTTTGTACTAAATTTGCTCGTCTTGGTCCTGTGGCAAAACAGAGTATCAACGTCAAAAGCATTCGATGGTCCTCAAAAACTAGAGGCTGATTTTTTGAGCAAGCATAGTAGCATACGATTGCAATCGATGGGAATTGAGCATTAACAGAAAGACGGAGACTGATTGCCCCTCCTTCTAGTCATCTTTGTGCTTTGTCATGGTCCTTCCACCTGTAAACGAGCTACTACTGAGTAGGCCTATAGGGAGAGCTATAAGCTGCCTCAGATGGAGTCTGGCCCATAGTTCGAGAAAACGTAAACGAAACACGGCAAAAAAACGTAAAAAGTCATGGATTTTGAAAAAAACGTTAAAAAATGTACAAGTAATAACATATATGCCTATAGTCCTGAACACCTCGGTGACCACCCTCAATCAGTTTTGTTGTCCTTCGCACAATAGCAAGGCCATTATATTTTTACCAAAAATGGACAGTTTTAATATAATGTGTGTAATTGTTTTACAGTGAAAGTGTTCGTTAGCAATTTCAAAGTGGAGAAAAGTGAAAACTTGGACAACACTTTCTACGTTTTTACGTTTTTTGACATGACACCTCAAAAACACGTAAAAAGTCGCGTTTTTTGGATTTTCCAAAAACGTAAAAAACGTATTCTTGAACTATGATCTGGCCATGCTATCCTATGCAATCTTGCATTGTCAACCTACATGGCAGCATGACTGGACTGTCATTAGACTGCAGCACTTGTTTCACTTGACAACTTATGTTGCACTGTTTCATGGTATTGTTCGATTTTTCAGTGCAAAATTGTCTAAAGGTTTGTTTAGCCCCGTGTGGGTTTTTGAGCGTTGTAGAATAAGCCCACCTCGTTTCCTGGCCAACTGTCATAAAAGCCGACTAAACCAGAGTAGTTTTGTTTTGCTGTGTTTTTTGCTTTTCTGGGTTACGATACGATACGATAGAATAGTTTAACGTGGACTCGAAAGCTGAGTATATGTGTATATGACTTTGTATATGTGTATGTGAGTATATGGGTTGTGTTTAGTTTGTGTATTGTCTGTGTTTTTAATTTGTGTTCTCTCCAGTATTTTCCAATGTGAACCAACGTGAATTGCACTGTATAGGCTAGTTGTGCTGGTGTGCCGTTAAGAATCTACTCACTCGCTCACTGTCCAGGGTTTGGATAGGATATCACTGGCTTGTTGGTCTATAGGCTAGGTTAAACTGATGGATGTGAATTTATCCTTCCAAGGTCTTGTTGTCGTTTAACCCGTTATTTGAGCGTGAAACTTTTATGTAGTTCTTTTGTCACATAGCACTGGTAACTGTAATGGTTTGACGTTAGTTCATTGGGCATTTGTTGGCGTTTTCATTCAGTAATGTACGAGTCGGTGGCGTGACATAGGCCTACCGGTGCAAACTTGGTAATAGGCGTATGCAACCCTGTCACGAAAATGCGTAATATTTCTCATGCATGATACCTTGGTGACTTATGTATAAACTAAAGACTTGCTGGTATGTTATTATGCTGCATAAAGCGTTTCACCCCGTCCATCGGTACGTCCGTCCATCTGTCCCGTGTCTACAATTTTGAATTTTCTCGAAATCAGACCAGCCGTAGAAGATCCAAATTTGGTTGAGTGTAGCCTGGACACGAGTAACTTGGAGCAAATTTGAGGTCAAAGGTCAAGGTCACTGAGGAAAAAAGTAAACAAAATATTCACGCATAACTTCGTTGAAAGTGTATCGATTTACGTCAAACCAAGACCAAAATGATCATTGGCCAATTAGCGTCAAATAAATTTCACCGGAGGAACCGCATAAGTTTTTCGATGTTGAAAATCGTTTTTATGTGAATTGATCAAAAATGGAGCACCACTTTTCTATCTAGCTTCGCATAACGATAGTAATCCTCGTATCGTATTGTATGATTGTCAAAAAATTGGAGTTGTCGCTGAAATTTTTCCGCTAGAGGTCGCCGAAGTTATTGATAGGGGTCTTCTAAAACTGCACTCAACCTCGGCTTCAAATCACACATGGTTGACATTTTGTGCCACTTTGTAGACGGACGTTTAATAGAGATTCGGGGATTGTTTTGTCAACAAGGTATTGAAGGTATGCTCCATATTTCTGCAATTGGCGTTGAAATATCACGGGTCACGTGACGTCATCGGTCACGAGACCATTCGATTCCCTATAGGCCATTTCCTATTTGCTATAACAGTTTTTCGGTAAAACGCACCTTTTTGGTCACAGTACAACGTTACAGACGACAGACGGACACAACACTGTAGCATAAGCACGACCGTTAGTACGGTCGGTTAAAAACATCATGTCTCGCAATTTCAGAAACAATACTGTTGCCATTGTAAACTGTATCTGTGTTAATGGTAGACTACTGTTTAAAGGCCTGTGTGTGATTTGCGATTGTCAATTTACGTCACGTGATTATTTTATGTAAATCATATGAAGGAGGGACTGACTCCCTTGTGGCAGGGCGACGCCTAGATTATCTATAGAGTCGTGACTCGTGAGCTCGCGTGGTTTTGTCATTGTTTTCTATACACTGCTGTAGGAGGTGTTTCGGTCACGCTTAGCCGCGGTATTCCCTTTGTGATATCATTACCAATACCGATGAACTACAGCGTCGAGTGCATGGGGTCAATTCCGAGTTCTGAAACAGAATTAATTAGTCATCAACGCGTCGACAAGAATAGAATAGCCTATGTGTATCATCCAACTGCATGGGGGACGGACGTAAACTTAACTTATAGATTCCCACAAGATTTTGCTCAGTGCGGAATGAGCAAGATACTATTTCTCCTTTCATCAGATTTCTAATCCCGACTCCGTTAGGCCTATGGGTTAATAACACATACATCACGCAGCAGTGTCGTAACGATGGGGTGGCTGCTGCGTCTATAGTGATGGGGCCCCACTGATAACGTTTGGCCTAGTGGCGGTACGGGGGAACTTTTGTGTTATCATGTTATGTACTTCAATATTCTAGTTCCAGTTCTTTTTAACTGTTGGTGAAGACATGAGCATATAAAAAAAACTGGAGTGCATGTAAGTCAGCGTGTCAATTCGAACCCTACTCTCTTGATATAGGATAGGGCCTGATGTATGTACGTTTTAACCCTTTGACGCCCAATGTTACCATATGAGTACTGCTATAAAGCATTCTGTGCCAGACCGGGTTAAGCCGTAATTTGTAATTTTTGACGTCCGGGTACTATGACGCTGACGGCTTAACCCGGTCTGGCACAGGATGCTTTAGCTGTACTCATACGGTAACATTGGGCGTCAAAGGGTTAAAAGCTGTCACCGAGTACGTACGACCCCATAATCACATGCTTTGTTGTCACAGTGGACGAGGTCACGATCACACCGTACTTAGTGCGGTCGCGTTTATGGTACAGTGTTGCGTCTGTCGTCATCTGTCTGTATACGGAATGTATTGTGGCTAAACGGTGCGTCCTAGAGCAAATGTTACTATTGACAGCCTATAGGAAGTGGCATATGAGAAATCGATTGGTACCAAAATAAATGACCTTGACCTTTGTTTAGAGGTCGTATCAAGTTCATTTCAATCATTGCGTTAGGCCTATATTTGACGTTGAATAGGCCTATCTCGTAAACCGTTAGAGATATGCTTGGTTCCAAAGGACCACCAATAGGAAATGGCATGGGCTATGGCTATCAGATGGTCACGTGACCCCCAAAGTACGGTCGGCTATCCTAGCGACAGCTTGGCTTCTTGTTTGTACAGAAGCCGCGGCAGCGCTTAGCCTATAGACTGTTCCTTCGAGATCCGTTAGTCGTCATTCGTCGGTGTTTTTGCCCTGCAGGTTGAACAGTAACCACCTACTATTTATAGACCTAAGCTTTTTTATTTTGATAATCCATATACAAGACAAAAACGCACGAACAGGCCGTTGGTCGTGTTTGCTGGAGCAAAACGAATATGATGCACTCCTCGGGGCTGGGCGGGCGTACAAACGAAAATAGGCCTACACTATATGGGAAAGCAGCTTGGCCGGCCAATAGGTGGTTTAAAGGTGGGTAACAGAGCGTTGCGACTGAAGTATAATCAGCAAACAGAGGGCGTGCTCGTAGCGTGACTTGGCCCGCACAGGTCAACGACAGTCGGACAATGTTGTACTCGTCAACCATACGGCCGGGCCGGACAGGCCGATATAGCGTCAACGTACGTTGAGTTGGCTTCTTATTGCCGGAATTATTTCAGCAGTCAAGAACACGCCGGCACACAGCTGTTTGCGTGAATGTTTATTACAGGGACGTATGATCGGCCGATATTTAGGTACCGGCCGGGCAGGATCGAGGCGGTCATGGCGGTGTCGGGTTTGTGTTGTGGTTCTGATGTCATGCAGTGATGATGCCGTCCAAGACTGATGCAGCACTGCTCGTCTCGCTGCTTGTCGTTGTACAGGTAAATATCGCACCGTATGTAGGTACGGGGCTACGTTAATTTATTTTTCCGATAACGTACGTTATACGGAAGGTAACGTATACGGCCATGTACCTTGGCCATCACTGCTCACTGCACTGCTATAGTCGCTTCTGCTGATCAACCTCTACAGTGCCTTGTTGCCGCGGGGATGGGAGGGGAGCTTGCTGAAGACACATGGGATGCAGGGGCCACGGATGAGTTTGTAACAGTGACAAGAAAGCCGTGCTGCCGCAAGGAAACCGCGCGATGCCGCAAGTGTTCTTTTCCGTCGAAGTTCGCCAACATTAACAACATTCACTACAAGTATAAGACTAGCCAAGCTTCGAAAGCGG
>Ga0056114_1001157_pt1 | contig 11428 bp, 7 predicted proteins | sample WorMetHERISLAND1_FD_77005 | JGI IMG/M metagenome (GOLD analysis project Ga0056114, IMG submission 77005) | Marine gutless worms symbiont microbial communities from Max Planck institute for Marine Microbiology, Germany - Olavius loisae HERON... ...
CGGTTGTCCGATCCACTTCATGTTTGGTTATAGGGTGGGGTTTTCGGGGACGGCGTATCTAATGGCGCTATTTTCGATTCGAATAAATTCAAGATGGCGGCCGCCGCCATCTTGGGATAATTTCGAATGGCCATATCTCCACAACGGCTCACGATCTACTTATATAACGCGCATCGCGCGGTCATCTTTGCAATAGCACAGCTTTCTTGTAGTTTTAGTATACATCATAATCCGATCTCAGACATTGGATGATAGGCCTATATCGAATATCGAATTCAAATATCAAATATCTATTATCCGCCCAACTCCACATTCTTTGGGCACGGTTTATCAATATGGCGGCTGATTGTTTATTTTAATTGCTAATGTAAATAATTGAACTGTACTTGAGAAGATGCCGTTTATAAATTGTCTCCTTTTTGTTTTTCTCTTACATATTGCAGTTGGTAAGTTGTTGAAAATGTCATTTATCATCGGGTCCGTCTAAAAGCGAAATTCACGCAATGTTAATGTCAATGTGAGTAATAAATTTATATAGCTCTATTTCATGCTGCATCTCAATCACGCTGAAATCTACGGCTACCTGCAATCCACGACACGGGACGAGTGAAGAAGGTTCAAGGGTGCTATCCTCTGCGTGATAACTAAGGGCACGTTCGTAAACTCGTACCGTGTAATGCGGGTTGCGACGTAGCCGTTCACAAAATATAACCGAAACTGGGTCAGTAGTTTATGAACGATTGGTTCTGTGTCCGGATCACTAACCATATGACCTGCTTGCTGAGTAGAGTTGTCTGGTTAAAGATGGCATTGTTGTTCGTTGTCTGTGGTAAGTCTGCATTCCGCATATCATAACAGATATTTCTCTTGAGTGAAATTGCTTGCTGATGACTATTAATGCTGTCGAATTAACCCATTAACGCGTTAAATTACGAGAAAAATTATTGAATTATGTATAACTGATGGCGTGTCAGTGTATTTGTTTGGCATTCGGTGAGTACTTGCCGCTGCCATGGTCACCGGAAAAGTTAACCGACGAGTTTCTCCCCGTTGAATTTTTTCAGCTATTCTGTAAGTTTACCCCGAAAGTTATATATAACTCTCTCCTGTTACTGCTGACTTCACAGTTTATCATTGACCTCTGTGATGCTGAATAACAGACTGAAAACTAAACTGCATGGCAGAGCTCATGGTACCATCATTGACATCCCGTAATTTAGGCTTACATATCGTATATGTATATCGTGTATGTTCTCTCTGGGTATGTTGATTAGGCTTGAGTGGTAGTTCAGACAGTAAACAGTGATTTTGAATTCCCGTTGGAAATCATCAGTGAATGTAATGACAACAAGCAGTCTGTTTTTAGACCATAGTTTTCCTGGTTAAGAATGCTCTTCTTCTCTAAAAGAAAAACTAGAGTAAAAAGAGTAAAGGGCCCATAGGGCGGCGCTGATCTCCGTTTCCTGTAACCCTCAGCTGGACACCAGCCGAAGCTGCAAGACCACAGATATGGGGCTAGTGCATTGCGTGGTATGCCCGTTTACTCCCCAGCTTTCGCTGGTAAAGTACTCATTAACCGACCCTGGAGGTATGGCACTCTGAGTTGGTGTTGGTACACAGCAGCCATGGGCGGGATTCAAATCCACTACCTCGCGGTCGCAAGTCTGGCACCGTACCACATGGCCACCGCATACAGTACAAAGAGTAAAATATATTTGGTAAACAATTATTTTCCGTAATACACTGGTTTATCTTTTGTGGTGTTTGTGTGTTTTAGCTGGTAAGAAGTATATGTTTACATTATATGAATTGTCACCGGTGTATGAATTTGCTAACATGGGCAGTCTGCGAATGCTGTTTTGTGATATTCCACCGTCAACCGAAGTTGTACGTTGGTGTTTTCACAGCTGGAACAGCCAGCATTCAGCGAGTTGTCCTGTACGAAAAGTTACCGCGTGAGTATGCTTTTATTGGACTCAGTCTGTGGCTTATAGGTCTTGCAACAATTTTATTAGTGCTGTGCGAATACTCAAAATTTCGGATCAAATCGAACAGTTACTTGAGTATTCGATTCGATTCGAAACGAGCACAATTATTCGAAATTTCCGAATACTTACCGTCGCCAATTTCTTACTTATTTAACAGAATGACGCCGATTTTTGCACCTTAGCAACCACGCCTAGCAACCAACAAAATCAACAAACATGGAGTCGTCTGTTGGCCCATTATGGCCCACCAAGTACTGAAACTTCTACGACAGAAACCGCAACAGTGTTATGCCATAAAAACATTGAATTTAGTGTACTGGTGACTTTTGAGACCAACGATAACTATTCGATTCAATTCGAATGAAAAAACACTTTGCATAGCACTACATTTTATAGATTAATCCCGTTATTTGTTTCTTTTCTACCTGTACACCCCGTGCAGGCTCCGGGAGCTGTAGAACAAGCCTGTTAAATTTTCTGACGAGATGACATAATAGGCCTCTAAACCATGCTTTGGTTTTATTTGCTTTAGTTTGTAAATATGTAAGCACTAGCAGTTTTCTTTTATGTTGTTTTGATTTTTTGTGCTGTTTTTGGTTGTTATGTTTCGTTTTGTTAGTGTCAGCCAAGTGATTGGTTGAGAAGGCTGTGTGCTTTGCGCCAGTCCAGAGATAGGGTGGGAAGATTGTCTCCAAATGTGTTGTGCGGGATGTTAAACCCTTCTTCTCAATTAAACGTTGGGACTGTATTAGTTGCTTGAATACTGCCATTTATGACTAGCTGTGAGTGGATCAGTTGACTGTATCAGTGAGGCTTGATGTGGTTTCAGATATCTTCAACATGGTAGCATACCACTGGCACCGTACCAGGGTAATCGAACTTATCCAGACTATATATCGAGACAAGATATCGACTTTATGCATGCAGATTTTCTGACGAATGGCAGTGCAGCATGTTTGGATATTTTTCGTCCTGTCTATGGCAAATGGTTTGCGGTGGCTTACCTCGTGAAACGCAGAAGAGATACATCAATTTCAGTCAGTGACTCTCATTAGAACATTGTTATTTAATTACACTTATTCAGCTGCTGTGTCGACTAAGATTTTATATATTGGTTGTATCAAGATTTAGACTTTCTGCATTTTATTTGTATTTAACAAATTTGCTTTGTTAGTGCTATTATTCATAAATTAATATACAATACATCCTTAGGCAAAAATCATGCTACGTGATGTTTAATCTTCTTGACTGATATTTGATATTCGTTTACTGTTGCAGATTGAGAGCATAATTACTAATACTCTGCTCTTTTAGCACTGTTGGTTTGATCATCAGACCTGTAAAACTTTTGTACCCACAATGACCTATAATATGTCAAGTGCTATATTAAACTTAACTCAACTCAGTGCTGTTGAACGTGGCTGATGGACTATGGAGCATATATTTTTCACCACAACCACACCAGAAACCTGTAGCTAGTTACCATATCTTGTAAGATACAAATGATCTGATGCATGTAACAAAATAATACCAGTATGCTTGTAAAGTTCACAAATTAATAATAAAATGTTAGTGTATGATAACTATTCAGTCACACAGTCTGTCTTCCTTTATAACATGATCACACAATTGAGTCATCAATGACGCTTTGTCCCATGCCATTTCAGACATCGATCACTTCACTCTGCTGCTGGCTAATGGCTCAGTAGAAGTGTTTATGACATGGAGTCAACTGTTGACGATATTGTTGACTTTTAGATGCCAGTGAACACCAAACATTGTTCATATCTGATACAAGCAAACGCTACATCAGTCGTGAATTCATCAATTGTGGACGTTGCCATTGATTTACCACTGGCGATAACCTTACAACCCGGACTATCGTACTTTCGGTATTTTTCGTCAATATTGTTTGCTTACACATAATCTTTTATCAGTACTACATGGTGTTTGCTCTGAACACATACATCAAGATATTGTGAAAGAAGATTGAGATTTCATTTTATAGACAGTTTATGTTAATTTGTACTGTGCTGTATGTTGCCAGTACTCTGTGACACGAAAGTGTAAGTAGTTCTCAGTAGCCACACTTGTCTCGTCTTTAGCCGTTCTTGCTCTGAGGGTTGAGCACACATTGAACCCTCCACTGACTTCTTTCTACCGCTGTCCTCAGTATATGTCACACTGTCACGCTAGAAACAAATGATATTTTGGTCACTGGTCAGTAGTTGCCTAGATGAGCAGGAACCATAAAACCATACGATGTCTTCTAGATGATCGATGTGACAACTTCGTACTCATAGAACTCTCTGCCGTCCTCGCTGCGAGCAGTCCAGTCACTGACGACGTTCAGGCGCCGCTTGAAAACAGAACTATTCGATTCAAGCTTTACCTGACTGTCTTACTGCACTATCAACATGTGTGTCTTTAGTTTAATTTTGTACAGTGCCCTCGCAACGACTATAGCTGTCTCACGTCACTATAATCATTCTCTTGTTTAATAATAATAATAATCATAATCATGTGAGGTTAGAAACTGACAGTGACTGAGTGAGGAATTGATCATTATGGAAAAGATTGGCTCAAATGTATCAGAAAGATACTCAAGTAGCCAAGTTGGCATTGTGTCAAGGCTACAGTACTGACTGGGAGAGCATCCAAACAGCTTCCTCACAGTACTGACAACTCTGAGGAAACAAAGGATAGTGACTTAAGTCTCGTGGACTTCATGCATTCTGGTTTAACAAAGATAACAGAACATGTCTATGGACATAACATTGTGTTTCAAAATTACGGGTCATCCTTTGTCACTCTGATCTAATTCTGATGGCATTTGGTTGGTGATTTGAAAAATCTAATAATACAAGCAGTTTGCTAGCATGCTAAATAAATTCAGTCGCTAACGAACTACCAGACTTATTTTCAAAGTGATGCTTGGTAACTTTGTACAATGATCTAAGTCATGCGTCACGTGAAACGTGTGTGTATGTATGCACTGACAGGTATTTCGTTGGAAGTGAGACACAGACGTACGTAGTTCATCTAAACTTGTCGTCGTCGTACAGTGTGAGAATGGCAGCTCGCGGTGGTGCTTTGCCGTTCATTGACTCTGCCAGCAGCGGCACACGACAGATCATCACTAACTGTAGCGTTGTCAAGCACTGCAGAATGGAGTTCACGTCTCCCTTAGTTGACAGCTGGCATTATCTGGCTGTCAGCAACCAGCAGAACAAGACAATTGTTGTCAATCTTCAGATCAGCACGTCAGGTAAATGACGCCTGAATGCTACAGCTTATTTGAAGACGTTAAATTTGTTGGTTAGTTATTTTAGATGTCACAGTTTTGTGTTCGTATGTAATGAATAGTCTACTGGTTGTTTTAAATGATGGCAGTTCTATTAGGGCCCTGCAAAGATTCGATTCAAATTTGAATCTGTTTAAAAGTGACGGTCCTGTTTGAAAATTTCAAATTAGCTGCACTGTCAGGTGCTGTTGTAGTCCTGTTAATGACGCAGTGTAATGTTGCCACATGTGTTGTTGCTTACTTATGTTTACATAACAGGTAGCTCTTACAATATATTACATGGTATGGTAGCCTTTCACAAACTGTTGTGGTCCGAGAGTTGACCACTTCACGGATAATTTTCCTACATTATCTTCCGTCCACCTTCAACCACAGCAGCTGATCTCTAATGTGAACTGTGTTAAATGTGCCATATGAACATGTTCTTACTTACTTGTTTACTTTAGCCGTCTCCAGTTTCAGTTTGTGATGCTCTCTTCCTGATATGTTCTTGGTTTTCTTCATCTTTATCGGCTCGGTGTCAATCGTCTTATTATCACTCTCCCATTCTCTGAATCTCTTCTGTCTTTCTACAAATTGTGGCAGGCAGGAGTCAGCATCGTAGCCACGACATCTTATATACACAGTGTCAGCCAGGCTCATTTTCACAACAATACTTGTACCAGATTACTTGCACCATAACTGGTCTGGGTATTACAAGCTGGTCTTCATTCTGCTTACCTAGACTGAGTTCCTGTGAAAGTGTCCACTGTTTGCTTTATCCCGTTGAGGCCGACATTTATTTTAATTTCATTTTTAATTTTGCACTATATACAGCATTGAAAACTGAGCACGAATAGAATGCTCTCTGGCCTCAGTTGGCTTAGCTTGTAGCAGCGATGACTGTCCTTAGAATATTTTGTGTGTTGAATCTTGCGATGTTTGTGTAGTTGGTCATCGCGGCCCAAGTTGTCATAACATTTCACGGTGTGGCACAACGACCGAACTGTCAGCCAACATTAGCGGCACAGCTGCAGCTGCGGTCCTTGCAAACACAAGTTCCATAAATTCAAGTCTGAGTGACCGGCAAAAGACAGACACTGGTACGGAGTCTGGTGGCAGCATCGTGTGGATGCTCCGTCAGGAGAACGCTGCCGTTGCTTTCGACGCCGAGTTTCATGTGTTTTACATCGTTGACAACAGCGACGTTTACTTGTCTCGTTTTGATATCGACCCCGTCAAAGATACCGGTGGCACGCTGCGATTCCGTCTGAAATTTAAACAATACGACCCCGTGAGTATTACCTCGAATCGATAACTGAAATGCTGTGTTTAAATGATGCTGATGATAATTATAATAATGATAGTAAGAGATACGATGCCACACTACCTTCCTGTGACATCTCAGACGTCGGGTGCAGCAGCAGCAGACAGGAAGACAGCCAAGTATGTCCCATTGACGCAGGCATATTTGTTCATGGCGATTGCATCTGAAACCATCTGGGAGCCATCAACAGCGACGGTTTGAATTTTTGGACGACCTAGGAAGGCACATCACTCAAGTCACTGATGACAACCGCGAGAAATCTTCCTCTACGGTTGTCTGTGATGATTCAGCGCTGCTGTGTGATCACCATTCTTGGCACATTTGCCCACACAACCCGTAAGGACCAGTTCTAGCCATTCCAGCTGATCAGGCTCGTATGGGATCTAAGCACTGTAGAATGAAAAGTGCAATTGTTAAGTAGAACTAGTCTTGAATTTGTACAAATATAAACACACAATGCAGTAATCTATAAATTGACTCCGATGGTTTGTTCAGTGTCCATACTAAATATATAATAAAATACAATAATACAAAACTACAAACTGCATTATGTGCCAGTCGCAATTGTTGACAAGACCACGGTGTCTGCGTAACAAAGTGCCATTACTTAAATCATTATTGCCACATACAAAGTCAACGAACTGACACCCAAAATGTGAAAAGCACAGAAGATTTATCGGCTGATGGCCTGTCATTGAAATATGCTGACATTGTGACATCTTATTGCACAGAATTTGTTTTTCACTTGCTATATTCTAGTACAACATGGTACAAGCTGCTGCTCCCGAGCCCACCTACGACACTGTATAATGTTGTGTTGTGTTGTGTTAATTCTACTTTATTCTGCTATTGAAACAGTAAACTTGACTTGCCTTGACAACAGCGTCTGTTGGTGATGTGTAATTTAGGTGTTGATTTATTTAAACGCAATCAGTTTTTGTTGTATTTTATTTATGCAGCCATTCGGTCATGTTTTGGTGTAGAATGGCGTGGAAGTTGAGCCAACATTGTCGGTGAGAGTCTGTGTTCAGAGCGGCTATCTACCGTCCTCCCACGGTTCACATCTTGTCTGTATGTCAGCCGCTGGCAGCATTGAGCTCTCCGCCGACTCGATGTCTGTAACAAAGTACTTCCTGTATCCACACCCAGGACCTTGGTTCATTGGCTTTCAGGCAAACTGCTCCAACACAACTGTCGGGTATGGATGTCGCTCTGCTGCTTGTTCAGTAAAGATTGGTAGTTCAACAGCCAACGTTCCATTCAGAAACCTTAGTGTAGACTTTATAATTGCATTTGGTAGCTTAACTAGTTACTTGCGATCTGATAAACGAATAATTGAAACAGTTTTGAGCTTTAGTCAATGTTCTTTGTCTACGATTTTCCCCATGTAATTCATTGAGATTAAAGTCCATGTAAGATCACCGATAACTGATCAATACTGTCTCCAGAAATAAATCAACTTTGTTTTTGAACGGGCCTACAATACGTACAATGTAGTTCTTGTCCAGTTGTTTCATTGTAAGCATGTGGATTTGCCACGTGTAAACTGACTTACATATACTGATGTGAGGATGTCGTGTGTGACACTGCGCTGGCTGTTGATTGTAGGCACGTACAGAAGTGCGAGAATCTACTGGGATTGTCTGTGAATGTCGTTGTTGGATCGTGCATCGACGACAGATGTATGAATGGTGGATTTTGCCTTGCTTACACTAAGGATGTCTATTCGTACGCTGCCTGTAAATGCATCGCGGGTACAGTCTTTTGATTTGAGTAAAGTGCTTTTGTGTTCACTTATTGTTGATGTACCACATAATCTGTCCTTAAAAATTGCTTAGTTGTCTGTCTTTAAAATCTGCTATTGGGCTGTCAAGTGTGTCAATCGTGACGTCATGGAGTAGGTGACAGTTGGTATGCTGCTGATGTATAAAGGCGTAGCTTCATGTTCTTGCTGATTGCGAGGTGCTTGACTGCTACACAGATGTTGAAATGCTGACAAAGCTTTCCTCTGTGAGTATTCCTATGTAAAAATCACATCACTTGTTATACATTACTACGTAGGTGAGTTCAGGGATCGTTTCCAGTGGGAACGCCTGTGAACAGCGTTTCCAAAGTTATTTAGGCAATGGGAACAGCGTTCCGCTGTTCCCAGGAACGCAATATTCCGTTAGTCATTCGTTACACTTTTGTGAACACGCCGCGACTTAGGCTAAATTCGCAATTCGCTGTGCTTTTTATAAAAAGTGTAAACTGTCTAATTCTGCAAAGTCTGGACAATTTAGCTTCACATGGGCGTACAAATTGGTAATGTTTGGCATTTTGACTTTCCCCTATAGGTTACATAATACCGCATTTAAACCAGCTTTAGGTGAACTGTACAAAAAGCACTCAGTTTGCACCAAATTCGCCTACTTAAGATCCAAAATCAAAATTTTTTTCTGGGGAGGGGGCAGGCCCCCCTCCTCAGACCCCTCCCTGGTGGACAGGGGGACACCCCGTCTCCACATCCCACCCCCTCACCTTCGGCATCTCGATCCACACTCGGCGTTCCCACAGTTCTTTTTCTAGGAAACGATCTCTGGGTGAGTTTACCTACATGAGCTGTGTGTGTGTGTGCTAGGTTACCGTGGTTACTCGTGTGAAGATGATTCAGAGGCGGCAACTGATGGCATGCAGAAACTATACACAGCGTTGTTAACATTGAGTAATCTTGGCTTCATCCCGGCCATTGTCGTCGCCTGTTGGAGATGGTACTTTGTTGAGGCCGTCGCATACCTTGCTAACATGATCTTCTCATCGGTTCGTCTCTACAGACTTTGATTTAGTGATGACAGTATCAGCTTAGTAAGATGCAGACTTATGTCTAGAGTTATTGAGTTGCACTGCCTAATGACCTCTTATGCCGACTGATTCCCAAGACATTCCATGTCACTGGAATCGGTTGGTGAACACGTTAGATGTTATTTGCAAGATGATATTTACAGCTTTGAACAAAACCAACAGTGGCAGTCCACTCCTTTGAGTCGACCTATTAAAACCATCCATCCACAAAAAGTTTTTCCGATTTGAACAAAATTTATTATATAGGTATAGGTCGATGAGTGATACATGATGGTATGCCATATGACACGATCCAAGATCAAGGTTACAGATGTCTGAAATGTGCGAGTGCGAAAATGACAGATTTCAAAGGCTGTCTTGTCTGCTGGTTTCTAAGTAATCAAAACACTAATGGTGAATTGTAACACTCCAAGCCAAGACAATGTCTAAATTTGAACTGGACAGATTTTTGATATTCAATATTCGTCCTCGTTTGGCGTCACGTGACCTTCAGACTTCGGGTGTTTCTTCGGCAAACAAATTTTTAAAGACTTTTACAACGAGTCGACTGGCAGTCCCGTATGGGGCTTGTTTTTCAGTATGCATAGACGTGTTTTTTTGTGACGTCGGCGTTGAAACTTGTTGCCGGTGAATGCCGCTGTAGCTGTATCACTGGTGTGACATGTCTACGTGGTCTAAGTACCGCACGTGTGTTGCTCCGTACGGCGCACTCCAGTTCTCCGACTTCTTCTGTTCCGTGTTGTCATTCTGGGTGACTCTCCTGGCCGTGGCTAAGATGAATCGTCAGCTGCGTTTCTTATTGTTCATTGCTGGTCTGCTTGCCGTCATGTTACCGGTCCATATCAACGCTACTGGAATCACAACGAACATCGTTCCAATTGTCTGTGGCATTGTCATCGTTCTCATCTCATGGGTATGTTCACTCTCCGACTCAGTCAACGTTTAACCCTTTGACACCCACTGTTGCCACATGGGCACAGCTATAAAGCATCCTGTGCCAGACTGGGTTAAGCCGTCATTTGTAATTTTTGACATCCGGGCACTCTGATGCTCAGTCCTGATCGTCAGAGTGCCTGGATGTCAAAAATTACAAATGACGGCTTAACCCGTCTGGCACAGGATGCTTTATAGCTGTACCTGTATGGCAAATTGGCAACAGTGGCCGTCAAACTTACGGTCAAAGGGTTATAATGTCATTAGTAAAGTGATTTGTTATTATTCCTTATGCAAAAAAATCATTTAAATGTTTTACAAAACGGTGCCGTTACATTAATTTTTGTTAACACGTGGTAATCGTGTTTCATACAATAGTCAAAGTTGGGGAGAATTTGATTACAGTAACTCATTTTGGTGTCACCGTGTAAATTCGGTAAAATTTTGTGATGCTGCTGCAATGGTCTTACATGTACTAGGTTATATCGGCTTAGTGTTGGCCTTTTGAAGACTTATTTTGTTGTGATAGGTTCAGTTCTTACTGTATTACACTGTTCAGTAAACTAAACAGTGAGCAGTAGCAGTGACGTGATACAGCGAAGAAGGTTGCGGTCTCGGGGTGTAGTGTTGACAATGAATCTGTAAAACACCTAATATTTTAACTCTGTGGACATTGCTTTGGGCGTTCACGATGACATGTTGGTTTCATTTCGCGAGTGCCTTCGTCGCCGTCATCTTCAGCCAGTTGATAGCATCGTCGTCTGGACATATTTGTAATGAGTAATGACGAAGTGATGAACTTGAACTGTGGAACTAGGTTGCATTAGTGACTTAAGCAATTTGGAACACAGTCAACGTAAAATGAGTAATAAATAATGTATACATGCAATTATTATGTATTATTCAGCGTTGCTGTCTTTCTCGCAAATAACTACAGTGTGAGTCAAAAAAAATCCCCCCCCCCTCTAGGGGACCTGACATTTTTTCATTTTTTTCACAAACGGTTGAGAATTTGTAATTGATTTTTTACACACCTATTAAACGTTCCTATCTTCA
>Ga0056114_1001158_pt1 | contig 11426 bp, 5 predicted proteins | sample WorMetHERISLAND1_FD_77005 | JGI IMG/M metagenome (GOLD analysis project Ga0056114, IMG submission 77005) | Marine gutless worms symbiont microbial communities from Max Planck institute for Marine Microbiology, Germany - Olavius loisae HERON... ...
AGACTTACTACTAACTGTGCCAAAAATTATTGTAATCGGACAATTATTGTTAAAGATATTGTAGAAAATGTAGTCACATGTTTTTTTGGGACACGGTGTATATGGCTACGGCCAGATGACCAGAACGATGTGCGACCATCCGCTAAAACAGAATAGCGAACTGAAAGCGGCCGGAATTGCTCGTATCTCGAGTTGCCGCATGTCAGATGGACAGACGACGACCATCTTCTCCGCCACGGAACAGCGTGTAGCACGATACGTTCGTTCGCTGCCTGTTGATCGCACGTAACGACTTCGCGAGATCAACAGCAGACGCATCGTGGATGTTGGCGAATGCCGAATTAGCCTTATGTCCAAATTTCTACAGTAGGCCTACAGGTGGCCCAAAACGACACCAATTTACAATTTTTTTGCTTGTAACAAATGAATGAAGGAAGCAAAAAAAATTTTTACAATAAGGGAATATACATGAAAAAGAGAAAATGTTGATGCGAGGGGCAAATTTGTTTTGTATCATTTTCTTGCTGTCAGTTCATAACAAAAACACAACAATTTCTCTCGTAGGCCTACGTTCTCGACACGCGGCGGCTACTCCATTCATTCACTCTGTAGGCCTATCATTCGTTCATATTGGCTTGATTGACAAAAACGCAACTCAAAACACAGTAAAAGACTGAAAATTATCGTGCTATACATGCTACAGTCACTGAGGAAGTTGATAAGTCAACAACTGATCAAGAATCGTCTCTGCCAGCCACCAGTAATCTGGATTGTGTGACGCTGTATACACTTGGCGGGGGGGGGGGCAGTGTGTAGACGACAGTGCGCATTGGTTGTAGAACATAACCAACATCAGTGACTTTGAACATAATGCGCATGATTCTGTCGGTGACATAATAAAATCCTAACATTTAGGCTAATACAGTCAACGTATAGGACACTTTTTTAATGGACCACAGGACAGAAAATTTGCAGTACGGTCTGCATTCAACATTGTGAGTGCTACGTCCACACTCCCCCCCCCTACCCCCACTGAAGTGCATACAGCGTCACATTACCCAGGTACCATGAGCTGTACGTCGCATTATGCCACGAGTACTAATCAGTTGAGTGTATGGTAGGTGTGTGGACTGTGGTCACTGGTCAGTGGGTGGTCGGCGTGACGTCGTGGGTGGTCGATGACGTTGACGGGTAGATGTTGTCTGTACGACGGCGTCTGGGACGGCGTCTGCTGTTGGCTGGTAGTTGTGCGTTTGACCGGTCATGCCACACCGACGTCGGCCAACTCACGCGCGACGGTCCGACACTGCCCGAGTGACGAGCGGCCGGTCGTAACCGCGTCAGATCCTGACTTACGACGTCATCTTTCGTGATGTCGTGTCCCTGAAACGACGTCGTGACGTCAAGACAAGGTTCAGAGCGGCACAAGTCGTCCAGGCCTGGTGAGGTCGACATCAGACCTGGTAGTGAGCTAGCGACTCCATCCTCCTCGTCTTCTACGCAGGCAACATTTGGACTAGAAGTACAGACCTGCTGAGACATTGGACCAGTAGCATTCAGTTCTTCCACACTTTCACTCAGTCTTCCATTCACTGCGGGCCGGAACCCGACCCGCTCCTGGTCGGCACTGTTTCCACTTCCGGTCCTAGCCGGAAGTCGATTGCTCGTGACGGTGTGATGGACTAAACTGTCGACTCTTTGCCACGAGTCGTACTCACTCGAGTCGATCACAGTATGCCGAGATATGGTCGTTGTCGCTTTTCTAATATCGAATTTTCGACCATCACTAACCGCCCGCGTTGCGCTGAAACGTCTCGTAGTTGATAATTCGTTGTTGTTGTTGTAATCTGACGCTGATCGCCGACGACGACCATCTGGTACGACGAAAGTATAAGCAGGCTTTGCGCTGTCGTTACTACTTCCGGTTGATAAACTTCTTTGTCGGTTGTTGTTGACCTTTACTTGTCTCTGAACGACAAAAGTGAAGTTGCTGGCTGATGGACCTGTTGGAGCTGTACCTATGGAGGAATTTATCGGTAGTTGATTGTGGCGATTTACCGGAACGCCGAAGTCATGCGGTTGTTGAAACGTTCGGTTGCTGGATGTTCGATCTGTCGATTCTTCCTCATTGCCCCTCACTGCAGTTTCTGCTGGATCATCGCCTCTTTTTGCCTGTGTGTCGGGAAATCTCTCAGCGGTTCGGTGTACTCGTCCACTGTCGACGATACCCGATGGATTCGAATAATTCTGGCCCATCACTAGCGTCCGGTTTCTGACGTGAACTCTGGTAGCAGTCGGCAATACGCAGACCGCCTCAGATCTGTCCACGCAGCGATAGTTGTCGGAGGAATCTTCCTCTCGCGGTAATATATTCTTCTGGGCTTCTTTCTGTTCAACGTCGACCAATCTCATCCGTGTCTCGTCGTCACTACCGCTGACTGCGAGAAAATGTTCTGGCGGCAACGCTGCGACGGTGGTTTTGTGCGTGATAACTCGGTCATCACTATCAGTTACAATGATGTCGTCGTCTGTACGGGTTGAAGGATGACAGTTCTGCTCTCTATCAACCAGTGTGAGTTCCACGTCAGCCTCTCTCTTCATCCCATCTCTGCACACCTCGTCCCCGGTCATCTCCGTGAAGTCTCTACCGCTTCCTGCAAGGTCGTCATCCGCTGGCGACAAGCTCGTTCCACCGGAAGTAACTGTCGGTGTTTCCGTGGCAACTTCACAGTGCCCGGATGACGCCGCATCCCCGACACCGTGCAAGTTGAGCATCATCGACAGCACTGAAGGGATTTCGCTAGTGACGTCACCAAGTACACATTTGTCCCCGGGGATCTCCGGGGCTGTGTCTACCTCGCTAAGGTCTGGTGTGGATTTTGATATTGTTGGGTCGGTGACTTCAACGACGGCTGAATTACTTGAGCCGTCGTCACTGTTGATAAGACGCTGACTGTCCAGTCTGCCATGCTCAGCTGATTCGGCGCTTGACAGCCGCCTCCCACATACATCGACCTCGTCTGTTGCCGTGCGCTGTCTGGACTGTTCTATATCAACCACGTCCTGCCTTGCAGTGGATGAACTCTGGACTCCAGATCGCGTTGCGTCTGTGTCGAAGTCTGCTTCACGACTGTCACACGTCACATCATCCTGAACTGGCTGGCTGACGTCTTCAGTTTCTGTCTTCATGATCGTTGGTTCAGTCGTCGCGATCGTTTCGTCCTGAATTTCGACGACGTCGCTGTGTATGCATGGTGTTATGTCGCGGTCTTCGTCAGTCTGGAATGTCGTCGAGGTTAAGTGAACGTTCGCCGGCTGCGCTTCCGACTCCTGACTATTGGATTGGTGGTTCTTGACTGTTAGGCCTTCGTCGTCCTGGACCAGCAGTTCGTCGTTGTCTGCTGTGATCACGTGTAGAGCTACTTTGTCGTCGTCGACGTTCGACAGATCAACGTCAACCTTGTTCTGCCATTCATCAGCGACATCTGTCACTGGCAACTTCGTGCCGCTGACGTCTTCCAGGGAATTCCGTGTGTCAAGTCTAGCCAACTCCAGTTCTTCCATCTCCGTCTGGTCCAGGCGCTGTTGTTTGTGACATACACCGTATTCTGTTCCTGGTTCCTCAAACTTCAACTGATTCGCACCACCCCGATGAAGTGAATCAGCGATGTCTTCTGCGTGTTCTTGTCCTGTGCTATCATGAGTTCTTGCGGTTGCAGAGGCAAGCAGCTCTTGTGAAGTGTCTCTGGCGTTGTGCTGGTCACTCACGTCTTCGCTGGATCTGGATTTTCTAATATGGTCGACAGAGTTGAAGTTCTCCACGTCCCCGCACGACATGGCTTGTTGTTGCGTCTCTGGCGGCGAAGTCTGGTTGACATCTTCGTCGAAAGGCGTGTAAGGCACGGCTCCGCCGATCATCAAGGACGACTTTCTAGACCTTCTCTTCGACCCTGAACTGCTCGACCTCAGCAGAGACTTGAGGCTTCTTATAAAGCTGCGTTTCTTCTTCTTCTCTCTCTCCGGTTTTTCAGTCGTCAGCTGGGCGTTGGAGTGGTCATTGTCACTGAGGTCGATGTCGTAGAATACCTCAGAGCCATTAGTCGATTGTCTCGTCCAAACAGTTTCAAACAGTGACGACGACCCAGGTTCAACCACAACTCGCTGTCCACCGTCATTATTAGGCCCACCACTGGCTTCTACTGGTTCCGTGTGATCAGCTTTTCTTCCCTCTTGCTGCTGCTGCTGGACTAGAGATGCTCTTGGTGACGTAACTTCGTCGCTGCTGCTGTACCCTTCAGGCGTGCAGTTCTTGTGGTATTGCAGCGTCTTCTGATCACCGTCTTCGTCGATGACAATCGTAACGCTTTCCTCTGTCCGACGATTGTGTTTCTCGTCTGTGCTTGCGACGGCAGCGCTAGCGACACCTGGCGAACTGGTTGTTAACGTTTCGTCGACGACGACGTACGTCGGAGCCGATTTGTCGTCGACTGTTGACGACGTTGTAACGATCGTTATTGGTTGACTGGCAACTGTCACCTCATCAATGGACGTGGGCGTCTGTATGGCATTCACGTTATCCGACAGATCGTGTATGTTCGTAGACGAAATCGTCGGTACGTTTTCATCACGTCCACCAGCTGGTGGAGACTCATAGAGATGATGTGGATGGACAGTGAGCTGTTCTTCGACAAGAAGACGTGGTTCTTGTTCTCGTTCGTCAATGTCGTCTGGAATCTGGACGACATGGTGTTCGGCATGCACTTCGAGGTCTAACCTGTCGACCCTGGTAGCGGGTCGCCCCCTGGTGGTAGACTGAGGCAAGTGGATGACAGTGGGTTGTAAGTCGGTGGCAGTGTGCGGTGACTGACTGGTGGTGGCTGTGTCTGATACGGCGGTGACAGAAGGCTTATTGTAGTCGATGATAATGAGTTCATTCACATCAGTTCGAGGTCGTGGGGCCTCGCTTTGACCCAGAGACGCCCGCCTCACAGGCCGTACTGCGTCACGGTGCTCAGCTCGCTGGCGACGTCCGCAGCCAAGCTGATCCAACGACCAGCTGCGGCGCTCTAACGGCGTCCGAGGCACCGGAAACTCGTCGGCCGTGGCGGGGAGGAGGCTGAGTTGCACGGGGTACGGCGACGAGTAGCTGAAGATGGTCAGAGCATCTTCCAGCTCCATGTTGACAGTAGACACAGTCAGACTCAGTAGCCGGTCGCCTGTACAGCACACGTCACAGACGTTTCTTCCACACCAACGCGATACACAGCCATTGCCATGAGGGATGTCTAGGCTAAGTCGGCCTAGGCGACCGGTTACAGAGAATTTTACTCCTCACAGTCAAGACAGTCATCCAATTCAGCGCTAGCAGTGCTTGATGTCGTTCCATTTCGCTAATAAAATCAAATTCACTGCCAATAAACACACCCACCACCAATTTAGGCCTATTATAAAAATTACAAAATAACTTAACTGTTTAACTACAGCTTTAAACAAGGTGAAGCGCAGCTGAGTTATAAACTGTGTCTCAGTAAAAAAACATGTGACTACATTTTGTACAATAACTTGAAAAATAAGTGTCCGATTACAATAAAATTTTGGCATTCAGTAGCCTCATCAAAAAATTGTTTCATTTTCCACTTCACCTATCTAGTGCAACTGTCTTACTCTTACTTCGGGGAAATGTCAAAAACTTACTTGTCAAATTTGCTTACTTTGCGCGCCGAGTGATGCAAGCCACGGGCTGTGCGCGGCAGCCAGTCTGCAACTGAATGCAAAGTTGCAAACGTCTTGTATATTCGTTGAGACTGCAAAGGCTGCTAGTATGGTCGCTTATTGACCAGAATTTGTTTTGTTTTTGCTAAAAGTTCTACGTTTCAACTGAAAATTGCAAAAAGTGACTTAGTTTACGAGTACAGTAGTGCGTGCGAGTTGCGTTGATTGATAGCTAAAAAAATAAGGCAAGCGTTAACGCGAGAACAGTTCTAACAGAAAGAACAGTGTGTAAGAATTAAAGGCCGCTAAGCCGACGACTTCCATCCAACACTAACGATGAAGTCAGCAAAGTCATCAAGGTCATTCAAGGTCACCTGGCTTTATTTTGCCAGTCTGTATGGCTGGTCCGTGCTCGAAGACTTCTCGTACAAAGACGGCTCCCGTCTGGTCGCCGGTCACATCAAAGCCGAGTCCAACATCCGGCTCTTTACCGAGCAGGTTCACAGTCACAGGCACCGCGACCGGAGTCGCACAGCCGTCTACAGGTTCCGGTGACCTTGGAATTGAGAGATGAAGGTCACGGTCGAGCTTGGCAGGACGTAACCCGACACTGTCGACAGCCGTGCCTTCAACATCCAACATCAGTGCATGCCTGTATGTATGGTTACTTTTCTTTTACACAATGCATTGATACTTACTTTTAGAGATGAGTATCGACGAGGCTAACTTTGGGCAAATTTTGTGAAATAATTGAAATAATTGCTCGTTGTCAGGCGTAACCAGTAGAGCAATTTTTAGGTCAAAATATTCAACGTCAAGGTCACAGAGAACGAAAATGTCCCATGTCTTCGTGAAAAGTGTATCGACTTACAGCAGACCAAGGCTATGCTACATATCGTCTAATATTAATATACAAACACAAGAGCATACGCAACCTCAGACGCTATGAAACAATGGCACCTTTATCACACTCTTGCCGCGCTAACGACAAGCAGCTTCAAACAACAAAGACGGTGTCTACCCGATTCGCCGAAATTAGGGTTGGGGTTAAGGTTAGGAGTTAGGGTTGGGATTAGGGTTTCGGCGAATCGGGACTGAACCACAAAGACGGCCAATGTCCCACGGTGATCGTTTTCGCTGTTTCAAAATATATAGAAGACCGTAGGCCTATAGGTAGCCTAGCCTAGTGATTTTTTTGCATTACTTACACCTCTATAAGTAAGGCTTCACTGGCTTTCAGAAACTCTGCGAAGACATAAACATGGACTGTGCAGTGAATGCGTATACAGTGTGTCATGATTAATGACGTAAGTCATGGTCGGCAGTACAGACGAAGTATACATGTACGTAGTCCAGTCTCTGACGTGAGTGGCTTTTGTAACGTGCTTGTCGGCACACGTATTACATGTAGACATCCGCAACTTTTGTTGAATGAAAAAATGACTGAACAGATCGCGCGTAAGCGAGATGATTATTCAATGACCTTCAAGCTGAAATGAGCTGAAGGTCAATAGCATTGGCGCCATTCGATAGCAATTTTGTTTTAGCGATGACTCTGACTTCCACTCCGAGATACGACTACTTGTATAGCCGTAACTGCCTATGACCTTGATTGTCAAGAAACACGAGCTGCGACTACTTTTGGAAATATATAACGTGTGCCAAAAAATCGGTGGCAGACTAGTATACCGCGTGTCTCCAGGAACGGGAAATGTAGGCCTATAAAAAACTCAAAGTAAAATGTAGAAAGCATAGGAAATCCAATCAGATCAAGACAGTTTGCTTACCGGCTGAGTTATCGGGAGTTTCTGGGTCGCATCTCTGCTGTTCTGCGTCTTTCTGACGACGTTTCCTCGTGTAGCACCAGTAACCGGCAGCCACCAGCACGGCGCACAGTAGCAGTGTGCCCACGAACGTACCGGCCACCGCCCCTGCCAACCCCGCCTCGCTCACGTCCCCGGCCACGCCCCCTGGATACGTCAGCGTCGCTAGCAACAGCATCAGCAGGTGCGACGGCATCTTCCCGGAACGTGACGTCATCGATCTCACGGCATCAGAACACATTGACACGGCTGAGTAGGCTACAGTAAAAATACGAGAAACATTTTAGTTCCAGATACCACTGTGAAGGCTATGTCGCAATTAGACGCCATGATCATTGTAGTAGGCCTATATGTACAAGTTGTTGGCCCAATCTTAGTCCCGACTCACGATATGCATGACGTCACTGACAGAAAGATGACCACACGACAGACAGCGAAAACAGGCAACGTCAACAACTGTCACAAAGTCACAGAATTTAACCAATGACCATATTGGCTAATCACAGTCCTATAGATTCCGCTTGACACGTAAAATGTATAAATGGCGCTATTATACTACAGGCTGCGACGGTTACTAATTAAATAGGCCATAGTGGCTGTCAAGTGCCGCATCCAGTAGTGCATGACCGTTGGTGTTGTATATACAAGTTCAAACGAGTCCGTGGACATCCCCCGCATTAAGGATGTCCGCAGATGACGTGAGCGGGTCGTTGTCACAGTTCTTGATCATGTTGTCTATGATATCGATGATCTCACGAAGGTTCGGAGAGCCTGACCTATTTGTTGGACACTGGACAGTCGGCGGCGTTCCTGTAGGCTGCACGGTCACGTAGTCGTGGTCTGGAACGACTGGCGTCTGAGAAACCTATACGGTAAGCCTACATGCCGTGAGGTGCGTCTAGGGGCCGTCTTCTCATTCATTTCATTCATTCATTCATATTATTTTTAAGAGGCATGACAAAACGCAAGCCAATAAACGGTGTACAAAAAAGAAATATAAAAAATATACAAAAACTTGTCTGTCTCGATTTCAACAGTTTGCGGACGACTTGACATTTACAACTGCAGTCTGAGTCGTCTGGAATTTGCAGTATACAAGCGTTCTGGTTGCTGTAGTGGCTTTGTACAATCATCCAGTTGTGTCTGTGTGATTGTACGATCAGAACACAACAAGTTCGGACGGTGACATCGGCAACTCGCCACGAGTTCGTCTTCGCATCAGCGCCTGTGCTGCGATGACTCAGACCGACGGCGTATTTTGCCAATCCACCAGAAACAGCCCCACGAGATGGGAAATGACGAGTGTTGCCTTTCCCACGAGTCGCTATAGCATTTTCCTCCCACAAATTTTGTCCCAAGGTGACCCACCCCTGTTGATTCGAGCGTCGGAGATATTCAACGGCAAATTGCGGCCGAATGGTTAGAGATAGCGCAATGGTAACAATGGAGAACCCATAGGAAACCACCAGCGCTCTTTCAAATGGTACCATTGCTGACTCCTATAAGACCTCCCTTTTACCCAAATGGGCGTTCTTAAGCATACGAGCGATGTCACCTCTCGCCAAATTACTTTACCCTTGTTGTAAGAAGGCGTCGTCGGTTTATTTCAATAGACCGAACGTTGAGGGTCCTATCGGTCGACCCTGTTAACCATGCACTTGAATCAGTTAGGCCTTGTCAGCTTCAGCTAGAAGTTCAATGTCTTCAAATTACTACACTCCAGTAACTCCACTATACATAAAGTCGCCGTTTGCTATGAACCCGTCTATATCTCGTAACGGTATTTAGTTGTGAGAAAAACGAGACTGACGGACTTATTAGGCGTTGAAACAAAACGTGTGGTAAATGAAGTCACACATCACGCAGAGTCGTGTTGACGAAACGGCTGCATGTGACGATGTTGATTATTATTATGCCTCCCTCCCCAATAGGCCGCATTAAGTGTTGAACTCGTCCGTCCGTCTGTCTGTCCGTCCGTCCGTCCGTACGTCCCGTGCATAGGATTTACTCGAAATCGGAAAGCCATAGAAACTTCAAACTTGGTTGAGACTTCATCATGGACACGAGTAACTGGGGAGCAAATTTGAGGTCAAACGGTCAAAGGTCAAGGTCACTATATAACGAAAATGCAAAAAAAATCGTCTTTTGCGCATATCTTCGTAAAAAGTGAATCGATTTTCATCAAACCAACATCAAAATGATCACATCGTCAAATACACTCATCAGCGGAAACGTGTAATTTGCGCGTTGCTGTTTTTTTTTGAAAATCGTTTTTTTGTGTGAACAGATGAATAACGGAGCGCCATATTTCTCAAATTTAGCTTGGCATATCAATAGTACTCCATACGCACGTGTATCTTATAGCACGATTGCCAAAATTGGGGTTGTCGCTGACAATTTTCCACCAGTTTTTGATAGGGTTTTTTTAAAAGTTTACTCAACCTCGACTGCAAATCGCACATAATCTGCGTTTGTGCCAACTTTGAAGACGGTGTAGACGGAGGTTTAACGATTTTTTTCGCAAAGAAGGTATTTTTCTGTATTTGTGCAATATTAGCGTTTAGATATCGCCAACATAAAATAAAATACATTGCACGGCGTTGCGGCCATTGTCTTCGCATAACGCAAAGCACCAGCAACAAGCAAAAGTAGGCTACACTTGTATCACGACAATAAAGTGTTGCCTCCCGTCCGTCTGTCTGTCCCCTGTCTACGATTTACTCGAACGCGGAATGTTGTATAGAAACTTCACATTTACTGGACACTTAATGCAAAAAAAACAATAATTACTTATGGAAGTATCACAGGTTTCATGAGCGAATGACTATCAGGTGCAAATTCGAAAAGAACCTGCTGTAACTAAGTTAATGTAAACATAAATGTGGAATTGCGTGCATGAGTAGATATACTATATATCATCTATGATAACCCTGAAGGGCCGCATGTCGCAACGGCCATCTGGCCGTACACCTACTTATTTAATATAATATATACAGTAGGCTGGCTCGAGGTCTGTCATATGCTAACCGAAGTGAGCTATTGTAGTCAAACACCGCACGTGCAAAGTCAGTCATTTTAGCCGAGTGAGTTAGCGTGTATGGCATAAACAGCCTTTATGAGCGGCTTCTTTTCAGCCGTGGGTTGGACAGCCACAGCTTGGCTTTTTTGTCTCGAGTTGTCACCGCTGTCACGTGCCCTTGTTTGCTCGTTTTCGACAGAATTACTCATAAAGTCACGAGTTCTTATTAACGTTCGGTGCTAACTAAGTCCTGTATACCGTATTGATTGTATAACGACTACTGGTCGAAAATTGCCAATTTTTTAAACTTCACTTGCATTTAACACCTTAGGTTGGACGAAAGAATTTCGACGGCATAATTGGCTGTTTTGACACGACACCAGCGTGTGTCGGACAGACCGACGGAGTTGCTATACCAGTATCGCTCTCTGCATATTTCGCGTGCGAACGCGCAATTAAATAACAGCAAAATGTTTGACAAATCGTTCTTTCTGTCGCTTCAGTGCTCTGTTTCTGTGTTTCGTCGCACGTTGAACTGTAACTTGACAGTAGCATACTTCTAATACTAAACATCCCGTTCGTCGTGCTTAATTGTAAGTAATTGGCCATGTTCAAAAGGCAATATTAGTCGCAACGGCAGTTCTACGAAAGCGCATTAACTGACCACAAAAACGCATTTCTATTTATTACGAAAACGCATGAAAAAGTGCATAAAACGCATGGAAAAAGTCTACAAAAACGCACGCATCGATATAAAAACAGAAGACGCGGATCGCTGGCAGCAATCGTTACAACAACAGTTCATCATGGTAGTAGCTGCCACAAACACCAGACCTGAGCACCCCAGCTTTGAGACAGCAACTGATACCATC
>Ga0056114_1001159_pt1 | contig 11425 bp, 10 predicted proteins | sample WorMetHERISLAND1_FD_77005 | JGI IMG/M metagenome (GOLD analysis project Ga0056114, IMG submission 77005) | Marine gutless worms symbiont microbial communities from Max Planck institute for Marine Microbiology, Germany - Olavius loisae HERON... ...
CGCATGTTGTATAAAGATGTGTACTAGCCTTAGGCATAGCCACTACCCGTATTGTCAGCTTGCATTCTGTCAAGTTTTAATAAACGAATATTGTATTGTATTGTATTGTATTGTAGAAACTGCCGCATGGCGCAGTCATTGCCAATTCATCACTTTTATCACCTTTTTTATTTACGGTTAATGTTAGGCTATTCGCAAGATGGCGCTACTATTTTCCAAAGTTGATTCAAATAAATTATGGAATGATGTTCAGGATAGAGACCGTGATTTGTGCCAAATTTGGTAGAGATCTGTTCAATATTTCTGAAGTTATAGGCCGTAAAACAAAGTGGCCGCGGTTTTTTGGCCTACCCGGTATGTATACCTTTAATGAAATGGTATATGGGTATAAACTAAGAAAACTATAATTTCAGATACTCAATTTCTAAAAGAATAAACTTTATGGGCGTCTATTTTAACACCTATGGTAAGCTACAGAATATTTTTTAGTTTCTTTGTACAAGCATTATCATTAAGAAAACACAGGTTGAGAGTAGGCTAGATATTGTTGGTGTTGTTTATGGTGCTATCGACTAGCATCTTCATGAGATGGAAACGTACAGTTTACTTTTGGCCGAAAAGTTACATATTATTTGTACATTACACATTTTTATAACGTCTATTTACTCGATTTTCACTGTGCATGTTCAAATGAATTAAAATACGCGACTGTTCGCCCTCCAGATTCATACTCGGAGACGGACAAAGCCCTTCTTCTACGCGTCCCCAGCTGCATCGATTGCACTGTCTACCAGTCCCTCCCTCGTAATTGTTTCGCGCATCGGTCCTCCTGTTTATTTAACTAACCTAACATTTCGTGATCTCACGACGTCTGCCACGCAGCCCTGTAGGCTATAGGATAGGATTCCCTGCCTATTAACATCAGTGTCGCCTATACATCGACAACGTTGCCCTGTCCGTCCGTGACTATAATACCACTCGGTACACAGACAGCTAATTAGCACTGCACCGACATGACATGACATGAGTTTCACGTGTTCTACAATGTCGCCCTCCTTCGCTGGTCGTACACAGCACGTCATATTGTCATGTTTCATATGGAGTCTCTATTACATACAGACGTGTGCTACGTTACATGGCGACAGGCTAGCAAAGACACGCAACGAATTCGGATTGAATCACTAATTAAATGTTCCGACAGTTTCACCTGTCCCGTGCCTTCGATTTTCTCGTAGAAACATAGCGTTTGACAACAGTAACTAGGAGAGACCTTTCACTCCGAACTTAAAACCCATTATGTTCAACAGATCTTTTCCTGCATAGTCTCTGGTTCCATTTGAACTGCATTCACGAACAGTTATGTAGGCCTATAGATCATGCCGTGTTGTTCTTCGTATGTTTTAATTTTGCAATTCTTAGTACACATGTGCTCTTGTTCGTTTTCATAATATTGTGCTACTTATAGTTAAAATGAATAAATAAACGATTAAAAAACGAACTAATTTGCAATATTTCGTAATATCGTCATTTGGAAAGCGTTTTCCCAGGATCAAAAGATCGGCTTACAGCACTATATAATAAGTAATGATGTTTTGTGCAGTAGCAGCAGTATACTACTTACGGAGATCTTTGATAATTCTCGACGTCACATAAGTAACAAACCAACGCGGGGAAACACTATGCGTCAACCATTGCCGTATTAACGTACGGAAAAGTTTCCTAAATGAAATAGTAGCAGCGATGTAGTACAGTGTCCCGGCACGAAGTATTGTGGAGGAGTTTTGGTTTTAGTATTCAAAACATCTCTGTTGTATGTGTCGCTATGTTCTTAATATAATATCGGTATGCGTTGTTTTTCATCGTGTAGTCTAGTCACATGCTTTCATAATACTTGTCTGTGGCACGTTAGCAGTTTGTGCCCTTTGCCAGTGTGTGAAACAAATAATAATTAAATAAATATGTAGCGAGAAGGCGCCGTGACTTGTCAATACAGTATCTGCATGTCAGCATGTGACAAATTTATCGTGGCTAGTAATACCGCGATAACATTGATACCGGTATCGGTATAATGGCGTGGACATGTCAACAGTCCATCACTGAAGAACTATACGCTGCTGTCGTGTAGAAGAAGCGCTAGTAATGGCAGCTGCAGTAGCTGTCGTTGTGTCGTCGTTCAATTATCTGCCGAGATTCGCTCTAAACTGATTTCGCTGTCGTCTCCGAGACCCGAGCGTTCAGCGTAGCCTTGTACATGGAGAGATGCTTACTAGCTCGTCTGCAGTTTCTGACAGCATTGCATCCTTGTTGCCTCCTTGTCACTCAGTCTCCCTTTCTATCTGTCTCTCTCTCTCACTCGTCTGCCTCATCGGTTTGGTTTTTCTATCCAGTCGTCCACGGTCATCACAGCTGCAGTGCTACAGCGTCATTAACGCTATTCTCTGCAGCTGTTGTCAACGGCACATCAGTACTGTAGCAGCCCACATCCTAACGCTTCCTCCTCACTGAATTGCTCTCGCAGTTGTCAATTAGAGTGGCACAGCTGTTTCTTAGACCATTAGCCACGGCGACGTCCATTATTTCATTATTATTTAAAATTAGATTTCTGGCTTATTTTCTCTGATCAAATAGCGTTTCTCTCTAAATCGTGCATCTTCAGTTCACTTACACTGATTCTGATCTGATTCACTCCGAGACAAACCATGGCCTATGCCTCCATTGTTAATTATTCTTAACTTGATTACTGTAATTCTCTCTACTACTGCTTCCCTAAATCTCAAATCAACCGACGTCAGCAGGTTCAGAATTCTCTTGCCCGTGCCGTTATAAAACTCTTAAATTCTGTCACAGCACTTCTATCCTTAATTTTCTTCACTGGCTTAAGGTTAACAAACATATCGAATAGCCTACATACATACAAAGTCCTCACGACCACTGAAGCTAATTATCTGTTGAGCACGTCCGCAACACTCGTTCTCCATCAATGTGACGCGCTCCATCATCTGAGTCTTCCTCTGTGCGTATGAGTAACAAATCGCTCCATTCCCTATAAGCGTCGTCCCGTTGAATCAGCTTCCTGTGCTTCGTTTCGTCAGCCACATTGTCATCACTTCATCCTCGGCACTTCATATCACATCATTATTTTCACCGTCATCAGTCGCACTCGACACCCGTCACACCATCACTCTTCACTCCAAGCCTAAAACCCACCATAGACTGCCTATCGACTCGGACCCGACTTACTGCGCATCGTTTTATAATTTTAGTTCCCTTCGTTACTGTTTTGTTTTCTGGCAGTTTACACAGGCTACTCGTCAGCGCACGCCAATATACCATTATAAAATCATTATACATGCCACTTCTATGGCAACATCAGTGCTCACGGGATGAAAACGAACAGTGACAAACGTATGCTGACAGCTAAATGGTCAACGTCCGTTCGCAGATGCACATGTATTTCGCGGGCAAAAAACAGTTAGGCACTATGTCGGCAGTTATTAGAGGAGACTAAGATATGAGAGGGGAAGACAGTAGAGGCTTGTGGCAAGGAGAGGACCAACCGGCCGAGGCAGCGGAGAGATGAACGTAATCTTGCAGCGTCTCTGATGAGACTACAAATCACTTCTGGCCGCCACGGCGCCTGTCGCAGATGCTTCCCCTCATCAGAAGCAGCAGCGGCAGCAGCAGCAGCCAGTAGTTGACATACCAGGGAGGGTAAACATGAAAACTAATACCAGGATTTATTATTCTGTTGTTTTCCACGATAGTGTGTGACACAGCAGGGATATCTAACCTAATCCCTTTGTGTACGTTGGAATTATAAATAATAGCGGCAATATTTCATCAATATTTTATCGACAAGTACTTATTAAACTGTCTCGCACATTTGTTCTATATAACGGACACTGCCAGAAATGGTAAACTGGCCCAGGCTATAGCGAGAAGCGACTGTACGTTTACGTCTTTATTTGCTGCCTGCAAGCTGCAAATTAGCCTAATCAAAGCTTATATTCTACCGCGGAAAATATTTTAGCTGTGAACTTGAGTAGCAATCCATATATCGGAGGCATTGGGTAGGTTTATCGGTCCCTCCTGTGTGTGTGCTGTACGGCGTCGTGGGTTAGCACTACGTGACTGCAGGTCTAGTACTGCTCCCTTGTAGTCTCTTGTTGTGCAGCCTATGTAACCACAGCATTCGTGGCGTACCGGTGGTGTCGTACTTTAGTTTTAACCCTTTGACGCCCACTATTGCCATATGAGTACAGCTATAAAACATCTTTTGACATTTTTGACATCCAGACACTCTTACGCTCAGAGCTGAGCGTCAGAGTGCTTGATGTCAAAAATTACAAATGACGGTTTAACCCGGTCTGGCACAGGATGCTTCATAGCTGTATCCATACGGCAGCAGTGAATGGGCGTCGAAGAGTTAAAGAGATACTATTTCATCAACCCTCAAACCGTCAAAACCAGCAGATCGAAGAAATCCCCAAATAGCACATCTCTGATGCAGCTGCATCATGAGCGGCGCATGAGGTTTATGTGTTTGCATCAGCATCTTTGATCATCTTGCTGCAGACGAAGACGACGACGATGCATTATTGGAACGAAGAAAACTGGGCACAAAATGCACACAGCAAGCCCAGATGACAACACACTAGCGAATAAACCGACTTAAACTAATATTAATCGTTTTCTGTCAGCATTTGTTGCAAAGGAATTGTGACAGTCTGGTTATGAGGTCGTACACTGTTGAACCTGATGAGAGTGAGACTGGTTGTTGAACTTGGTTGGGTATAAATTGACTTTGACGGAGTAGCATTTAAGTAAAGAAACAATAATAAATAACTTGTAGTAATAGCGATAATGTCCAAGACCAACAAAACATTTTCAAAGCTGAATATCAAAGTTAGATCATCCTGATAGCACAGTTTCGTCATGTTAATGTTTGGATGGTTGACTAACTGGTAATGTTCATGCATCCTGGCTAAACGGCTGAAAATGCCGTTTTGGATTAGTTTCCAACATTGTATCATTGTATTGTCTTGAGTGGTATTCACGATCTCATCACAGAAAGGGACATTATAACAGTAAGAAAACTCTGTCTTTGGTGTTTTGTTATATTCTGTCCTATTGCTATAGCATAGAATGGGACAGATAAGGTCGCTAGCGTCTGTCTGTCTGTCTGTCATCGCTCCTATGGTTGCAATTTTGAATCGAATGATGAAACTTTGCACAGTCGTTTGAGGCCGGAAAAGTAAGATCGAGTTCATTAGGGGGTCAAAATCCGATAATGCCTTCCCCTGCTTTACCCTAATTTTCATCAATCCTAATGCATTTTCGATCAGACGGTCACTCACAAACACTGCAGTATCGACGCCCGTTGATCGACCGTGGCGGTTAATACCTCACACGAAGCCCCTCGGCGCCCGCACCAGGGGTGCCTTACCGAAGAATGACATAACCCTCGAATGTTCCCAAAACTTCCCAAAATTGTGTCCAGTGCATTTGCAATGGGAATACACTCAGCTAACAGATGACACATACTATCTCAGTAACGACGCGAGGTACACGGTTGGTTACAATGGAACACCTATACGAAACTGCCCACTGCGGGTCTTATGGTCACGTGTCCAATGACGTCATGTGACCCAAAACGGTGACAATATAACGCTGTGGTAAAATTTGTACCCTTGTTGACCAACAACGGTTCTAAATGTTAAAGGTGGAACGTAGAGCACGGCAATAGTCCACATGCCTCGTCGCATAAAGCGTATTTCTATAGTTGTGTAGAAAGACTTCCGTATTTTACAGCAGAGTTCAAAGCACGTTAACGGCGGTAATGGCGAAGGTTATCGCGGCCTAAAGAATAGGAATGTTTCAAGGCCAGTAACGCAAAATCGAGAGAAGCGGAGAACCTTACTGAGACAGTCAGATCCCTGCTGCTTAATACATTATATACGACAGACAGGACAGACTTTATATCTGCCACCAGTTTGTCGCTTAAACTGTATGTGTGCTGTATGTAATGAGCTGCTGTTTGTTTAACTCGTGGTCGCTCGTTTCCTGAACGACTAACATTCACTGTCGTCGTTCGGCGATAGAGCATTCACGTAGCATTCACACTCGCTCGGCACAGTACAGCGCCGTACGTGGCATCGACTGGCGCGGCCGGCGTCGATTTGCATCGTATTAGTCCCACAGGAGCCGGCGTCGAACTGGTCCGATGGCTATCCGTCATAGGGGCCGAGCGAGCGAGTGGTCAGTCAACCAGGCCTACATCGTCTCTTGGCGGCATAGAGGCATGTCGAGGAGACTGGCTGCAGCGTAGATGCATCTTGGACTGCACTGTGATGCGATCTACTTCTGAGTCGAGCTATTTCTATTTCTTATCCATCTCTGACACAAATGATTAGTGATTAAATTATTATCAGGACGGTCGACTGCAGACGACATGCCTCGTCAATGAGCGGCATTACTTTGACAGTACTTATCCACACCTCAGCAATATTCTCCCTCCATGCAGCCTGGTTGTCATTTGTGGTGCATTAATGTTTATTACGAATCTGTAGTGCATGCTTTGCAAAGAGTCTCTTATATACAGTCATCCCTCAATGTACCTTGTCAGTCCACAAATCTGACTGGCTGTTTTAGAATCGAGGTAACGACGGATACAGCGGAGCTCTCGGATATGAGAATACAGCATTGAAATTTGGCACAGAAATTGAAATTTAAAACCGATTTTCACTCAAAAATGAGCGAAGGTATAGACATGAACTGGGGTTGAACCCCCAACCCCCGGCAATTCCAACACTGAGTATGGATGTCATAAATATCTGCGAGCGCCATCTTCATACACCTCGGGGGAGATGCTGTTGAAATCTAAGCTACAGCCTGTTGACATTGATGTTGACGTTGCTGAGTAGATCAACACATTATATAAAGGTGAAATATGATGCGTTCGTGGTCGGTGAACGTTAATAGAATGACGAGGCGATAACTTAATTTCCTCAAGTGAATTAGCCGCCGCCGCTGCATTGTCTAGCTGTTCCATTCACACTCTGCCGCGTTAATTTGATTGCTGACCACAAGTCAGCTACACCGGCGGTCGTTCGTCAATCAACGAGCGAAGCTATGATCTATAACGCGCATTAGCGATACTCCAGTAACAACACTGATTAATGCTACAACAATGAACAGAAGATGCGAGGCCGAGATGACCGCCGCGATTTTCACATTTGCTTACCAATGACTTTGACCGTTAAACTTTTGACCCGACTAATGTCACCCCCGCCCCTCGCCCCCGAGGGCCAGAAATTATATGGGGAAAGTAGCAGAGGCTCAACTCTGACAACTCAACTCCCGTTAAGTTGCACCCCTGTTTGCGTTTCTCAAACGACTCGCGTTTCATTAGCATTGTAGATGGAGACGGTTGAAGCGCGGCAGAAATGATGAATATTTGCGCGGCGACTGTGAGCGTTTATGATGCGTGAAACTACGGGCTCGGAATACCAATTTGCCAAGCTGGAAGTACGGCTGCAGAGGCTGAGAGGGAAGGGAGCGAGGATGTGGATGGCTGGGTCTAGAGCAGTAGATCACAATGGGCGATGTCATCATATCGCATTGACAGACCGGTCCATCATGCATACAGCCCGGCGCCGCCGTCCGTCGCTTAACGATGATCCAATGAGCCGATGTGCCTGCGTCAGTATCCCGCAGCTATAGCAACGTCGTGAAACAGTGTGTGTAGCGTATCTTTGATGTTGAGACTGCTATCACGTTACTATTACAGCATGTATCTACGGCACTGGATCCACTGAAGGCTTTCATTCAGTTGCTTTCATTGCCTACTTTGAGTTATAACTTGCCTATCAGCATGAACAAGAATAACATGATTTTGAAAGAGATGAGCATCTTTCAGATAAAATGAATCATCAGCGGTTCTACTCACAGAAACTTTTCTCAAGCAGAGTACTTTATGATCATTTCGCGATAGCTAAATTTCTTGTCTCCTTTTTCATCAATCCGCTCTTATATTCATTTGACCATATGATGCCCAATGTTGCCATATGAGTACAGCTATAAAGCATCCTGTGCCAGACCGGGTTAAGGCACTCTGACGCTGAGAGACGTCAGAGTGCCCGGATGTCAAAAAAATTACAAATGACGGCTTAACCCGATCTGGCACAGTATGCTTTATGTACCCGTATGGCAACAACAGTGGTCAAAGGGTTAAATGGAGTAAAACGCCCCTTATAGAGCGCACAATTTCGTTGTGTATGTGCGAAGACCACTGTATGTATAATGAGAAGGTGATTGAGAAGCATGGTGAAGTAATAGCGAGTGGCGTCGAGGGTGTGTGCGACGCTGGCGGACGGTCGACCACTGCGACTGTGTTTAACGGGCGAATGAGCAAATGTAGACGTCAGTTCGTCAACCACGCGTCAGTGCGGCTCGTCGATTGACTATAGGACTTAACGACATCGCTAGCTTGGCAAACTATACTAGTCTACTGCTATCCCTACACAGTGACACTGACACATTGACACACAGTATGACTAGAGTCGCCTCTGTATTCTCTCCATCATCATCATCATCATCTGGTGAGTTACTGCAGCAGAAGATACGATGCGGATCATCTCAGCGTTATACGCCGAACATCCCAAGCATGGGCCACCTGGCCACCTGGGAATCGAATGGTCACGAACGAAGCCCCGAACGAAAAAGTAGCCCCCAAACAAAGTTAAGCCCAGGCTGCACTTGCATTGTTGGCTGAACTATATGTTAAGACGACGTAGTGCATGGTGTAAAGTCTATTATTTATCTCTGTTTTCACAAGGAACAGGTAACTTAGTTATGAAAAGAACTGAAATGAAAAAGAACTTGTCTTAATAAGTTTACTGTGCCGCACATTACACCTTACTTCAGTCATTAGTCCCGAGGCATCGGGTCGTCACTGGTCTGGAGTAAAATTTGCATATGGTGGAGTAAACGGTTCCGCGGTATATGCCAAACGTTCGTCAGAATTTTGACGTGTTGAATGACGTCAGTCTATGTGTGATGGAGTTACATGCCGCGAGTGCCCCTGTGGCTGACAATTAAGGGGGCATGGCTGGATTGTCCCCTGTATCAGCCATTGTCACGATGTAATTATAAGTCTGTGCATGACGCGAATTATGATAGACATCTAGGCCTAATATCGTGCAAACTGCGAGACATATTGTGCAACCCGCAGTAGATAGCAGCTGTTTCGTCACATTGTGTCGCATCAATTCATTTCCTTCGCTGTTCGCCGACTCAACTGCAGGGCTCAATCGATTGACGTACGTCCTCTGATTAACGCCATGTCAACCAAGTCATTGCGTGCTTCTGCATATATATCGTACCCAACCGAGTGCTACACCACAACCTAGTTCTAATTATATGGCTACCTAGTCATGTAGTTTACCTTATAGCGCCTTAATAAAAGTTATGTAAATCACTTAAACACGATATACACTATAGGCCTAAATAAAGGCAAAGCAACATGGTGAATTTTGTGTGTACCGCATTTGCCCATTGTAAAAGGTACAATGAAACTCTGTGACATATACATTAGGTGCTGCATGGCTGCTTCGGACTCTGCACACAGAACGATGATAATGATAACAATAACAATAGCAATAAAAATGTCACTAACAGTAAGAGAGAGAGAGAGAGAGAGAGAGAGAGAGAGATGAAACCTGTGGCGTTAGCAGGAAAGGTGCAACATGTACGAGTCGGTCTGAGTAATCAACAACTTGCTCGTCATCTGACCGCACGACTGTATAAAGCATGTCTCGACGAATAAATCGAAGGATCGGTCATCCTGCCAGTCTGCCCGGGGTTCATTACTGAGCCGGATTATCGTCTTCTCAACAGAATAACTATACGTAATCCCGCACGCACTGCCGGATTAGCTTCCGTCGCGTGGAGAAAACCTGATTTATTCCAGGCTTGAAGTGGCTAGAGCGAAGGCCGATCCGTATAACGTAGGATACTTCAAACGGCTTTATTGTAGGTCTCTATAATGCATCTGATGAGCTCGCCATTTGTAGGGCGTTTACACTGGCATGTCGACATGAAGTGAGCTAAAGTGCGACTATACTTGATTACATCATCAAAGCAGTCATCTTCACAACAAAATAAAACATCTGTAAAACACTGTAAAATTATGTAAAAATCGATAACCGTCGCATCACTGTCTGCTAGCAGGTTGAGTATGTTGGCAAGTCGTGACAAGACAGCGTGTCAGTGTACACGCGGCATTATGCACGCGCAAGACCGCGAGTAATGCTGTGTACGAGAGTTGATCACGAATATACGTCAGTGTAGCAAAAAACCAACTGATATGACTGATAATGCATATAAAATCTTCCCGGTTTGTTATCGTATTCTGAAAACACATTTCAAAAGTAAAGTCACTCCGCTCCTTCACAGTACCACACCACTCATCGATGACCAATCTATGTACTTATCGTTCTATTGATACGTAGTGGACCGTTTGCTGCCGGCATGTTATGTAGATTGTGCCCATTAGACCCATGACACATGCTCCAGAAACCACTCCATTTTTTTCTGGCACCGATTTCTGGTACGTGTGTCATGAGTCTTAAAACGTTGGTCGGACTGACTGATTTATTCACACGATACAAACGTAATAAAAAAGAAACACAGCAGGAACATAGAAGTCAAAGAAAACTATAGGCAAAAGCTATACAGCGAATGAAACGAACACCTGGGAGTGAATGATTTCCTATAATTACAGTACTTCTACTGCGCAGGAGTATGGTATCGTCTGGCAGAAGCAGAACTGTTTAACGGACCTGGACTTCGCTGATGACATAGCGATACAGGCGGAGGAAGAGAACGTATGCCAAGAGATGACTACCAAGCTCGAGGAACAAAGTGCACAAGTTGGACTGAATATAAGCCGGGAGAAAACGAAGGTCACGGGAATCACTCAGCGTCCATCATCATGCAACCAATAGCTGGTGCACAAGGGAACATAGAATATGTCGAAAGATTCACCTACCTGGGAAGTGTAATATCTAGAGATGGAGATGTTGAAGCGGATATCAACAATTGATTGGCAAAAGCAGCAGCAGGAAGTCTTTCGACGACTTAACAACGTGTGGCGATTCCAGCATGCTTAGTCTCAAGATTAAACTAGATCTCTACATCTCCCTTATCGTCTCTACAGTCATATATGCCAGTGAGACCTGGAAGAGTACAGCTAGAATACGTCAGCAGCTGGACGTCTTCCACCAGCGGAATTTACGGAAGATTTTAAGCATTACGTGGAAGGACCGCGTGACGAATATGGAGGTGCTAAGCCGGACTGGGCAGCGAAGATTACAGGACATTGTAGCAGAGAGACGACTTCGGATGGCAGGTCATATTATCAGGA
>Ga0056114_1001160_pt1 | contig 11423 bp, 10 predicted proteins | sample WorMetHERISLAND1_FD_77005 | JGI IMG/M metagenome (GOLD analysis project Ga0056114, IMG submission 77005) | Marine gutless worms symbiont microbial communities from Max Planck institute for Marine Microbiology, Germany - Olavius loisae HERON... ...
ACAAAACGGCGACGCCACCTCCACGACCGGTTGTACGCGCGGCGTCGACGAGCGCGTAACCGTCGGGCGTACAGAGCCGCAGCGAGGCATCATTGCTGTTGTCGTGCCATGTCTCCGTAAGCGACAGTACATCCAGAGATTGCTCTGTGATCGTGGTGTGAACAGCCACCGTCTTGTTTCGTAGTGACTGACAGTTTAACCATCCTATAACCATCGACCGATCAGCTGATCGGCTTGACGTGATGTGAGTTCTATTGATGAAAGATCAGTTGTCATAGGAGATGATTGCTAGTTTACTGTTGTGTTACACTTGCATTGGCAAATCCTTATTTATGCATAGTTCTAGTTGGTCGCATGGTGTGTCTGGTTGTATCAGAAAAAATGGAGTCGATGGGATATGGTCGGAAAGATGTGGAAGAAGCACTGACGGAAAACAAATACAATGATGTCATGGCGACGTATTTGTTGCTCAGTCGTAAGGTCACCGAGGTATGTTGATCTGACTGAAAATATTAATTAGATGTATAAACAAATAACAACACTGCATGAAACAACTGCACACTCCATGAAAACGTCAACATTTATCGTCGACCAATCACGAGTCATCATTTCAGTCACGTGTGCGCCACACACTCGCCAGCTGAGCGTCTTGTCCGCTGGTAGACTGTTGAATGTGAACATATTGTGTAGTTGACGAGCTGCGGAGCTAGTTATCCTGCGCACATGATATTGAGCTAGACTGTTACGTGGTTCATGATAGCTCCTCGAAAAGCTTTGTTATCCATTGTAAGTGGCAGCTGTTTGTGAAGAAGGTCATTATAAAATATTGGTGGAAGTTAAGTTATGTCAATATATTCCCAGTGTTACCCACTGTTTATTTACGAGCCATGATTATTTACAGAATCGGCAGCTGCAAGTGCTCCTACAGGATACAGCATATGATGGGTTTGGCAAGCACATATTTCTTAAGCACTCTGTATTTATCGTCAGTTGGCTGACTGATTGGCATGTAACCTGGGCGTAACCAGCGATATGACTTGTTAACGACTTCTGATTGGAATTCATCTGATTTTTTGTCAACATTGTGTCTATGAAGACGCGCCAGTAGGCTGCCCGGTGGGCTGGCCGTGATAAGTCACTTACCATCTCCGATATTTGTTACAATTTGTGAATAAACTTGTAACCTGGCAGTCACATTTGAAACTCTTTGTCATTATTTCTGTTTTTGTCTTGTCATGAAATTAGTACATGATTGTTGGTTAGATTTTCTCACTTCCTGGCCCAATGACTTTCAGTACCCTGCTAGATCAATCAATCGCATACTCATTCAGTCAACATGGCAACGTTCACGCGACTATTAAAGTCACACTGCTTCCCGAGCTGTTAACAGTACACATCTAGTCTAGTGCATCACAGGATCAGATGTAATGTGCTATGTTTACTGACGTTACTTTTTTTACTAACTTAACCCTTTGACACCCACTGATGCCATATGGGTACAGCTATAAAGCATCCTGTGCCAGACCGGGTTAAGCCATCATTTGTAATGTTTGACATCCGGGCACTCAGACGCTCAGCCCTGAGCATCAGATTGCCTGGATGTCAAACATTACAAATGACGGCTTAACCCGGTATGCCACAGGATGCTTTATTGCAGTACTTAATACCTATATGGCAACAGTGGGTGTCAAAGGGTTTTGACATTTTTCTTATCGAGAATCAACAGCTGCCAGTGGCGTGTTGTGTAACACAGCAGCTGGAGTTAGCGAGTGAGTCGACTCATCCGGGCAGCAGTCTGTCACTGCGTGTCCAGCCAGTGCAGTTGACCGGCACTCCTGTGACAACGACGTCTCGACCGACCAATGACAACAGCGATGCTGTCAACAACAATGTAATGACGCACTCGGCGACAAATCCACAGACGTCGGCATTGCTGCGTGTACAGCGCAGTTCCTCAACCACCAATCAACAAAAGAACAGTCAGTTACATTTTGTCATTAAACCATTGTTGCGTCTACTGCAGCCAGATAAGCACGCTGTGTGTACATATTATCATCACTTTTTGTTAACAGAACTGCTGTATTCGACATTTTGCTGGCAATTCTAATGTTTTGTAGTACAAACGTCATTACTTCGGCGCACGTGTAAATTGTTATGTATTTTATTCACTTTTAAATGTAATCCATATTGATTATTATACTGCTTCAGTATAATGTGGACTGTGTATGTTTGATTGGTCTCTGTGAAAATCACTATTACTAGCTAATGTAGCTGTTCTGGGATCTTAGACTGAATGTTTGTTTGCAGCATTGCTACGTGTTCAACGGCCTCAGACTGCGTTGGCTGAGTCGTCAACTCGGGAAAGCCCCGCATCATCAGTCTCTGGTCAGAAGAGCCGTCCAGCCAGTGGTGTTAGTACAAGCAGCTCTCAGTCGTCTGATACTGCAAAGGTGTCCACAACTATATTGCTTACACTTACAGTGTTAACGTTTGGTCATTTTATGTTAATAACGTGTGAGATGTATTGCCTTTGACATTGTTACGTCGGTTTCCTTCGTTCCTTTCACAGAGTTCTGGTCCACAGTTAAGCTGATTGATAGCTCTTTACTCTGTGGTCTGGCTTTGAATTGATTCCAGACAGCAGCTGTTTCATGTGGTTTTTTTGTGATGTTGTTAGGACTGCACTCGATAAAAATTGCACTTATACACGATTGAAAAGTTATCATGTTCATGTGTAGAAACTTGTCATTATAACACTTTTTACTTTCAACGATTCTTTATATTTACATACTGTTTAATTGTCATCAGACGTAATAGTTGACAGTACACGGCACTGCGGCAGCCAAGTTATAGTTTGTGTTTATACGGTGAGTTGTGATGCTGTGTATATTGTAGACGTCTGTGAACAAACCAATCATTCCAAAGAAAGTGACGCCAGCGCGGCCAGTCCCCGGCTCGTCACGACGACCACCGAATTACCAGGTCAACGATCCGACAAAACGAGGTCATTCGCTTGACCGCAGCAACGTTAACAAACCGTCTCCTATTGCAAGTCCCAGTCCAGAGATAAGAAGGTTTGTGTGCAATTTGTTAGTCATATTAAAATATACCTTTGAATATACTAATAGTTTGAACGATAAACTAATTCTAAATGAAATTCAATAAAAAAACACAACCTTTTATTAATTATTGTTGACGTTTCGGCTTCGAGTGGAGCCTTTGTCAGAACGGTCTGTCTAATCACCGTTCGCCGCTCAGTTTCGGGGCGAACAGGTTGTCGTAGATGTGGGAGAGTTGGTAAGGCCCCTTGTCTCTGTTCATCGACTTGTCTTGCTCCTTCCTGATATGTATCGCCTCCTTGATCCAACTGTCCACTCTGTTGCTTTCTCTGTCGATGACCTTGGCCTGATCCCAGTCAAATAACTGCATAAAAATATAATGTGATGTTAATTATTGGTTGTCCAGTGCAGTAGTTGGGAGCTAATTTACATAGATCTGTGTGATGTGTGGGGTGAGCATGTAATCTGGGTCTGAGTCATGTTGTTTTAATTGCTTTTCGTTATGCTGTCGAAGTAACGTGTTAACTTTAACCTGTTAAAAAATTAATTGAGATTTATAAGCAGGAGTTATGATATTCAATTAAAATGCAGTTATTTGACGATCGAATAATATTCAGCTACTCCAGTTGCAAGCTAATAAAATACATAAATTTCTATAGCTGTCGGTTGAGAGAGTATTGTGAATGTCAGTGTGTATTGAAGGCATTATTGTGACTTGCAGTAGGATACATGCATCCAACATTCCATCGTCGGCAGAGAGGTCAAGTGTGAACCGAGTCCCGCGGAGCCGTGTCCAGGTGAAGCCTCCAAACACAACCAGTGCCGCCGTCTGTGATACTGCGTCGTCGTCGTCTGACGGAGCGGGTCCACCACACAACACAACTCCACTCACCAGTGTCACTGAGTCGCCAGCACGGCCCGTGTAAGATACTGCTCTGTTGCACTGAAAGAGTATACAGGGTGTCTACAACTCCTGGAAATCTACTGGAATTTAAAAACCCTTCTGGAAATCCTGGAAATCTCCTTGAATTTGTATGGTCCTCCTGGAAATTTTTGTGTAAAATGTCGATGATCGACTGCATTGGTTTCCACTCATGATAAAACTGGGTACCGGATCGCTTATTTAAGAAACTGGTCGCCCTTTTTATCTTTGCCACAACCGATGTTGTGCATATCATGTTTTTGTTCTGTATTTAGGCAAACTAGTAGCTTCGGTACATTGCATAGCAAGCCGAAGCAATGCAAACTTGTCCTGGATTTTTCTTGAAATCCTTCCTGGAATCTCCTGGAAATTTGTCCATTTAAATTAGTAGACACCCTGGTACAGTCAGAGTGAGGCCATGACATGCTGCAGAAACCGACACCGTAAATCAACTCCATTTTCCGGTGCCGATTTTTGGCACTCATTTTTTGTTACATCTGCGTCTGGAATGAAAATTTCTGGCACCAAAAATAAACATGGATGAAAATATTAGATAAACAAATAACAACACTTGCACGCAGCAACTTCACAACACGTGAAAGCGTCAACAGTTTTCATTCACCAATCACAATTGATCATTTCAGTCATGTGTCATGCCAGAATCTGGTACCAGAAGAATCCGGTCCGAGATTTGCATGACATACATACTAGAAATTGGCACGAAAATAATGGAGTTGATTTATAGCGCGGGATTCTGGAGCATCTGTCATGGGCCTAATGTAATAAGTCATCTACAAAGTTACGTGATAAAACCTATAATTATCGTCATTCAGACTCTGTGTTTTAAGAGGTATAAATTCGGTACCATGCAAGGCCACTGCTGTTTTAACGAGAAAGCTGTGCTATTGCATAGATGACCGCCCAATCGCACTATATAAGTGGCAATAATGAGCCGTTGCGGAGATATGGCCATTCTAAATTACAAGATGTCGGCCTGCCGCCAAAGTGACCCACCCTTTGTTGATTTGAGCGTCGGAGACATTCGATCACAAATTGCGGTCGAATGGTTACTGATAGCGCAACGGTCACAATGGAGAGCCTATAGGAAACCACAATCGCTCTTTCTAATGGTGCCATTGCTGACCCCCTATAACCTCCCCTTACACCAAAATGAAGGTTCCATATGCCCCAAGATATGTGAATAGCCATATCTTCGCAACGGGTGATCCGATACACTTCATGTTGGTTCTAGTGTAGGGTTTTTAGTGTCGGCAGATCGAATGGCGGCTATGGTGCTATTTCTGGTTACATCAAATCCAAGATGGCGGCCGGCCGCCATCTTGGAAAATTTTGAATGGCCGTATCTGCGCAACGGGTGATCCGATACACTTCATGTTTGGTTCTAGGGTAGGGTTTTCAGGGTCGGCGGATCGAATGGCGCTATTTCCGGTTACATCAAATTCATCTTGGATTTGATGTAACCAGAAATAGCACCATAGCTGCCATTCGATCTGCTGGCACTGGAAACCCTACCCTAGAACCAACATGAAGTGTATCGGATCACCCGTTGCGGAGATATGGCCATTCGCATATCTTGGGCATATGGAACCCCCATTTTGGGGAAGGGGAGGTCGTAGGTGGTCAGCGATAGCACCATTCGAAAGAGCGATGGTGGTTTCCTATAGGCTGTCCATTGTGACATTGCGCTATCTGTAACCATTCGGCTGCAATTTGTGATCAAATGTCTCCGACGCTCAAATCAACAGGGGGTGGGTCACTTTGTGCCAAATTCCCGGATCTTCCCCTTGGAGTAGACCCCTGATGTTTGGGTCTGCGGAGAGCGAACATCCCAGGCTAACTAATTGTGAAATTATTTCGGAAGAATTCCAACCTATGTGATCACAATCCACCAATGTTACAGACGGACGGACAGACAGACAGACGACATGCGATCGCAAGACTGTGCTTTGCACTAATGTGCATCGCGCAGTAAAAACCTTAACATTTATGTTCCCTTTATTTTATTATTTTTGCAGGGAAGTGCGAATTAAAACACATGGATATTGATACTACCTGTTACTTGTTCATAATTAGAAGTTTCAATAAGCTCATCACTAAGCTCCCAGAGGCAGTATGCTTTATTTATAGGGGGTACCGCGGCGGCAGTCCCACCGCCGTTCAGGCCTAATGAACCTGCCCTCTGTGGGAGCTGTCCCCTAGTCACCCCATATTAGTGTAGACTAGGGGACTTGCTGTGCTTATTTTGTGTAGTATCCTTTTGTCTCAATTATTGTCTGTGTATATGTGTTTTTTTTGTTCTCTTCGTTGTTTGATTTGTATTTTGTAGCATTTCCGTCAGTACTTTGATACTGTTGGTTGGGTCTTTTGACCTGTAAAAACCGTCTCCCATATAACCTATATTGTGTTGGCGGGGACGTAAAGCACTACTACTACCACTGCTTTATTGTTATTTAGGTCTTACACAGTAGTGGGTAGTTGCATACAGTTGCAGAAAAGCTTCAACTTTTTAAATATCTTCAGTTTTGTATTTTCCAGAATATGCAATGTGAATGGCACTGTATAGCCTAATTGTGCTGACGTGCCATTAAGAATCTACTCACAAACCTCAAGGTGAGAAAATAAAAGGCGCAAAAGTCTACATTTGAAATCAATAAAATAAATCTACGTTTGAAATTGTGAAATTCGGGAGCAGTGAAATATAAGTGTTTACAATAGGCTGTTGGTAGTGTCGGCATGGATGTCCGGGCACAATTGCTGTTGTGTTTGTTACTGTAGGCATCGTCATAGCCCACAGATGTCACTGTCATGATACTGATCTGTTGACTGCCGATGTCTCTGAGTCAGTGATCGATATCTTGTGCAGTAACGAGTAGCTGTGATATTGTTTCAGTGTGACGCCAACGTCCGTGCTGCGACCTCAGGGTACCGTAGCGTCTCCACAGGCTGGAGGTCGCTTTCCTCGCATGGTGCCCGGCCGTCGCACTGTTCATGGAGGTGTCGTTCAAGATCGCCGTGCCCCCGCGACAATCAGTACGGCTACCAATGGCCCAGTGGCTGACGGTGGACGGACATTGATCGACAAACTTACATCAAAATTCTCTGCCAAACGGTGAGATGTGGCTTAAATATTATTGTAATTACTAGTACAGTATCTCATCGATAGAGGCATGGAATTTACTGTGGGACATTCCAGTTTGAGTGCTGTGCTGAGACCAGTACATCTCATTGATGACGCGTTGAAAGGCTTCTATGCTCCAGAAAAACTACGTATCATTACAAGATGCCGTGCTTTGGCCATCGACTTGAAGGTCTGCGGGGAGTTAAAATTGTCGTCGTCGTCGTCATTGGTGCTCAAGGGACCTACACTAAACATGGAAAACATGTGACCTCTAACGAGACCTGGAGGAAAACATGTGACCTGTGCATTTTAACAGCATGAAAATGCAGTCTTCTCATTGAACTTTGTATGTAGCTGCTGTGTTGAATACACTGTGAGTGACACTGACTGAAATGGCGGTAAGAATAAGTGCTGTACGCACTAAAAATGACTTACAGCCTGCATTTTAGCTACAGTAGTGTAATATTAAAGGTAAAAACTTTTGTGATATGCGTTGAATGCGTTGAACCCGAGTTAATTTTTATCAGTAGACATTATCTTGATAGTAGAGAGTGTGTCGAGCTTATGCGAATGTGTTTGTTAATAGTGATGGGACTCGGCCGGTAAATACCGACTGGTTACATAATGAGTTGACTGCTGATCACCCAGTGAGGACGTCCGCCGACCAGTCTCGGCCTCGGTCTCTCCGCTTTACTTGGAGCATGAAGACGACCAGTGCAATGGATCCAGACGCGATCATCCGCGAGATCCGTGCTGTTCTTGCTGCCAACAGTTGTCATTATGAGCAGTCGGAACGGTACCTGCTCATCTGTTCGTTCGGTGACGAGCGTTCGGACTCACTGGTTCAGTGGGAGATGGAAGTGTGTAAGTTGCCGCGGCTGTCGCTAAACGGCGTTCGCTTCAAACGCATCTCAGGCACCTCGATCGGCTTCAAGAACATTGCGTCGAAGATCGCCAACGAGCTGAAACTGTGAATCGACGTTACAAACGTTTATTTTATTTTATGTCTTCGTATGATCACAGCTGCGGGTCGTTTTCCAGTTTTGTGGAAACTCTTGATGTATGAAAGAACGAGCCAGGTCTCTATGAACCAGAGGACGTCCGCCGAACCATTGAGACTTTGGTCTAGGAAATTCATACATTGGTATATGTGAGCGTGTTGAATTTCTGGAGTGGATAGTGTATAAAACAAATAGTGCATAGTGCAGTGTGGATTGTTCGACCGAGTGCTCGCACAATGCAGTTATCAAACTGAGCCGAATGCTGAGTTTGATGGCTGGAAAGAGCACTCGTTGCTGCTGTAATCCATATCACACTGTTCGCTGTTCACTGATATTTTACTTATTTATTGTTATGGTGAATTTGTGCTAGAAATGCAACAAAATTATGTAGAATCGTTTGTGTAACGCCGGGTGTGTAAATCTTTGTAAATCATTTGGACGGAGGACAAATCAGGCAGATGAAACATTGTCCCAGATCGGTGTGTTTTCTGCAGATGTTGATAACAGTATGTGATGATGTTGCTGTGTCGAACTTTTCCACTATGATATGATGTTGATATCATGTTTCACATTGGCAATAAAATGAAACTGTTCAGTTTCTCTCCTGCGGGTTTTATCAGCGGAGGCTGTTAACGTGCTCTGCAGTTTCCTTGTCCTTGTGGATCAGTGACGTACGTATGACTATTGACTAACATGATTCTCTCTGTTGATGCAGGACGTTCTGACGTCTTTGCAAACAGTGCATCTCCACAGTTTTGCCTGGAAATCATAAATTAACTAAGCCGAAAAGGACCATGCACATGTTCTAACGATGTTCGGTCTGATGATCCTGGCTGTTGAAAATGCACTGCACACATTGGAAACTGTTGAACACTTACTCATTGACGTTTTGTTACATCTCTTCCAAAGTATTTTATTCGTTGAAAGTCGTAAACTTGTCGAGGTTGCGTGCACATCATTGTGGTTGGTAGATGTTTATTTTTCTGTAGAACGTATGTCAAATTATGTGATCGTCGCCGGAAATTGTCACTGACGGCAAATTCTGTTGCAGCCAATTTCCTGCGTTCGTTTTACTGTCTCGCCGCGAGTTTTAGCTATTTTATGTTATTCTGAAGGTTGTTTGTCCGTTAATGTGCTTGTCACATGTGTGTTTGCACGTTACTGATTCACGTGTCTAGTAACCGCTGGAGAGAGGTATGCAGATGACTAAGCATGTGTTGTATGCTGTTATGAAATTGTAAATAGTCTTTGTGGCCGCCGCCCCTCGCCCGCCGGTAGCCATGTATTATTTTGTACAGTGAATACGATGGCATTTCATTGGTCTAGTTCCCCGTCATGTTGTGGTTGTGTAAAACTAGAGTATTACATATTTCACTGGTTTTTGTATTATTGCGGCTGCAAAAAAGTATTTCGAGTATGAATGTGTGTTCTGTTAATGCTGTAGTACAAGATGTTGCTTATCTAAGTGATATGGCAGTCACATTTTTATCAGCGTAGCAGTGGCACCACCTGCCGACAGCGCACATTAATACTGCTGCAGTATATTTTCATCTCCTTTTTACACGCTATATTATCTTTTTAATAAACATTATTTTTTGTCGGGCATGATATAGCCATTGTTGCATGTTCAAAATGTCGTGAAACCACCCGTCACATTCCAGCTGTCCAGCTGTCATTGCCAATCTCTGGACATATTTTACAGATCATAGAATAGTTTTGGGTTAGAAACTTGCTTCCTGTTGTGTCCTGTATGTGCATACTGCATCTGCCAACAATTGTCGTTTTTTGATTACAGTTACCGTTCTGTGGTTGAATGGCCAAACTTGCTGCATTGACATAATTTTCTGTGAAAAATCTCGTGTTTTAAGTGAACACTCAGCAGCTGTGCTTTTATGTTTAACTTAATCATTTTACTACACTATCAGTGCATATGATATGTCGTCTGGTCCTGTCTTGCTGTTTGTCCCTTTGTAACTTTGGCGGATTGTGCTCACAATATGTTGGGATAGGAAAGTAATTTCATGGATTAATAGGGTTATCTTCCCCTACTTGGGATCCTAACATTGTACACAAATCGAAGGGTAACTTTGTCAAATTTAGGGCCAAACTAGGGCGGGGTAGGTGGAAACTACATTTTTCAGCCTGTAATCGTCATATCTCTAAAACTGTGTGAGGGTTGGTTGCAATGGACCACCTGTAGGAAACCACTCACTTCCTATTCGCTTCTAAACTTACTTATCCAATCACTTGGCTACACTGCCTTCACTTCACGCGGTGTCCTGTGCACAGCTTGTTTCCAGTTGTGGCAGCATCTCTTTGCCAGTTGTTTATACAGTCAACTAAACCACCGTTAGTTCAGTTTTGTTATACATATTTGCCTCGATCTCTGCTGTTAATTTAGCTGTCGTAGTGCGTACATAAGCCACTGGCTAGAAACGCCCCAAGACATTAGCTCAACACAGCCTTTCGCCTGCTTGCCGGCTCCTGTTGCTGCAATTCTAGACAGTCTTCAACTTCTGCTTGACATGCTCCATAGTTCTTTCACCATATTTGATGAACCGTCTCTTAGTTAATTGGCTTCTGCCGTCGTGAATGGATTGCTTCTGCTGAATCCATCCATTCAGTTGTCACTGCTGACTTATTGAGCATCTGACAAAATGTTTTCCATACTCTTAGTACTGTCTTCACAGAGACTAGGTTGACAAGTTTGTTATGACACTCGAACACAATATTTTGGGTTGCTGCATTATAACGATGTCCTTAAGATTCCATCATTTATTAATCGTCTATATATGCATACTGTAAAAGACTTGTTTTTGGACATTCACTGTTAATACTACAGACGCTAACCTAAATGTCAGATTAATGCATGAGTATAAACTGTAACAATGACATAATTCAACTAGTAATAAACTCCATAACATCTATCCTACTCTCCCTATTAATAGTAACTATCACAAAGCTCAGTTAACTCGCCAAGAACAAACTCTTTATAATCGTCTTCGAATAGGTCACACATATTTAACACATTCTTACCTCCTAAAGGATGAAGATCCTCCAATATGTATACCTTGCAATTGTCTGTTAACTGTAGAGCATATACTCATCAGCTGTATTGACTTTGATATCATTCGCCAGAATTTCTATACAGCTCCTAATCTCAAAGATCTCTTCCATAACATTCATCCTAAACGTATAATCTGGGGGTACCGCGGCGGCAGTCCCACCGTCGTTCAGGCCTAGCGACCCTGCCCTCTGTGGGAGCTGTCCCTTAGTCACCCCATATTAGTGTAGACTAGGGG
>Ga0056114_1001161_pt1 | contig 11422 bp, 3 predicted proteins | sample WorMetHERISLAND1_FD_77005 | JGI IMG/M metagenome (GOLD analysis project Ga0056114, IMG submission 77005) | Marine gutless worms symbiont microbial communities from Max Planck institute for Marine Microbiology, Germany - Olavius loisae HERON... ...
ATGTACTTTTCAGAGATGTATAGATTGCGTTGATATCGCAAGTTGTTCCTCAGCTACGGGGCGTCAAACAACGTTGAGATGGCAAAAACAAGTCTTCATACACTCACGGCTGTCGCGCGCTTACCTGGCGTTAGCTAGGCTTTCTTGTCATTATCGGCACTGACTCTCTTGTCGGCAACCGGAAGAGATCACAAGGACGGCAATGACGAAGGTGGACAGACAACCTGAGAGACTGGATCAGAAAACCACTGGTCGAATGTAGTTCTTCCATCAACAGAATAAACAGATCGTGGATCGTGTGCCATTCCACGCACAGACAACACATTCGGTGACAGGAGCTTCGCTGTCGCCGGGCCACGTGTTTGGAACAGTCTTCCGGCCCACTTGCGCGACGAGGACGTTACATACGGCAGTTTCAGGCGTGAACTCACAACGTTTTGTTTTAATGTTGCTTCCGGGGCGCAATGAGACTTGTTAATTGCGCTATATAAATACCCTTACTAACTTACTGACTACTTTATTGGACATTTGCTGGAATAAAGTCACTCCTACAGCTTTTTACCACATGTTAAATTATCACATCATATCATACCTTAGTATTTATTTATATGCATTTTAGGAATTTAACTCATGGAGCAGTTTTTAGGTTAACAAATCAAGGTTACTAAGAATTTGGTAACATGTGAAATAGTTTAGGTTATATTTTTATTGCAATTGGATTGATTAATGTTAAACCAAAATCGATGTCATCGCCACTTCAACTGGGAGAATGCATAATTTTCTAGATAATTATCTTTCTGTCCGTCCCTTGCATTCTATCCGTTTACTTGACTTGAGAATTCCTAGAATGCTTACATTCTGTGGCAGTAGATCAGAGGTCTATGCCGCTGGGAATCATGAGTGATGTGTGCTGCATTTTTTAATAGATATTTGAGTGTCAGAGTGCCCGGATGTCAGAATTACAAATGACTGCTGAACCCGGTCTGGCACAGGATGCTTTATAGCTGTACCCATGTAGCAACAGTGGGCATCATAGGGTTAAAGAAAAGCTTACCAGTATCATGCGTGTCTGCCAGAAATGGATTAATTTCTGTTAGATCGAGAAAGAAATTATGCATACACCATTCTTTTCTTACAAATCAGTGGGAAAAGATACAAAAAGAGTTACAAATGAAATTGTGCTTTTAAATTTCATTAAAATTTATATTTTTGTTTTATCGTGCATGATGTCCGGAAGCATTGTAGTTGTAGTTGTTGTTATACCAATGAGACTAGTGAGTGGTGTGTGGAACACTGACATTCGGTACAGATTCAGTTTTTAACAAGAAGCCAAGCTGTCGCAAGGATAGCCGACCGTACTGCCTCACAGCACCTTTGGGGGTCACGTGACGTCATCGGTCACGTGACCATTTGATACCCGATATGTCATTTCCTATTGGTGGTTCTTTGGAACGGAGACTCTATCTCCAGCCGTTTTCGAGATATTGCACTTTAAGCGTATTGGAGTCACGAGTTTGACCTTTCAGGGTCACGTGACGTCATCGGTCACGTGACCATTTGATTCCCCGTAGGCCATTTCCTATTGGTGGTCCTTTGGAACCAAGCCTCTATCTCTAACGGTTTCCGAGATATTCAACGTCTAATGTAACGCAGTGGTTGACGTGACCTTGATAGACCTCTAAACAAAGGTCAAGGTCATTCATTTTGGTAAGAATCGATTTCTCATATATGACTTCCTATAGGCTGTCAATAGTAACTTTTGCTCTAAGACGCACTGTTTAGCCACAATACATAACGTCACAGACAGACGCAACACTGTAGCATAAGCGCGACCGTTAGTACGGTCGGCTAAAAACCGATCCAAGCTATTACAAAATTTTTATGTCCGTGTCACTGGCTTGTGTTGTAAACTGCGCACAGTCTGCAAAGGTGCATTTATTCTGCAGTATGTATTGCATGAGTACATTTGTGTTGTAGATAACTTTACATTAAACATAAAAGCATTTTAAAACTTCATAGATATACACGTGTGATATAGCTTGTGCCATAATACTAACATACGATTTACAAAGAGACAACACACACCAAAAAATCTAGGGAAACTAATGTTCAGCCTTTTATTCATCATCGGGCAATTAAATCTAGTAATTGCTTAGCTGTGATCTGATTAAAGAAATCTACTTAAAATCCGAACCCAACTGCTTTTCTGAAACTGAAACTCAAGTAGTCATTCAAAATGAATCCATTTTTGAAAATAATACTGAGTGTGAACTGAACCAAAATATAAAAAATTAGCTCTGTGCAGCCCTAATATCTCTGTGACTGTACTGTTGCTTGTAGAAACCATTTACACATATTTTGAGTGGCAGGTATAGATGTCTGCCTAAATGCATCGCATATTTTTGAGCATTATTATGTAAATAATATATTTTTCCCCATTATATAAATTTATTTTGATTTCACACATTTGTTTACTCTGATGCACATTTTCTACTTTTAAGCACTTGGTCATAATACTGTGATGAACTGTACAGGAATCTCAGGCTAAGAACTCATCGTTGCAAACACAATGGCAATGACGATGTACGACACGCTAAAGATCATCGATCTCAATCCTACTGTGCCAGAGGAGCAGATGTACGAACTACTCTGCGAGAAATTTGCCAATTTTCCTGATGTCAGTATCAACATCGTACAGCATGACAAAACGCGTATCGCGTACCTGACGTTCAAGAGTTTTACCGATGCGTGTTCAGCACTGAAAGAAAACAGCTGCATTGCACTGTTCGGTTACGCGTGCCGGGCGGTGCCAGTTTACGACAAGCCGGGAGCCAGAGCATCAAAAGTGAAAGAGCCCGCATCGTCAAATGGCACTGGGTTCGCATGGGATTCGTTCGGAAAGTCTGAAGACAATTCTGATCGGGACGGTTTACACCCTGATGAGCCTGGCTCGAAGACCAGCCCTGAAAGACAGTCGGGCAGTTACCAGCGACGCGGAACTGGCAGTGCTCTTTGGTTGAATCGCCGAGCTGGTTTTCAAAGAGGTTTCAGAAGTTCAAGGGGGCGTCGTGGTCGTGGTGTTGGCAGACCCTACCTGTTGTCTTCCACACGAGTGCGCGGCAAACCTTACTTTTTAACGAAGCCTCCTGATGATCACGAAGAAGAAGAAGAAAAACGACCTATCACTTATGATGTTCGTGAAGAGAAACGTCCCGCACTACTACCAGGACCTGAAACAACTGACGGCGAGAAGACTCCCCGGGAGCCGAACAGTACACTGTACATCGGATCACTCGATCATCGAGTGAAAGTCATCGACTTAAAACGCCTGTTTAACAATTTCGGATATGTTCTCGATGTGGAAATAAAGCATCCGAGTGCGTCACTATGTTTTGGCTTTGTTCACTTTCTTACCACGGACATGGCTCAGCTTGCCCAACAGGAGATGAAAGGCAAACCCATTGGACGCACAGTGCCGAAGTTGGGTTACGGCAAACGTGTCGAATCCTCGTGTGTGTTGGTTGGGGGGCTTGGACCGTGGACAAGTGAAGCTATGCTGCGTATGGAATTTGGCCAGTTCGGTGCAATTGAGAAAATCGTATGGCCAAAAAATAGAGATTATGCTTTTGTACTGTTCGCCAACATACAAGATGCTGTTGATGCTAAGCAGGTGATGCATGAAAGTCACCATGGTGAGCCACCTCATCAAATCCGAGTCTCCTATGCCAGCGATGTTCAGATGAATTCTCATTTGAATTATAAAGAACCGTATCCAGCATTTCCGAAACTTCCTCGGCCAGAGAATGTGCCGAAAAAGAAGATTGTTCCGCAGTTTCCGGAGAAGCGTAAATCGCCTGACCGTGAATCCAGAGAGTTTCATCGGCAATCGAAACGATCACCAGAAAGAGTCCAAAGTCGTTCTCGTTCCAAGAGAAAATTGCCAGAGAGAAGTCGTAGTCATTCCCGCCCCAAGAGAAGATCGCCGGAAAGGAGCAGAAGCCGTTCTCGTCACAAAAGAACCCAGGCACATGCGAAATCCAGAAGGAAAGAAAAGATTCCGTCATCTCCATATGGTAGTAGCATTTCACAGGTATCATCGGACAGTAATCTGAGTGCCATAAGTTCAGAAAGTGATGGGGTATCAGAAAGGAACAGACAGTCGAAACGGCACCAAAAATCGTCGGGCGTAAGGTCGCCAATAAACAAGCTGTTGAGAAATCCTTCACCTCCGAAGGTGGTGAAGAAAGACGAACGTACAGTTGTGCTTCGTTCGGAGCCACAGTCATTTGCATCTGCATCTGCCATGACCTCTAATGTGTTCTCATCTGGCATGACTCATATGCCAAGTGCTGCAGTACCTTCCTATGTTCCTTCAATAGATCCTGTTGCCTACTATCCTCCCGTTGCTAGCACTATACCTCCACCGGTGTATCCTCCTCCCTTACATATTCCACCGCCAGATTTCTACATGCCACCCAATCCAGTTATGCCGCAGTTCTCGCAGCATTTGCCGCCACTGGTTTCGTATCCACCACTCGTTGGTGAGAGTCCACAACCTATGATGCCAGTGGAAAGCCAGCCCAGTGTAGCTCCAGCACAGCCAGCCTACGTTCCAGAGCCCGTGACCGAAAAGAAACAGCAGGACGTTTCACCTGCGAAACCGGTGCAGAAGACACCTAATGTCAGCATTGCGACAAAATTCCCGAAAGTATGGAGCGGTGCGTTGGTACTGAGGAATGCTGCGTTTGTGGTCGACTTCCATCTGTTGAGTGGCAGCGTTTTGCTGGTGAACTCGCTGCTTGGAAGCAACGTCGAGCAGGGCTCCGACGGCGACTGTCCAGTACTCAAAATTGCGCAGAGGCTTCGACTCGACCAACCGGGAAAACTGGACGAGCTAGAAAGGCGATTGAAACAGGCGGGACGCAGCGGCTGCAGCGTGCTTCTAGCGACGTCAATGCCGGCACAAGTGGACGACGATGCTAATGTTGTGCAGCAGTATCCACTAAGCAGTTTAGTGTCGTACCTGCTGCAGAAGCAGGTGGCCGCCATCGTTTCTCTGCCGCCGGGTTGTGCAGATGCGGCAAAGGCCACCGGAATCCTGCACGCCTTCCCTCCGTGTCCATTTGCAACGGAGTTCCTGCATCGGGAGGCACCAGGACTGCCGGCTGATTGTCCGACGGCCGAAGACTTGCTTGTCATCTTGTGTGAATGTTAACACGCAGTGGGTTCACTGACAGACATTTCTGCTACATCGAGTGATGTGTTGAGAGACAGAAGAGATGAAAGACTTTACTGATGTGGCTAAAATGTGCACTGAACCATGTCAGTGACCGAAAGCTGGTTGTTTTTCATTTTTTGTCGACCAAACCTCAAGAGTAACAAGTCACTTAATAACAGTACATCCCGTATCATTGAGGCAGAAGTATGGACTCCGAATGTATGAAAGACTTGATCATATGCTTGTCATGCTGTGTGAATGTTAACATACTATGGTTCACTGCCAGGCATTTCTGCTACATCGCATGATGAATTTGAAAGACAAAAGAATGATGAAAGACTTTCTTTATGTGGCTAAAATGAACTGTCGTCTCCGAAGCATGAAAACTGGACGTCTTCTTATCACTGACACACAACTGGTTGTTTTTTTTGTCTACCGAGCCTCCAGTGTAACAAGTCACTTAATTGTTCGTCACGTATCAGTGAGGCAAAAGCTTGGACAGTGATGGCATGAAAGACTTGATCGTGTGATGCTTGTCATGTGCGAATGTTGACATGCAATGGTTCACTGCCAGACATTTTCTGCTACATCGAATGATGATTTTGAGAGACTGAGACAAAGGAACGATGTCTCAGTTTGATGAACGAGTTTGTTTTTGTGGCTAAAATGCACTGTTGTCTCCAATCTCCGAAGCATGAAAACTGGATGTCTTCTTGTTACTGACAGACAGCTGGTTTTTGTCATTTTTTGTCTACCAAGCCTCAAATGTAACAAGTCAACTTAATAACAGTACATCACGTATCACTGAGGCAAAAGCTTGGACAGTGATGCTGCGAAAGACTTTGTTCGTATGGCAACAACAAATGTTTTATTGTCTGATGGACATCTGTGTGAACAATCATTACATTATCTCGTATTATTGCTGCCTACCAACTGTTCCACATGGTTACATTTTTGTGAGCAGTCACTTTTGGAGCAGTACGTTAACATTTCACGGAGACAAAAACTGCACTATGGTGACTTTTGTTAAAGAGATGTTGTCGTCTGCGAAATGTCGGCATCAGTTTTGAAGATGAACTGCACGATGTTCAGCCAAGCAGATTTAGGTGCAGTTCAAATACTGACACTGTCTGACAAGTGTTTTTGTGGTACTTGACTGGATCTGGATCTACAAACAGTGTTGATACACAAGATGAACTGTTGAATATTCTGCTTGACTTTATGAAACTAGGCTACAAGCAGTGAGTGACAGCTAATCCGGCATCTTAGCATTTTACAAGATTCTTCCATTATTTATGGATTAACTTATAACAGACAAAAAACTACAGCTATTTAAACGTAATTTATTGCAACACTACTCAGGTGATGAATTTTTCATTGCTTTAATAAGGATTTGCAATGGACTATATTTGATTATTGAAACTGAATTACTAGTGCAGTTTTAGTTTCAGATTTTGACTACGGTTTAGTTTCGTCATTTTATTATAATTGTTATAACTGTCTTCACTTTGTTTGTGATAAGCATGACCGACAATAAGTTGCAAGGATTAAGCAGGACTGGAAGTTACCATACTTTCGACATACATATACACCAATATCCTGGGTTGTGACTGTGATTCGAGTGATTTTGCTGGTGACGGTGATCAAAAGTCGCCAATTTCTGCACTGCATGTCAAAGTTATTCGTTCATTTGTTCACAAACACACAAGCAGAGAAAAACAGTGTCAGAAATGAACAGTATCATTATGTGAACAGGACACACAAGGCTCAACAGAGCTCTTAGAATTATAAAACCAAACGAATGAGTGATTTAATCCATAAAACACAAATCATTAATAAAAAACAACAAACAAAAACTGAAACGAAAAAAGACGTTTTAATTGTGAACAAATAGCAAGACAAGAAACTGGTAAAAAAAACTTTAGCATCTGTCAAAAGTTAACACAAATGTCTCAACTGACAGTGGCAGCAGATGCTGTCTGTCATTCACTGCCTTTATCATTTCAGTGCTGTGTACATTCATTCATTCATATTCATCCGAGACAAAAGTTGACAGTCACAACTATTAACAAGATGCAGTAGTAAAGTCTACAAACGTATAAACAGAGAAAACAGTAGTAAAAGTCGCATGTCTAACACTGACAGGGGCATACAATTGTCAGTAATATGGGTGGTAGCACAGTGACATAAATTTTTGCGGAATTTTCTTGGACTGAAAATTTCCTTTATTTTACTTTATCACAATGTTTACCTGATATCAGTTATCAGCATGCAGTATAAACAAACAGCAGGTCTGTAAAAAGTGGAAGCTTAATGCGTGACTGCTTATCATCCCTTTGAGAGTTTCACTTCATACAAGTGTAGAATGATTTTCAACTTGAAGAACTCTAGCTCGTTCAGCTCATTACACCAAAGGCTCGATAATTTTGCACCCACATCCACATCACACTGCATGTGATCACAAACAATACAAACATGCCATTAATAACAAATTACAGCCAAGTAATCTAACAAGAACACAATAATTGTTATCAAAGTTGCAGCTGTCCATGTCCATGAGAATTATTTTTTACCTAAGTTAATGCAGGCTGCATCAGATATGCACATGACATATAGTTTATCCTGTGTATGTCGCTTCAGAAAAATGTTTTTACAGCACAAACTTCACTACTGAGTCAACATTGTAACATAAACTAGTAAACTAACACATACTATTTATTACTAACTGAATCATCAACATAATAATTGCAAAAGTTTATTTTATTAATGTGTGTTTTCTGGACTGGTGAAATAGTAAAAATTGTGCTTTTAGAAAGTTCATGTGATTCTAAATTCTATGGACAACAAGACATGAAGACATGGATTGCACAGTATTCCCTGCCGAAGAACAGAAATATCTGTAGTTGAGGTCTTGGCGTTAACCCATGTGCAGGCCAGTGACAACATATTTCTGCACATTTATAAATTAAGCACTTTTTGCTTCTGTGGCGGCATGGCCAAGCATGTCAGTGCTGAACAGAAGTTGATGTGATACTTCAACTGTTACAACTGGAACGGACTTCCCAGCTGAGATAACTAAGCATTGTTGCTAATCTGCTGCTCGTTTTTTTAACGGCAATATACTTACAATATGTTATCATAGTTGAGCAGCATAGACTTATCACTGTAAACATTACAGGCTCTGCCTCCATTTATACTTGCTGTTTGATGGTCAAGCAACTGTACACTTCAACATCATTCTAATCTTAGCCGTTTATGAATGGAAGTGTGGCTGAATTCCTTGGTCAGTGATTCTTCAGAAGCATCTGCCAGATGATATAGTTTCAGATTTCATGGATCATTCAGTTCATTTTTGCAGCAGTACACGTGCTGATACACTGTGTCAAATGTAACAATGTGGGTTCGTAATTTGCAGGTATTACCACAACGTATGTTACATAAGAGACAGTGCAGCAGTAAAGCAATTAGGCACTTTAATTGTCATTGCATCAGTATATTGTAGCAAGTGGGCTACAGCTGCATCAAGGATGAAGTAGTATTGGTCTCAACTACACCTTGGCTTGAATGAACAAGCTTTGTAGCATAGTCAAAACCATCTGTACATGTACTCGTGATTGCAGACTACAGCCTGCTTGTGGTCGTACAAGTGTCACGTGTGACCATGACACTGATATCATAGATCTATGCATGGATAGAAGAGCACTTTGAGATAGGAATACACAAAAACAGTGGATGGTTGGACAGAGCCGGGCTGGTCACAGCAGCTGGTCCCAGTCAGTGTCATCATCATCAAGATCATCAGGATACTGCGACGTCCGGACCACGTTCGAGCGACTGGCAACGGCATAGTATGGAGGTGGCGGCATGACGGCAGCAGGGGCACAATCTGGCGACTGAAACAACAACCAGCACATTAACACCATATTCACACAGCGATCACATTCAGCTAGCTGTGATACTATACAAATGTGGACTGGCATGAGAGGGCAGTGTTTGAGTTTATTGCTCTGCAATGTATACCATATTTACAGAGCTTATATTTACTGAGGTGAAAAATTTTTTACATCAGAATTGTTCGTATTCTGGCCTTTCATTCAGGCCTTTAGCCTGAGTAATATATGATGTAACATTTTCATCCCTCCCCTCCCCAGATCTTAATTTTTGGGGCTTAATGAATGTGTGTATGCAGAATGAATTGAACAACCAAACAAAAAAACTCTAATTTTGGTTAGTCCACACAAATGAACCTTAAAACTGGTCCACATTAAGAAGCAGTCCTTCCACAGTCCAGTGGTTCACAATGTTAGTGGCACTAAATAATTGAGATAATAACAGGTATGGAAATGGCACCTGATAAAACACAAGATTCGGGCGTAAAAGTGATTTTAATGTCTTAACATCTACGGTATGCTTTTTTTACTAACCATTGGTGATGAACCGATAGGGGCAGCAGGTAAACTTCCCCATGTACTTTTAGAACAACAGCAGCAATAATTTGACAGCAACCATCGTTTAGTCCCAGTACTTTTAGCACTAATTACGCAGTTGGTACTATGTGCTACAACAGCCTAGATTTTGCATAAAATGCATCAGTGAATACTGTATAAGCATACAGTATTCTGTGATTGTTAACAGTCTGTGTCTGTCCTTATGTTTCGTGGTTTCCTGCAGTCAGTATGCACAATGAGGCCATTGACCAATGTGATGCAACCACAAAGAGAAAGATTTAGGGATGTCATCTTCCTTCCTTAATCCTTACCTTGCTGTTCCTAACCCTCTTCTCTCCTTCCCTCCCTGCCTTCTCTTTACTATTTTTTATGTACCGGTATCTGTTTACTGTAGCCTGCTAGTGATCTCTGGGAGTGCTCTATAAGTGAAATGTAGCTTGTGAGATTAATGTGGCATATTTTATCGTAACTGAGATCATTTTTGATTGCTTATTATTGCTTATTCTGTATCCAGTAGTACATTATGTATGTACCGGTATGTATAATAATAAATGTTTATTGTATTGTATGTGGAGAAAATAACTTACAGTAAAGGACCCAAAGTTGTGGGACCATTTGGCTTGTTGGACTGTCCAGCGTCCAACCAATAAAAATATTGTCTCCAAAATAGCCTATAGTGTGCAGAGTGATCGAGGCATTAAACCTCAACTCAACACAAAGAGTTGAAAGATGTGGGACACTTTTCATCCAGTCCACATAGTACTTTGACTACGTGGCATCTGCCAAGGTTTATGTGCTTTTTTGCAGCTAAACGAAAACGTGAAATTACAGGGTGTGACTATCGATAGTATTCATTGCTGAATATCCTGTGTATTCTAGTAAGTAAGTAAGTAAGTAGTTTCTTTATTAAAGACTGGCAAACGCAGCCCATGACAACAACATGCATCTAAACAAGTGAAACTAGCTGATAGCAACATTGTCAGTTCAATAAAATAAAATAAAATGCTGTTGGAACATATACAAAATGCTGAAATACGAAAGGGGCTGCAGGTTAAGATAGAGACAACAAGCACAATGTGCCGTGGGAATTAGTAGGAGTATTTGTACAAATTTCTAATTATAAAATCTCTGTTGACAATGAGCACTTTAAAGTCATTGTGTACAAAGTCGTGAAATATAATGCTTTTACAGTAACTGATTACAACTAGCACCTAAACCATATGCCCCAGTTAACGTTAAGCCACAGTATATGGAGCGCTCCATATACTGTGGTTAAACCCTGATAATCTCACTGCCTTTAAATTTCGTGCATTAGCTCGTTATTACTCTACTATGTTTACTGTACTTAGGCCTAATCATTGGTAATTTGAGTTATTATTGTACATATGTGTCTTTCCCGCTCTTATTGTCTGCTGCTTTCGGCAAATAAACGTGTTCATTATAATACATTCTGTAACTGATTAGTCCTTCAATATTTCCATCATTTTGTCTATAATGAGCTTTTTGATATTTCAGCGTGAAATGCAGGGGCGTCTACACCATATAAACAATGGAGCAAATGCTCCATGGAGAAAGTAAGGGGGATTTTTGCAGCCTTTTTCAGGAACTTAGGGGGAAAGATAAGTTCATTAATTGTAACATTACTTTCATTTGCAAATTAATCATCTTTCATACTGGAATTTGCCAACATAAAGATGTTTAATTTGCAGAGGAAATTAATGCACTCCCCCTAAGTTTCTGCAAAATCCCCCCCCCC
>Ga0056114_1001162_pt1 | contig 11421 bp, 6 predicted proteins | sample WorMetHERISLAND1_FD_77005 | JGI IMG/M metagenome (GOLD analysis project Ga0056114, IMG submission 77005) | Marine gutless worms symbiont microbial communities from Max Planck institute for Marine Microbiology, Germany - Olavius loisae HERON... ...
ATCACCTATCACTGCCTCTACATTTCACTCCAGACTTAAAACTCATCTCTTTCACAAATCCTTTCCTCCATAGTCACTCTTATTCCTTCCGGACTGACTTCACGGATCTTAACCTGTACTGAACTAAAGGGGCACTGCTTTGTTTTAGTTTCTGGCTACGTGTGCTAGATTAAGCTGTATACTCAGCTTTTAAGTCCACGTTAATCTCTTCTATCGTATCGTATCGTATCGTATCTATCAAAAATAGCCGACTAAGATAGGATCAGATCGCCGGTCTGAACTAATCACCGATCGTTAGGTCTAGTAAATTACCAATGACTTTGAATAACCAACTGTTTATCGATAACTTGACCCCAAAATCAACTACACAGGCCGACGCGCGATAGCTGGCATTTTTTGTATTAATCAGCCATGGAATCGGCTGAGTAACTGTGTCAGATATAATAATTATTATTTATTATAACACTTCAGAACACGACTAAAGCATCTCCACACAAGTCAGAGCGAGACGGTAATAGAAAAGAGGGATTAATTATCTGCAGTAGGCGTAGATGAAAGAGTATGTTACGCGTGACTTTCGTGCCCACTGGGCCCTCTCAGTTGCTTTAATGTACTCAAACAGACTGATTAATCGCGACACTCGTAGGTGAATTTACCGAGCAGATGACCGGGAAGACTCGTTCACTGACATGACGACCGTCGAGACCGAGTAGAAACACGCTCGAGTAGGTCATCATGCACCCGGTGAGAATGATGTTGTTCATGTTCGGACTCGACATTTTGATGTATCTGTAACAGTACCAGCAGCTGCTGCCGTGTGACGTCACGCGCGCTCACAGGTGCGCTCTGTCGCCGCCCACAAGTGTAATGCTGCCTCATCTTTTTACAGATCGCTTCTGTTTCCAGTGTTATAAGCTTGTTTCCGGTCTGTGCCTCCTTCCCTTAATTGCGGATGCTGCAGATGTTCAGTTTGCGTTTGCAATGTGCTTGTATAGGCAACATCACTAAAAAAACAATATAGGTTTTTCTGCCGTTTCCTCGTCTACTGCTGTCCTGTAGGGGCCTACGTGTTGTAGAAAATTATCTATTTGGTCTGTTTGTTATTTATGTATGTATGTCTATTTCAATCGATCAATCGCAGTGTTTTACAAATGTTCCATCTAGAGCTACAAAACTCTACAGGATAAGCTATCATACAGGTGCGCGGAATATGGAGCCTGAGGGGGGCGATGTCGCGGCTACGGTCTCTAATGAAGACGGTCCTTCAAGTCAGACAAGTTCAGTGTGGTCTGCGAGGTACCGGTGATGACGAAAGCGAATGTTGACAGCGAGGAAGATGGCGGTGACGACGATGCCAACCGCAGCGAGAACACACACGATGACATAGATGACGACATTGACGGCCAACAGCTGGCTGACTCGTCGGTCTCTGGGAGGTCCGCCACCTGCAGATACATCGAACAGCAACCGAGTTGACGTCACAGCAAACAACTCACTCCACCCACGTACATACCACTCAGGTGGGCAGGTACATTGTGTAACCAGTCACCGAGACCATCGTTGTGACCATCCCTGTAGGTAGGCTTGAAAAGTTCTGATAAATTGCTACGACACATAAGAAACGATGTATTCTGCCACGCAACAGATCATGTGTAGAACTGCAACGTGACGGATCACACTCAATCACAAACAAAGCAAATAAAATGATCACGTGACGCGAGCCACAAAAAGTGCCGTCAACTGCCATTAAATCCAACCATTTGTCGTTCTTTTTACTCTGTACAGTTCGAGTAAATGTATCACTTTTATATGCTTAATTTTGTCCTTGTTGTTAAGATTTCCAGGGGCTATGTAAGTGGTGGCTGCACTCCACGTTTTACCTTTTAGTGTTACACATGCTACATTATCTTTCGACTACTGTTTTTCTTCTTCTTTAACGGTGTGTATAACAAATGCTTAAATAAAATAAATTAAGTCTAAAATGACAACACACAGCGTGTCATCATTTTCCCGCCCGTGTGTTGAAATGTTACCTGCCCATCGAATTGTATCACTGACGTTGAAAGTGTTTACCGCAGTGTTCAGTTCACCAATGTGAACCATGTCACCATCTACACACGTAGGTTAACTGTCAATCATTGTCATACAGTAATCAACATCTCGTTATTATCACAAAATATCTACATTTTACAGGCCTACATATATCGTACGTGGCAAGAAACATAACAACAAGGGCCAAACTTCACGGATCTTAACCTGTAGTGTACTCAATTAAAGGGGCACTGTTTGTTTTAGTTTCTGGCTACGTGTGCTAGATTAAGCTGTATACTCAGCTTTCGAGTCAACGTTAAACTCTTCTATCGTATCGTATCGTATCGTATCAAACTAATTTGGCAAAAGGCGATATCGCTCTTCTATCATATTCGCCAGGTGGCAGGTGGCAGCACGCGTCGCGTAGTTTGTCATGGCGGATACATTTTGAACCCCCATTTTGGGGAAGAAGAGGTCATATGAGGTCAGCGATGGCACCATTTGTTCGAAAAATCAATGGTGGTTTCCTATTGTCCATTGTGACCACTGCGCTATTTCTAACCATTCGGTTGCAATTTGCCATCTAATGTGTCCGACGCTCAAATTTACAGGGGCTGGGTCAATTTGGGGCAAAATTTGGGGAGTGTTAACCAAATTTTAAATTTGGTAAGCCAAATTGGGCGAGCCAAATTTTAACATGATCTGGGAAAGACATGTAGCTGTCGTGTGCAAAAAATATCGTGTCGATATCTTCTGTTGCTTGAGCACAATGCACGAACGTGACAGACAGACAGACAAAGCACGGTACGATAACATTCATAGCAATTGTTAGCGAAATCACCTGCTAGCGATGTCGCATAATAATAGTGTACCGATTATTGCGGCAATTACGAAAGTGTCAGTCAAGTTAATAAAAGCAAAACAAACAGAGTGAATAGTAAATGTCATTTGAACAGCATGGAAATTCTAACGGAGGTAAAGAACCTTGGAACTGGTGCAGTACGACACTACCAAGGCGATCTCCGTTTCTGAACCTCACTCGACCCTGAAGACAAGCACGGACATTCTGTGAGTTGTATTTAATAACAAGAAAGCCTAGCTGACGCAAAGGAAAGCGCGCGACAGCAGTGAGCGTCTGAAGGCCCCTAGCGAAGAAACCTACAGCAAATCAACGATATGCGACTTACTATTGATAGCTAACAGTACAACCGTGGACGTTTGCGAGATTTTAGTTGAAAATCGCCATTTTCGCCCACTGTATTCTGCCCTTGTAGATCTCTAGCAGAGGAACGTCAAAAAATATCAATGTAATCTATATATCGATGAAAAGTACATTTAGTGGGCTATAATTCTGTCATTGACAATATGGGTCTATCGCAATTCGTTTAGCTGTTGTTCCAAGTCTGCGAAATCACGCGAAATTATCCGAAAATTCAAACTTATAGCAGTTCAAGGTCATCCAAGGTCACCGACCTTGGTTCCAATCCAAAGCGCATATACAACTTCCTATTAGTCATTAATAGTAGCTGTGGACGTATCTCCTACCGTTTTCGAGATAAGACGCATAAATCTAGAAAATAGCAATAGTTGCATGATCATGATCATAGCTTCAATCGTTTTTAACTGATCCACCCCATGACGAACGGACAGACGGACGGGCGCTAGCATAATAGCGCGCTCTGCATATATGTTGTCGCGCGCTAAAACCAACACTCGAACCATACAGGATAAGTGATTGGGGTGTTTGTCTCTGCGAGACGTAACTGGATACAGTGACGGTTTACTCAATCAGTCGAGTACTTTGCAGTGGTTTTATCGTCACAGACGACTGGAGCTGTCAATAGTGCAACCGTCCATGAATAACTGATACTATCAACCAGCCACTGACTCCGTGTACAGCAGATGAAAGATGGTCGTTTTCACTATACGACAGAATGCTGCTATGCCCCCATCCCAACGTCCTCCCGTTTTGCCAAATCTTTAGTGCTTCCGCCGGATAACGCAATGGATGCGCAAAAATGTAACGTGATTGTAATAATTTCATCTGACATTGCAATACAGGCTTTGTGCAGGCTTTTCTGGCCTCTTTCAGCTAATATTTTGCATTAGCTTTAAGGTTATTACTATCAGCAAGGGTTTCCTTGTTGCTCGGCTACTGACGTTTATAAATGCGTGAGTAGATAATCTCTAAGTGCGGATGAAACAAAATGGAATAATCTTATAAGACTCAACATCGCACGAAGGTCTTTTATCCTCGCTACTGCAGCAGCTGGAAGCAGCTGGGAACATCGCTAACCTAAAAGGCGCGGTTGTTATACAACAAAGACAAAGCCATTTCCCCTGGCATCGGTGACAAGATAATGAAGCCCGTTCTTCTTGAGTCAATCGCGCCGATCTGCGTAAAGTAATTTAACCTCATCGTTGCTGCTAAAAAACTTTCACAAACGTTTCGACAAACAAAACATCTATCTACGTCTACGAAAAATCTGATCGCTTTCGATTTCAACTAAGTACATTTACCATAGCTTTCTAAAATATTATTAACAATAAATTTAATCTAAGTTCATAATAAAAATGCATTTAAGCTTAGTTAATTAATTGACATATTAACATTTTAAATAACTAGGCCTTCGCCGAAATAGTATAGTCTACGCCATGCCGGCTTACAATGTGGCATTTAATGCTTTGGCATGTTAGGAACCATTTATCTGTAAACATTTTCTATTTGCTGTATCCATGATATTGCGCTATATAAATTTCCGATATCTATCTATCTATCTATCTATCTTTACTGGCATAAAAGAGTTCGCAACTCTGTGGACCCAAGTACATACAAATGGGACCAGTCTAGTCACTTCACGCGCGACGCCGGCGCAGTTGCCGTGCTAGGCCTAATACTATTATACTTAATTGGATACGTTTATGGGCCTCAGCAGTAAACGCGTTTCGTCTAAACTGGCAATGAGACGCGATGACTAAAGGCCTAATCACAGTTATCAGCCGTAGACCTGCGTCTTATCAGCCGTGTACAGTCGGCGAGGGTGCCGAATAGTGCAGCTCACCGTGACACCGAGGAAGTCTGTCCGGTTGAGAGCGGCCAGCAGGCGACGATCTCCACGGAAATGTCGAGCATCATAACGACCAGCGTGGCCGCTGATGATGGCGTCTACGGCCAGTGCGATCGTCCAAACGGCGTCGTAAGCGTAGCCGTGAAATTTACTCTGAGACCCGTCGGACGTCCGTAGCTTGTACAGGCGCCGATACTCTCCCGCAGTCTACACAGTGTAGGCCGCCAGCCGTGCATTCATGTCTATAATGGCTACTGCAAACTTGTGTATTTTAGATCGCCAGACGGATCAGACATGCTGCAGCACGAATCTGATAAAATTAAGTGATTTTGATAACACTGCATGGATATTATTAACAACAACAGTCTAGCAGCGTTTATTATGATAATTAAAACAGTAAATTAATAATAAATATTCAACATCATAAAAACTATGAGGGTAACCCGAACTGAAACTTGGTTAAATTTTAATTGGCTTCTTCCCACAATTATGCATAATATAATAATATAATAGCATAATATAATAGGACTATCCCCACGCTGCACTGTTATTTTTACTATCAGAGATTAAGGCAATCGAAGCGCTGAAAAACGCAGCACCGGAAACTGTATGATCGGAAAAAGTGACATTACCACTCCACCAAGGAGAAAAGCGGCGTAACCGGTACGTTAGAAATTAGAAACAGCGACGAACAGACATGAAACGTGAAAATTGTCGCTCGCCTAAAGATGAAGACTCTCGCTTGGGAAAGTGCACCAAGACAGCGATCTCCGAGTCAGATTTCGTGTCAAACCGCATCACATTTGGCAGCAATGTAGCGCAATTATCGCAGATGAAAATTTGGGGCTTCAAATTTGCAATAACCCTTTTCATTGTCGAATGGCAACGACGGCGTTTATTTCAGGGGCGCTTAAGAAAACCAGCTTATCACGGGATCTATTAAGGGTAGAGATACATCATGTTGAAAAGTTTCCCAGAATATAGCTTTAACGACGTCTGAAAATAAGTAAGTAAATAAGTACTAAATACATAAAACCAGATATTGCCGTAATATGTTTTCAATATGTTGCCGAAGTGACCTTCAAAGGTCACCGAAGGTCACTGGAGGTCACATAGTTCGACAGACCACATGAGATTACTATTACCATTACATGGTAAACCCATAGCTCTCAATCTTACATCATTTCAGCGACGTATAAGCTAAAATCGCGATTGCGATTTTTTGATGCGCTTTGCTCGAACTGCCACGCGGATCACCGTCGTTTTAAAACTAAATCTCATCACATTTGGCAGATAAATATGTAGCTAACTCATAGCAGATAAATATCCTTGTTTTGCATTCGCGTTATCCCTTCCCCCATTATGGAACGTTTGCACAAAAAGAGGTGACGATTGAGGAAAACACAATTTTGCGAGAAAGACATAAAATATGAAAAAGGTTGAGAAAATGTCGCTTGCTCGACGTCGGAAAAGCACTTTGAATGAATAAAGACAACAAATAAAAACACAGCCAACACACAATATGACGGTCTTCGCCGGACTATTAGGAGAGATGATTCTGCGCTGACGGCAATCTGCGGGAGTCGTACAGAGAAATGCATACGAGGTCAGCGACGGTCGGTTGCTGCAGTGCGCTGAGCACTAAGATGTCGGCGCAGATGAATCCATCGAGCGCCACTCGCAGCGTCTGCTCGCCACAGTGATGTTCATCTTCATTCTCGTTGCCTGCTGCAGCAGCCACACTCGTCGTCCTAACCGACTCCTCCACGCCTCGCCACCAGTCGTCGGCGTATTTTCCGGCCAATATCCACTGATATTTGGCACCATACATGTCCAACGAGAACGCCTTAACACGCAGTCACAGATTCACAAGATTTATTTTTCGGACAGTTCTGCTATTGCCACAACAGATATTTATATAGCAATGATTTGTTACGTTGCCGTTTTCTTTGAAATCGATCCGGTGGTCTAGTTGGTTCGCTTGAATTTTAGTGACGAATGACGAAGACAAAGACCTAAAGTAGCTGCAGTCTCATTTCATGTCTGATTTCGTTATAATAATACCGCATAATCTTTAATTATACTATACAAAAATTGTACAAAATGGCTACATCGTCGGGGACACTATGGAGATACATTTAAAGTTTGATCTTTTTTATAGACACATGCAAAAAATTACTCAACAGTAATAAAAATTATTTTACATACACAATTTTTACACTACAATAGAGGTGAATGTTTTTCTCAAAATTATAGCCAAAAAGCGACGTCTGGGTACAATGTTATACGGCTGCCACGTTAAACTCTTATAGCGTATCGTATTGCAATTAATTACACTCATAGGGACAAAGGGCAAATATTTCATTACATGTCTCAATCTTACCGCGCAGAAGACTTTCTTGGCCATATCGGCGTCGAAATCACCAAGAATAATTCTGACGTCTTTCTCCTGCAAACGTATAACGATCTACACTGTGTCTCACAAAATGCACCAACTTTGAAACGGTATAGATCAGAATTATAGTGATCGATTTTGATGATATTTGGCAGAAATATTCAAAAGACTTTAGAATAGAGTTTGCATGTTTCAGTTTTCATGTAGGTTTGCTTTTTTATCAATTTTCGTCTTTCAAACCGGACACCTAATATCACGCCAATTTTGATGCTATAAGCACGCGCCAACATTAACGAGGTGAATTTTTTTTCAAACATGCACCTAAGCTCACAATATTTGGCATGCATAATCTGCAGACATTTGAACATAATACACTAATCAATAAATTACTGCTAATGCAGTTTTACTTAACTAATATTCGTCCTAAATTGCATCACCGAAATTGACGAAAATTACGCGTCACACATGCCTTGTTAACATGTTGACTGTTCCGAACTTTCTTGATTTCACCATTAATGCTGTTCCTCGCCCAACCTTTATCAGGAAACTGTTATAAACTGCCGAGCACTGTAACCTTTACATTCATACATGGTATCAAAGTCGCAGCGTTTGCTTGATACAGCGTCAAAATTCGCGTTATATTCGGTGTCCGGTCTGAAAGACGAAAAGTTGATGAAAAAGCAAACGTACATGAAAACTGTAATATGCAAACTCTATTCTAGAGTCTTTTATACGTTTCTGCCAAATTTCATCAAAAATGATCCTTACAATTTTGAGCTATACCGTTTCAAAGTTGGTACAATTTTTGCGACACAGTGTAAAGTCGCGAACGCAACATAAACACGTCACTATAAATGCAGACAGACATTTGATGATAATAACTGCTATGTCTGATATCGGAGACGGTCGTCTGGCGACAGATGGTGTCGGCTGACAAGCTACTAGGTGCCTTGACATTCGTCAGACACAGATAAATCTACTGTTTGTGATGATGGTGATTTACAGGCGCCTTACAAATTGTCGTTTATTATTATTATTATTATTATTATAATCACATTACATCATGTCATCGAATTTTATCTCGTAGAATATGCCATATGTCGCGCACTGTATATACTGTGAGTCAGAAAACGTGCCACTCTCAACATTTTGTCCGTAACGTTGACCAACGTTGGCCGATTTTCCAGATTATTTCATTGCTGGACTGTTTGTTTGTATGGGTTAATAGCGTTTTGCTGCTCATAGACTTACTACCGCGGACGACTTCTTGGAACCCATCAGTACAAAGTTCACGAATTTTGTACGCAAGAATTATCGAAAGTTATATGATGGGTACACAATACATTTTCCGCCAAAACAGTATCGTGAAATGATTCTTTTAAGTCGCTTCTAAATGCGCATGACATTGTACAATATAATTTAGTAAATTTTAAATCATTTTGCACGATTTTGTGCCGCAGTTGCAATGCCATTTAGTGCTATCTTTTCATGTTTAGTACAAATAAAATCCCCAACATCGAACTTTCTCTACGGCGCTGGTATGCGACGTTTGATCCCACCAAACTTGGCACGCTGTAGATGAGTTGCATGCTATTTTCCATTTTTGCACCCTCGCTTTTTCTGATTCCATCAGCCGTTAGAGACCCCCAAAATTAGGAGGAATATCCCCACCAAAATTAGTTACTTACAACTTACTTCACTGTTGAATGAAAGCGACGTAATGAAGTCATTTACGCCTAAACGTAGCCCATGCGTATAATGTGAAAGTATAAGATCGAATTAAGAATTTGTTAATAATGAACGAAATTTCCAACGTTAACGGTTTTGGGGGTCCAAATCTCATACCCCTGCACTGTGCGTTTCGCCGTACCAAATTTGACGATCTACCGATATTCTGCGCTTGGCGAAGCCTGCGGTAACTACAAGGTGCCACGGAGGAGACGCAAAACACTCGTTATTGCCTCGGCTGTTTATTGCTCATATGTATTGTTCACTGCCTGAGGGCGACTCAGTCTTTGAGCGATGTAACATCCCGCTGCAACGCGGCTGACGATGCCGAGAAATACAGCTGCAGCGGCGGGAAAGTAAATAATGTCATGCCGATAACTGATTTCACAGCATCGTAAACGCCCAACACGCGTTTCACAGTTTGGCGGAAATCGGCGTTTGGCTTGCGAGACTGATCGATACATCGACGACATAGGATAGGTTACAGAAACACCGGTATACGACGATAGATCACATAACTTCAGAGTTGTACAACCCGCCATTGTAGTTCCAGTTATATTTTGAAAAAAATACGCATGACTGTTGTAATTTTATTACCCGAATGATTTTTAGCGATGCTTATTGATGCTACATATGTTTTTACTATTGTATTTTATCTTTCGCTGTGTAGCAGCGTACCGTACTGTTATCGTGGCAATGTGGTGTCCTTGTTTCAATAAACCATTATCTATCTATCTATCTATCTGTCTGTCTATTGTAAGACTGAGAACAAGTTGTTATTGAGCAGTCGTAGGCCTGCCTTTTATGTATACTTTTGTTTATAGTTTTATTTCTGATTAACGCTAATACGAATTTTCCAGAAACTTTGAATTATTGTTTGCAATACATGCGTGTATGTGTTCATTATGCTTGATTCGGCAAACCTTATTGCATGTTATTAAGAAATTTGCAATGTGGCCACTTTCTTTGGGACACAGTATACTTTATTGTATGCTTATTGCATTAAAGTCTAAAGAGATAATAGTAAGAGCAATATTAAGTATATACAATTACACACTTCAACAGAGTATTTCGTATGATGCCTACGTCTGCGATGTGCTCGTTAAACCTTTGACGCCCACTGTTGTCATATGGGTAAAGCTAATAAAGCATCTTGTGCCAGATCGGGTTAAGCCATCATTTGTAAATTTTGACGTCCGGGCACTCTGACGCTCAGGGCTGAGCGACAGAGTGCCCGAACATCAAAATTTACAAATGACGGCTTAACCCGGTCTGGCACAGGATGCTTTATAGCTGTACCCATGACAGTAGTAGGCGTCAAAGGGTTAAACCGGAGTCTTGGCTCTGATAAGCCACCAGTGGCGTACGCTATCCATAAAACCAACGCAGTCGTGCGAAACATCTCTACAGATCTCGTTTTCTTGTTCGTCGTCGTCGAAGCTGTTTCGATCAGCAACAGAGCGTGCCGAGAGCTAACTCCGGTCCACCGCTGTTGCTGCCGGCTGACACAAACGTCGATAGAATTTCTTCGTGTCATATTTCATTTGCTGTCGGGGAATGATTCACGAATATCAGACAAGACGGCGCGCCGTGATCACATGAACACGATCTGTCGTCGTCGTCCAACAACCACGCCCCCTACTACAGACGCCGCTGTTGCTAATGCGTTACGTGACCGACGCAGTTAACTGCAGTGCACTGACAATCGCAAAAGCGATCTTATGCCTCCGTGTTTGTGCAAATACCACTACGATAGGATGATGAATTGCAATCCACCTGTTTGCGATACACGGTACGATTTACAGTGTAGATGAAGACAACCAGAAAATGTGTAGTCGACTTCTGTGCAGCTGTGCTGTATTTGATGCTCTATGGCAGCTGTTCGCCATTATGAATTTTTAAAATTTTAAATACGGGCATATAACTATTTTCGAAATTGGAATCTGTACTAGTGTACAAAATTTTATTAAAAACCGTTGACGTTTTACGGAGATATAGCGATTTAGCGATATTCAAAATGGCTTCTCAGGATAATTCAAGATCAACCCCGAAGAATATAGATAATAGAATTATATAAAAATTACTCTACACTACCAGTTATATTACTACATCAGCAAAATCTGATACTGTTTGCTCATAATATATTGCATCGCCCCTATAAACTACCAGACTTGTTCAGACAGTATTTAGATAAAAATG
>Ga0056114_1001163_pt1 | contig 11420 bp, 7 predicted proteins | sample WorMetHERISLAND1_FD_77005 | JGI IMG/M metagenome (GOLD analysis project Ga0056114, IMG submission 77005) | Marine gutless worms symbiont microbial communities from Max Planck institute for Marine Microbiology, Germany - Olavius loisae HERON... ...
GGTTAGACTGAGGCCTGTCTGGATGACTAACCACCCTCCTTCAGTGCTATGACACTGTTGGTTGGGTCATCAGACCTGTAAAAACCGTCGGCCGTATAACCTATATTGTGTTGGTGCAGACGTTAAACCACGCTCAATCAACCAAAACCACGTCAATGGGGTTTGCTTTCATAACACGGAAGCAAACTCTGTTGTTATCAAAATAATCAAGAGTAAATAACTGTTCTAACAACAAATGACAACAGAGGTTTACATTTTCAATACAGAGTACAGCATCATAGGCTGGTAGATTTAATAAATGAGCTCTGTATGGGAGTGCCAGTCCACTCATTGTAAAATGCAAAATTTGTTAGCCAGTGGAATTGATTTTGGTTTAGCATGGTTTAACGTCTACACCAACACAGTATAGGTTATATGCCTGATGGTTTTTAACCCAACCATCAGTATCAAAGTACTGAAGGAGCACAAAGTGGCCAGATTTTTTATATTCATCACGTTTGGCGTCACGTGACCTTCAGACTGAGGGTGTTCCAAATCCAATGGCTAACAAACTGCCGTCATTTTCATGAAAGATGCCAAGAAAAACACGCAAAACTTAAACCGAAATCAGTGTTCAACGCATAAAAGCTTTTGAAATGTGTGTACATTTGTGTTGTAAACAGAATACAACACAGAACCGTTCTTTCTCTCACAGTCGACAGAATCCTCGGATTAGACTGAGCAGTGTTTTACGTCCCCGCCAACACAGTATAGGTTACATGGGAGACTGGTTTTACAGGTCAAAAGACCCAACCAACAGTATCCTCAAACGCCGCTTATTAAAAAGGGACATAACGGACAGGGAACACACACGCAGCCGAAACCAAGACAACAAACCTACATTTCTCAGTCATACGCTGCATCACGCGTTAACCTTAACTGCCAAACTCCAGCAATGTTTGTTCTATAATATCACCAACCTGACTGACACTGAATGCAAGTCACGCATTATTATTATTAATGTTTATTCCTACTCAATTTCCGTCAAGGCATGATAATCTTTAATATCACTGCTTCGACAAAATCAATCCTGCTACGAAGCTTCAGCCTCCAACCGACTTAGAAATTCAACACCCAATTCATAAGTACCTAAATAAAACTCCAGTTAGACATTCTCAAAATCACACGTTCTCAACTCTGGCAAATTTTATGGGGAAAAATCAGAAAACGCTTAGGAAACGTAGCGATCTGTTTAGGAAATACTTGGGAAAAACTGGGACGGGCTTTAAATTTTTTTTTGCGGGGAATCTCTCTGAGATCTGGGCAACAGAAGTTGGACAAAATGCCCACAACAGGTGCAAATACTGGCAACGATGAACAGGCGATGTATAGTGAAAAAAATGCCAAGCACAAGACACAAGAGATACATAGCAGTGTTTAAGCTCAGTGCACACGCCAAGAAGTGTACGATTTTACAGTAAAACATGAAGTGCACTAGCCAACGACCAACATTTGACCGGCATAATGGTTGCACTAGCATTTCACAAGCTTCAGTTGAATGACAACGAAGCGCAAGACTCTTACCACAAGCAACGTTAAAGCAACAGCGTCAAATTACTGTAGGTAACGACACTCGACAACCTTCAATAGTTTTCAACACTCTTGAAACACGGCAATTACTTTGGCAGAGCACAAGTAAAGAGCGAAACATTTTGCGTATTACTTTCCAGACATTGCATGCATTCACAAATCTACTGATGTCAGTCATGCTCATATGATCTCGATTAATGGTGCCTGTGAAAGTCCCGCGGCAGCAGCCCCACCGCCGTCAGGCCTAGCGACCCTGCCGTCTGTGGGAGCCATCCCCTAGTCACCCCATATTATTGTAGACTAGGGGACTTGCTGTGTTATTTTGTGTATATCGTTTTGTGTGTGCATTATTGTCTATGTATATCTGTCTTTAGTTGTTGTCGTTGTTTTCTTTGCATTTTGTAGATCTTCCTTCAGTACTTTGATACTGTTGGTTGGGTCTTTTGACCTGTAATCAAAAACCGTCTCCCGTATAACCTATACTGTGTTGGTGGGGACGTAAAACACTGCTCACTCACTCACTCACGCCTGTGAAAGCTGCTAGGAATCGAATATTACCACCATGTGTGGAATGACGAGGTGAGATGGACAACCAAACATCCACAAGTTTCGGCCATTGTCCAAGCACGGCATTTCTCCCTGTTTGGCCACACTACGCAAACACCAGATGAAACAGATCTTAACAGCTTCGCCCCTGTACTACGTGGATGAAGCAAGACCTGAAATCTAATAACCTCTGAAACAATCGACATGACTCAGGATCGTTCTCTCTGGAGATTGATGTCTACGTTTGGCGCTACGCACTCCTAGTGATGAAATGATATCTGTCAGTATCGAAGGCCAACTGCAGCTATCCAACATCGTAAATACAGCCAGCGTATCTTTGTGATGGTTCTCATCTCTACAGCAAGTGTTTGTTTGACCTATGCATTACTATAATTGTTCACACACGAAATCACATCTTCAGTTTTCGCAGACATTTTAGAGATGAAATCAAATCTTACAACTTGTCGCTATAGTCTCAATATGTTTCCTACAATCTTATGTCTAAACTCAGAATGCACTGAAAGCGTGAAGTCACCCAGCGTCTTTCATTGCCAAGACTACAGAAGACTTCTCTGCTGTAACAGTGAATTCAACACACTAACAGCGTGACTTAGATCACGTACGATGCACATCCTACATGCTGAACTGTGCATCGACGAATACAAACGTTAAACAAACGATGCTGAAATCTACTTCAGTGATAACTAGATGTATGATGACGAATGCAACACTCATGTACAGTAAGTGACATTGCTAGAATCTTTAGCCCTTGGAAACACAAGGCATTATCACTTAACGTACAAGAAACAGGCTTCCTATCCACGCTGGAGAACTAGTAGTACTAGTCAACATAATTTGCCGCAGAAAATTTTGGACTATTTTGCCATTAAAAACGCCAATTTCTCATTCGTTATGTTACACTACTCCCAAAGCTCATAACGCCCAAAATCCACCGTTGGCCGAAAACTGTATGGTGACTGTGGTGTTTCAATGGGTTTTCAATAGTCCGTGTCAAGCCATGCCACATTGAGACAATACACAACGAATATCATAACGTATTGACAAACTGGACCAGCACGTCTGTCGGCTTCAGACCATCGTCTCGCTCTGAATCTTCATCAACGCACTGTGAAGACTTCGGAGTAGATCGGGCCACGGCCGACGGCGAAGCACCCCTAACAGACGTCGGTTCAGGTCTACAGTTCGTTGGCTTAAGTATCGTCGACGTCTGATTGATGCCAGCACGCCGCGGCAGGTTGATAATGTCCATCAGCTGCTGGTAGCCGGCCCTGTGTACGTGGCGGCCGTGAGCGCGGACCGAACGCGGACCATGACCGAGAGAATGCGTCGACTTCGACGGTGAAATGGCACCAGACGCCGGCGAACTTCTAACAACCGTTGCCGAGTCCCACAAGCCTGTCTCCTTCAGCTATGGAAACAAACCCACTCAAACTATCAAAGAACATTTCGAACGCAGACATTTAACCCTTTGACGCCCATTGTTGCCGTATGGACACACCTATAAAGCATCCTGTGCCAGACCGGGTTAAGATGTCGTTTGTAATTTTTGACATCTGGGCACTCTGACACTCAGCAGAGAGCCCGGATGTCAAAAATTACAAATGACGGCTTAACCCGGTCTGCCACAGGATGCTTTATAGCTGTACCTATATGGCAAAAGTGGACGTCAAAGGGTTAAAATAATTGTTCAAGCCATTGAAATTTTCAGCTGGACATTTTAAAAAAGGTTTCATGATGTATGTGTGTATAAATTACTATTACTCATCTTAAATCTACAGCAAGTAAGTAAAACATCAATTTATATACTATAGTGCTTCATTGTAGAACGTCTAATTTGATCGATGTTTCATTACGTTGAGAACAGGTACACCTTAAAAAGACATTTAAAGCCGTCTCTGCTAATATCCAGATTACGAGTAAAATGCCAGGCAACGAGTTCTAGACCGACGGACCAGCCACAGAGAAGACCCGTCGGCGAAATAGTCTCAGTTGGTACTGCGGTGCAACGAGAAGCCGACGACCGACAGATCACAGATGACGTTGTGACGTAAAGTTGATGTCTATCGTGCAAATAAAATACAATAAAATACAAGCTGGTTGCCAGGTTGTGCAGACAGATAATGTTTTGTGTTGGAAGTTGAAAGGATCTTGGTCTTGTTTGCCGCAGCTGGTGAAGTGAATATATTGTACGGACCCTCATCTTGCGAGTGCTCGCCTGAGTCTGTTAATAAAGTATATGATACTCGGAGGTCTTCGTTGTATGTAGTTAGCTGTCACCCAGTCGTCATCAAAAATACAATACTCGTTCAACAAAAGTTGTCGGAACGTAACTCGACAAAAAACATACACATACAATCAGTAAAACAGTGATACATTAACAGTTGAAATCAAAATCGAAACTATTCACCTTGTCATGCAGCGCAGTCAGTTGCTGGCGACTACAGTGGCACAGCAGCTGCAGTAAGTTCTGCTTCGACATCGATGGACTCACTCTCTTCAACACTCGCAGACAGCCGACGACCATTTGGTGACGAGCCAGCGACTCCGTTGTGTGTAATACTTCTAATGCCGGACCGTCACCAGCAGCATGTATTCTCTCGCTGACATTAGACACAGCCGTGGTGGATGGCGCCGAGGAGTCCGATCGGTTCATGGCTCGATTTCTCGTCAAATCGCCGCCGACCAGTGAAACTGAACGACTCGCCGTCTTCAGCTCAGTTGTCGTTGATGACGGGTTTCCAACCACGCCACAGCCGTTGTGGTGTAAGATATCGCCGCTGTTTGTGGGATGTTTGTAATCTGCCGTCATATTTTCAGCACGCGACACCGTGGTTGAAAGATCTCCGACGACAGTTTCTTGTGGTCCGTCGCCACCCTTACCGATGCATCGTTCGGTACCATTAGTGACCTCGGTCGTGCCATTAGTCAGCGTAAATTCGTCACTGACTGGAGCAAGTCCGGTCATCAGTGCACGCCGGCGGTCGTCCATCTGATGCTGCTGGTGTCGCTGCACTGCCTGCCGTCGCTCCATGTGCCTGCGCAACTCTGCACAGAACGGCACATGGCAAGCCAATGAGTCGACGGTGCACGCTCGTGCATGCGTGACGCACAGTGCCATCAGCTGCTGGCAGACGGTGCAGCTGGTGCGCAGGGTGCATGCGCGCGCATGCCGCAGGACATCCATCATCTTGCCGCACTCGGGCTGACGTGGACACGCGGCGCCCAGCGTACAGGCAGCAGCGTGTGCCACTGTCTCAATACACCGCTGTATAACGCCGCTTGTTGCGTCGCCAGACTTGGTCGGCGCACGACTCTCGCTTTCGGCACTGCACCGTTTCACGGCGTGCTCGTGACCGTATTTCTCATAGCACGTTGAACACAGCTCCAAGTTCTGAATAACATCAATGTCATACACAATGCAGGTCACACAAAAATAGAGCCATAAAGTTACTGTTCCATACATTATTGCGACAAAAAGTAATTGTAATAATGACCTACATCAAGGGTTAATCCATATAAACGCCAGCAAATAGGTCAGCACCACACTCTGACTATGTCAAAGTGCACGAGACTGTTCATTTGAAGTCCAAAGTAGCAGTTTACACAAATATTTGAATGGCGAACAAAAAATATTTTGCGTTACAACTTTTCCCTGATGTTGCACAGAATACCCTGACGATTCTGTGCGTTTTTCTGTGCACCTGTATTGCGATTTTCATGTTCACAGAAAACCCTGAGCATCAGAGTGCCCAGATGTCAAAAACTACAAATGACGGCTTAACCCGGTCTGTCAAAGGATGCTTTATAGCTGTACCCATATGGCAACAGTGGGTGTCGAAGGGTTAATACCTCGCATGTCGTGCAGGCAAACGTCGTCGTCGTCTTGATGTGACATCGGCGACAGCAGCGGATGAAGCGTGTGACGCTGTTAGCTTGTTCCACGTGCAACTCATGACACATCACCATCGACGAGAACGTGGCGCGGCGCAGAGTCGAGAACTCCATTCGTCGTTCACGACAGAACATGAGGAGAGCGACTCGACCGTCAGCCAACTCACCACCAAACTGAGGATCAGGGTCATGGGTCGGCGGAAGGTCAGAGGCGACCGTTCCACAGCCGTACAGATGAACTATGAAGAACATCTGCTCAAATACAAACAATTTCACTAAAATACGCCCCATTCCACCTGGAATTTCGGAATGATCCCTTAAAACAGAACAATAGTCTTTAGCCACCTAGTAGCTAAAACCCTAAGCAAATTTTCGGGTAAATTATTTTCAAGAAATTCAAAACTATACGATCAGGGTTTAAAGCAACGTCACAGACAAGACAGACAACTGACTTACTGTAGTATAACCGTGGCCTACAGAGCATCATGCAGTAAAAACTTCACCTGAAGTGTTGTATGTGTCCAGATAAACGGTTCCATTTTTAGACTATATCACCGAAAGCGATTTCGTCTATTGGTATCAATGTTACCATTCCATGGTCTGTGTGTCTGTCATGTTCGCGCATTGTGCTCAAACAGCAGAAGATATCGACACAATTTTTTTTGCATACGACAGCACAACATCTCCCCTAAATCACGTTAAAATTTGCATTACATCAGTCAATTCCTTCGTCCTCTGCCTCAAAGTGATGTTGATTCGAGCATCGGAGACATTCCATGGCAAATTGTGGCCGAATGGTTAGAGATAGGAAGTATAAATCAAAAACTCACGTCTTTGTGTTTGTCCATCGTTGTCAACACTTTGTCTATCAGCGGCGCCGCCGTTCCTTTCTTCGCGCCAGCCTTGCGACCTTTGCACGACTTTTTCGTCTTTTTTGCTTTGCCCGCCTTTGACTGTGGCTTGACTGATGCCTGCCACACACAATCAGATATTGCTAATGGCTCGTCTCTAAACTCTAACCAATGCCTCTTAACGACACTAATATGATGCCTACAGCTTAAAAGCTAAATCCGCAATTATACACTGCTGACCCATGTTGTCAATGTTAAAATTGGCCCTTCTAAAGCTGTCTGGCTGCAAAAACTTCATTTGGCACAGGAATTTGAATAGTAGTCTAAGATACAGTTGGACATACACATACAAACAACTGATCAATCAGTAACAATGCAATACACTGTGTCTCAGAAAAAATGCACCAACTTTGAAACCGCATAGCTCGAAATTGTGAGGATCGATTTTGGTGACATTTGGCAAAAAATATCCAAAAAGGCTCGAAAATAGAGTTTGCATGTTTCAGTTTTCATGCAGGTTTGCATTTTATGCACTTTTCATCTTTCTAACCAAACACCGAAAATAACGCGAATCTTGACGCTGTATCAAGTGCGCCAACTTTGACGAGGTGCAATTTTTTTAAACATGTACCAGAGCTCATAATATTTGGCACACATAAGCTGCAGACATTTGAATACAATACACTCATCATTGAATTACCGCTGATGCAGTTTTAATTATTTAATATTTGTCCTAAATCGTCATCACCGGAAGTGATAAAATTAAGCATCACTGCCTCTCAACAGAAGAAATAGGCACACGTTATTTTCGGTATGCAGCTTGAGAGACGATAACGTGATAACAAGCAAACCTACATGAAAACTAAAGCATACAAACTCTATTCTAGAGCAATTTGAATATTTCTGCCAAATGACATCAAAATTGATCCTTATAAGTTTGAGCTATACCGTTTCAAAGTTAATGCATTTTTTTCTGAGACACAGTGCAGTGACAAAAATCGAAAATAAGCTGCCGAAACAAGTCTTAATAAGTCACCACCTCAGAACATCATGAACTAGAAATAACAAGAAAGCCCAGCTGTCGATGCTAGCGAAAAATTACACAACCAGAAAGTCTGATTTTGGGCAATGGGCATTTTTAGCTGTACATCTGCGGGACAGCCATATTTCTACTTTTGCCTATATAATCTGATATCAGTAACCTGTTCAGCTGATTTACTGTATACGAGTGGAAATTCTCACTATCTTGAGCAGTATTTACACGATTGGCCTTGGAAGAGTTTATGTGACCTTGAACAGCCATTAAAGATCATTCTAGGTCATCGGTCTAGGTACCACATGAAAGACCTTGGATTGTGCAGTGTTTTACGTCCCCACCAACACAGTATAGGTTATATGGGAGACGGTTTTTACAGGTCAAAAGACCCAACCAACAGTATCAAAGTACTGAAGGAAAATCTACAAGGGAAAAAGAACCAAGACCAACAAGAAAACTTTATACACGCACATATATGTGCGTGTTATACCATGCTCTGTTTCAGAGATACTGCCGATTTTGGGGGTGCCAAAATTCAGGAATTTCAGAATGATCTTCGGAACCAAATCTGTGTTTCTTTGCCACCCGACAGTGAAGACCCTCAAGGCTAATTTTCGTGTAGTTATTTTCAAAAAATTCAAAACTTCCAATTCAAATACTCAAATTGGATTACAGTACACCAATGTCACAGACAGACGGACGACTTACCATAGCACAACCGTGCTCTGCAGAGCATCGTGCAGTAAAAACGTAAAACGAAATGTCAAATAAAAACTAGACAGAGCGGGTACAACCTCTATTTCGCCGTCGCCTGTGTCCATCAACACCTCAATATCTTTCTCCTTCTCCTCTTCTGCTATCGCCTCCTCCAGCGTGTTGGGCCAGAAGTCTCCGTCAAAGTACGGCACGTCCTTAGCCGTCGTCAATCCAGCCATCAGCGCATCAGCCGCAATGTCCTTATTCACCACATGACACCCACACTTGGGTCACACGGAAAACAAATCACAAATAAATAACCGCAAGCGGAAGAATTTATGTAACTGCCTGATACCAAACATCTAACGTTCATGAACACCGCTATTATCAACAACACTTTAAAGCGGGCAGACAATACCTTGTAGTCAGCTATGGCACCCTCCGACACAGCTCGATCAAGTAGACGCCGGTACCAATCCTGCAGCCGCTTCGGCTTTGGAATCTTCTGATCCGTCGGATGTCGGTGGAATATGTAGTCATCGCCTTCGGCCGGCGGACACGCCCAGATATGAACGTACATGAAACTGTCAAGAAACGGCAACAAAAAACAACACACTTGCACTCGCCACTGTCGGCAAATTAAAATACAACACTGCAGCAAAATTAAGTAAAAGAATACCATTATGAGCATCAAAAATGCCAAATGTTAGTCGAGTTTAATGTAAAGACAATCTTTCCAGCCACATCACTTGGTGTCTTAGGAACAGCCGAGCATCTTGTTTATTATATTTTATGCTGCAACAAATAAATAAATAACTTCTACATGAGATAAAATATCAACATTCAAACTACAAAAGTGGCAGCCGTACCCGAGCGAGCGGACGTGCTCAAAATAAGCAAGCAACAGTTGCTGGTAGACGAGAGTACGCAGGTGTGATGGTCGGAACAGATTGATACTGTCCAGGTACGCCAGGTACACTCGTCTACAGCATTAGGCACACCTCACATCACAGGTGAGAACAGGTAAGAACTACTGTGACGTGCATTATAACTAACACATTTCAAACTACGTACACATTACAAGCAATCACTGTACATCAACATTCGTGTTAATTGTTTTTCATGCTCGTGTGCATTTGCATATTCCAAGACATAATTAGAACTGTAATGGGGAAGTTGACTTGTCGAGTTCATGACATCACGAGGCATCTACCACAGTAACAACGTTGTGCTGGTAATAAAATGGCAAAAAGCTGCCCAATTATGAAACACGATATGCACTAAAAAACTGACAAATAGGCAACTTAACCCACCACATGTAACTAAAAAGAAGAGCCATGCTGTTGCAGGGAAACTGCAGGATACATCGTTTTTTTTACGCCCAATGACTCTGACTGTTGTATGCGTCAGGTTCCAAAAGGTCATAGCACCGGCCTAGTAGCTAACATGAAGTTGAACGTCCGCTGCAGTTTTGTCTAAAAGCAGATTGAACGTGAAACTAGAGAGAATAACTAACAACACTTTGTCGTTTTAAAACGGAGTGCATGATGACCCTTCAAGGTCATCAAAGGTCGTTGATTTTGGCATCAATCGAAAGCGTGTATGAGACTTCCTATTAGTCCTCAATAGTTGCCGGTCCTATCTTCCCCCCTATCAGAAATATGAGAGCTTATCTTGTACGCTGCATTTAGATCAAAGATTATCCCACTATATATAACTCACAACCTTAAAACAATCAACCTGTTGTTAGGCTGTGGCACATCAGACCCGTACTCTTGCGCGTGAAGACCAAAGAAGCAGATATCTTTCCCGTCGATCTTCTGGAATGCAAAGATTCCTTTCGCCGTGTACGCAAAGTTGCCGGGAGCGTCGGGGAATCGTCGACGCATGAAAGGCTTGAGTTCAGTCGACTTTGTAGTGCACGCGAGAACTCGGACAGTAATCCTGACGTCAGCCGCTCCGTTGTCCGACAGGAACGAGTTGACTCGGCTCTCTAAGTGGGTACCAAGCTTCGTCTGAACCAGCTCTGCACAGTGACATTTGTACCGATCAATCAACACACAGCCAAAAATCAACAGTCTACAGTCGTGACCAAATTCCCTGGGGCTGACTTTTTCCTGACTTTTCCCGGACATTTCAAGTAAATATTTACGCATTATCGACCCTTGCAACAGTAGCAATACAAAATGAAATGCCTGTTATTTCTCACTGCAATACTCATTACTCATATATTCTCTCATAACTATGACAACTATGTTCTGTGTGCAAAACTGTACACTTTGTTGGGATTTTTGTGTCAAGAACAATACTCGCTGTAACCGACACATGCAAGACCCAGTGATGTTAATGCAAGGATCAAAAATATGGGTTTATTGGACGTTTCACCCCTTGAATGTTTTGCGTATCCTGGACTTTTTGTCCCTTGAACATTTTGCATCCTTTACACATTACGCTCCGTGATGTTTCACCGCACTTGGAGGTTTCACTCCCGTTAAATATTGTACAGATAACACGACGTCAGAGCTCACTTTCGGCGACGTATGGGTTAGCAGGGCGGGAGTGTGTATTGGTGCGGAGACAGTGGTCACACAGATAGCCCGACGTCCATATCTGATCGAGATGCTGAACACAGATCTGATGTTGTCGACGACCGCAGCCGACGCAGCTGACAAACCTACGAACAGTTAATACAGTAAAACTTCGTTATAACGGACTCTGTTAAAACGTACACTCGGCTAAAACGTACTGATTTCTACGTTCCCGCCCGCATCCTATTCTTTAGCACAGGATGTCAGTTGGATATAACGTAC
>Ga0056114_1001164_pt1 | contig 11417 bp, 7 predicted proteins | sample WorMetHERISLAND1_FD_77005 | JGI IMG/M metagenome (GOLD analysis project Ga0056114, IMG submission 77005) | Marine gutless worms symbiont microbial communities from Max Planck institute for Marine Microbiology, Germany - Olavius loisae HERON... ...
ACGAGTTTGAGTTCGCAGTACGTAAGTAAGGATAGGATAGGATAGAATAGAATTTGGATAAGATAGGCCTAGGATAGGCTAAATTTAAGAACTCGCCCCGTCACGTCCACAGAGGCGTGACAGACGGCTTAACCCGGTCTGGCACAGGATGCTTTATAGCTGTACCCATATGGCAGCATTGGGCGTCAAAGGGTTAACAGGCATCTTTAAAATGCGTTGGTGTGCTGTGCGCCTGATTTGAAAGTCTTGAAAACGAGACACCGACTATGCCGCGATGATCTGCAATAAACATATAGCTATATGAGGCAAAGACACGTTACAAATAGTACGTAAAAGTAAAGCCCGAAATTTTCGCATGCCATTTATTTCACGAATTTCGCTACCTCAGCAAATTCCGCGAAACGGGTCGCGGACATTCGAAAGGTTATCAGTTAAGTACAGAACTGATAGTTCAGCAACCAAAAAGCTAAAATTAAGGGCGCCAAAATAATTTCATGGTTCTAACCGCCAGAATTAATGGCAGCTAAAATTAATGATTTTACAGTAGCAAGGTTAGATCTGACTGTCGCAAAAGCCTGGAGTGATGAAGTACGAATAGGCTAGGAATCGGACGCTCGAAATCATCTTAAGGAGATTGAACTGCAGTAAATCCGCAGCACGTACAGAAGTGGAACTCGGCGACATTTAATCACGCACGGCACGATGAAGAGGAAAGGCAGCCTTCGGCCACACAGTGACCAGCTTGACCAAGGATTTATGCAACGTGACGAAAATTTGAGGACAAATTTAGCACAGACCGTCAGTGTGCAGGATGCTTTCACCATGCGGAAGTGTACAGAATGCGGAGTGAAGTTCGATTGGTTTAATGTTATGATAGCATTACATAACTATGCTATCGTTCGTTTTCAGCGACGTACAACTGAAGTGATTAAACTGCAGTCGATGAATCAACTGATCCTTCAAGTTTAATTAAGTACAGTTATACTCGACTATGATGCTAAATCTAAAATAACAAAATATTAATTTTATTAGCCGACTTTTTGCAGTCAACTGATGTACACTGCTTCATACGTTCAGTTTAAGATCCAGATAAGCCTGCTTTTAATCACTGCATCGTCGCCTACGGCCGACAACGCTTTCGTCGTGATCAATCAGGTAATTAATCACTCAACTGAGCAACAGGCCTCTCGGCTGTAGGGCACGGGACGTCGTCACCTACCCATAGACATAATGAATATTAATATTAATATTAATATTATTCATGATGTCTATGCACCTACCTACGTCCCACATCACATGCAGTCGTGCCAAGACACGCGTAACGTTATAGCCTCGATACACATGAAACCGAAACAAGACCCAACGTAGGGGAGCTGAATTTTCAGGACCTGAAAATGGCGACCAAATCGCTGGGCTAGAAAACGCACAACCTGGTAAATGACGGACCCGAGTACATGAACGATGGCAAATAACGAGTACTGTTTGAATCAAAGCAACGAGTAGACTTACTTAAAAGAGTTGGCGATGAGTCTCAAGTCATCATTTAGTCGTTTAGTCGATTTCATTTTCAATTACTGTGCGTCAACGACCTTGGCGTTAAACTTGACAGTCAGCTAACTGTGGCCGATCATGTTATATTATAGTCTTTATTCGAAAGACAAACCGCTGTTAAACAATGCATATGCATATATAGGTCTAGTTAATAATAAAAATACTGAAGAAAAAACAGTCTGCTCGATATGCTATACAGCGGCTATGCTAATTGGATTATCTAAAACAGTCTTTTTGGGATGTTTAGTGATTAATTTATTGCAAATTTCCTTGAGATTGTGGTAGTGAAAGAATTTTGACAAGAAGCCAAGCTGTCGCTAGGATAGCCGACCGTACTGCCTCACAGCAGGCTATCTAGTAATAATTAGCAATTGTTGCTAATCTCCAGCTGTTTTCGAGATATTGACCATAAGCATATTGGGGCAATGACCTTGACTTTTCAGGGTCACGTGATGTCGTCGGTCACGTGGCTGAAAATCGGCCATTATTTGACGAAGTTATGTGTACTGGGGCTTACTTTGACGTCGCTGAAAACGCATGAGATAGCATACATTATCTAGTTATGTAATGCTGAAATCCACGCCCCATTCTGTACTTACGCATATTGTCACAGCATTCTGCGCGATGATGGTCTGTGCTAAATTTGTCCTCACATCGATCTTCATCACGTTGCATAAATCCTTTGTTAGAAATATAGCTAACTCAGATCAGTCACTGCATGTCGTTATTTATTAACATGTATTCAAGTGAGACGCAAGGTGCGACCGAACGCACGATACGTAGGCTACGTTATGTTTTCCGATAACCTACGTACGGTACGCATAGGTTATTTTGCCGTACGTTCACCTCATTATATGACGAAAATAAACTATGTGTATTGTGTAAGTGACTTACAAGTTCACAAAAGTCAGCATTGAATGTGTCATTGTCATTGATTCTCGCAAACGCAAAGTCGCAAACAATAAAAGACGACTAGTAGAGGACTAGCTCAAGTTCTAGTTACTGCTATGCGAAAGAAATATCGCTAATTCTACAACATGCAACTGCATTTTTGCCGTACGCGTACGTTATTCGGAAGGGAACGTAGCCTAGTCGGTCGCATCTTGGTGAGACTCTTATTTTACTGTCAGCATCCTACATGCATCATTCAAACGTAACAATCAACGTTCACGTATTTGTACTGAATTTGTAATAACAATAAATAATAACTTAATTGGTGGTCAACAGATGTGAGACTGGTGTTCTGGTGACTGAAGCGAATGAGGATGAAGTTGTTCAAAGCGTGTGTTCGTTGTAGCTGATTAGCGGTGACACACGTTCGGCTTCTATCACGGCGCAGACTTGCATCGTCGCGCGTTTGGCCGTTGTCGCCGTCGCAAGCCGTGTACGCACCTCCGACATAATCTCCTGTTGATCGTATTGCTGCGCCAACGACGCCGCGTTACCAGGACAACGACACTGCCAGCCGCAGCAGCAAATCGTCGAGAGAAAGACACGTCGGAACGTCGTACCGAAGAGACAGTAGACGACGAAGTTACACGAAGAGTTTACGACAACGAGCAGATCACTCAGCTTCGTGTAGTAGAAATGGAATCGTCCACACTCGCGGTTAGCGGGCTCGAACATTGCCCAGAAGATTTGATTGAACAGCGCCGGAGTTTGACAGACGATGAAGACGCAGACGATCACGACGACGCAGACTGTGATGTTGTCATCCTTACGACGACGACGTCGACTCCGACGATCGTCTGGGTTGTCCAACGTCATCTCTCTGATGACGGCCGCCCGAAGAGTTCGGCGCTTGATGGCGTTGAGTGCGGCGATCAGGCGAACGTTGAGTAGTGCCAGCGTGCCTAGAGGAACGATGTACATGACTGGGTAGTAGAGCACGTTACTGTAGATGATCTGGTAGAGCTGACTGTCACCAAGCATCATCGGCTCATTAAGCTTACTGACGTTGACCTCGGAAACAGTAGAGTTGGCGTTGACGGTCTCGGTGTGGTTACTGGAATAAATTATCTACAACAGCAAATATATTCGCTGCATTTTTAGTGCACGACAGCATGCTTAGCCAATCAATCCGTCTGTCACACGGATGAATCAGTCAAACGGTTGAAGTTGTGATTAGGCTATGCAATTTTTCACCATAGAGTAGCCCATCCCTCTGGTTTTTGCGGGATAAGTTCAACTAGAAATTCTTACGGGTTCCCCTTAATTGGAGCGACAAACAAGGGAGCGGCTGGAAAATTTAGTCTTTTCTAGCATCTCTAAAACGGTATACCAGACACGACTGTACCTGTATAGTTACTATTAATGACTAATAGGAAGTCGCATATGGGCTTTCGATGGGCATTAAGATCGATGACCTTTGATGACCTTGAACTGCTATAAGTTCGAATTTTCTCGAAATTTCGCGTGAATCCGCATATATGGGACTTCGCATATAGGCTAATAACAATAGTAGAAGTAGTAACTAATTAGCCATTAGCAAAAATGTCAGTGTCTCGTACTTGTACGTCACCACTTGACAACAAGCTCGGAGTGAGGGAGAAGGTCACATTGCTGTGCAGCTTCGGCAGAATATAGTAACAAAACATCTGTGAAAAGTTAAACAAGTAGAACTAGAACTGAGCACGAGATAATGCAGCTGCCGCAGGTCATGCGTCTGACAAGTTCTTCTGTGGGAGTAGAATATAGACTGGTGAGACGACGTGGAGTATACTAGCCTAATGCAGCACGTGTTTCAAGTACTTAGCAGCTGGCAGAGATGTCGAGAGATTGACAGACCATGAAGTGGACTGTATCAAGAAGCAAGATAATGGAATACAGGTCTTCTGTTCGACTATAGACACGACTAGCCGACGAGCTAGAGATAACAAGCTATGAGATCACTCTTGTAGACACACTTGTTCAATCAGTCTCTATCACGAGCAGAGACGTCCGTGAACGACCACTATACACATCGTACGTCACTGTTGACTAACCGATGTAGTCGGTACATTTTGCGCAGCATGACTACAAATGCGTCAGGAATTCCAACAGGTTCCGAGAAAATTAGAATTAAATGGTGCTACCAAGCAGTGAAAAATTGACGATGTGCTCAGTTGTTTTGACACAGTACTAAAGTGTGACAGACGGACGACAGACAGACATTCTGCGACATCATAGTCCGCGCTTGGCATTGCATTATCATGGTAAAATACAACTACAGACAGCGTCGTCTGAGCTAAACAAAGTCGGCGGTATACTCGTTCGACATCACTCGCCAGAATGACAACATCAACAGAACTCGGCAGAGCGTTGTTGATAACACGCCCAGTCATGCGTGGCACTCACCCTTAAACCTTTATATCCACTTACATTTTATTGTCCACGTTAATCAGTCTATATCGTTAATCAGTTCGGATTTTTTTTTAGAACGGGGCATATTTTTGAGAAAACTACAAGTCCTCGGGCAGTGAAAGACTGTCAATGACAACTGTAGACAGACTGTTATACAGACGGACAGGCAGACAGACAGATGGACATACAGAATATCGCGCTCTGAATTACTTCATATGCGGATGCTCGATAAAAATCATTTCAGCACCTTTAGCTCAACGACGAAACTGTACGCCTGATAAAGTTTTCCGCTACTGATTAGTGATTAGGCCTATTTATTAATAATTATTACTCAACTGCATTCAAGCTATACGCGACATATTTCATCAATTCTTTCTTTGTATATTGCCATGATAATTGAAGTATGTTCTGATAACGAGGCTCTTGTGATGGGCCGATGGCGTATACTGCTGTATAGAGCTGTGTGAAAATGACTGGCAAACCATAGCTGCCAATTTTGCCTGATTCAAATAAAGATTGATGGAATTGATTGATTGATTACCCACGTGCTTGAGGGAAGGAATGAAAGGTATTCAATTCTATACAAAGCGGTAAGCGGACATGAGATTAGAAACTGTTCCATACAACACGGAAGCCCGTCTATCGAATCGATCGAGCAGCGGCAGCAGTATTGTTGTCGTCGTGTCTTGGCCTTCGTCTTGAAATAGCCAGGTCTTGGTCTTGATCTCCGATTTCGTTACATCGCCACAAAACACACAAGAACTGAACGTTCTGCAGTATTACACAGAATTACACAGTATTACTGTATACAGCCGTATACAGCTACAGCTTACCTGGTGCTCGAAGAAGCGTGGCACATTGTAGACGACAGCCAGAATGACGACGACGATGATCTGGATGCGAGTTCGACGTAACATCTTGGTCGTTCCAAACTCCTCGACAGCGCGACATACAGCGTTGTACCTGTTGACTGATACGAGCACAGTGAGCCAGACTGTCACCGTGTGACAGATCATTGCTGGCGGCCAGACGTAGACGATGTACGAGAACGTGTCGTGGGCGGCCTGCACCTGTCCGGTGTACAGGTAGACAATGGTGTACAGGTAGACAATAGGCACAGACAAGTGTACAGGTAGACCCTGGGGTAAGGTAAATCCCGGTGCACAGGTAGACAACAGACACAGACAGGTGTACAGGTAGACCCTGGTGTACAGGTAGATCCCGGTGTACAGGTAGACAGCTGGAACAACGTAGACGGCGACGGCGACGACCAGCAGCAGCGAGTCACATACGGCCATGCACTCGAGCAGGAGGACGGCAGCGGCGGCGGCGCCAGTCTTGTGTTGACGACAGAATACGACAAACGACGTCGAGTTACCGACCAGACCGAACAGACAGAACGCTCCGATCAACAGACCAGAGACGACCAGGTCGTACAGCCGGCACGACTCACTGTCCGTCATCGATGGCGTCATCGATGACGTCACTGCATCCTCGTCACGTGGTCCCCAGTCACACGTTGTCATATTCATGGTCACCAAGTCGGCTAGTTTGTATGTTAGCAATAATTAAGACGTCATCTCATTTATCGCACAACAGCCGGACGGATCGTCTACAACGTAGCACAGCATTATTGTTTTATGTAGCGGTTCTCAACACTGTATTTTGTTATAGTCATCTGACAGCTCACAACACAACTGCACACGACTGTCAAACTGACGCGACTTCGTGCTGAATTGCCTGCCTCGTACACAAGTACACGCATACGTCCAGGGATCGTTTCCAGCGGGAACGCCTGGGAACGGCGTTTCCAGAGTGATTTTGACATGCAGGAACGCAATTAAACCAGGCTAACCAGCTTTAGGTGAACTGTATACAGAAAGCACTGTTTGCACCAAAATTCGCCCACTTAAGATCCAAAAATCAAAAAATTTCTGTTGATGAGGCAGAGCCCCTCCCCACACCCCACACATCGATCCCTGCGCCTTCGGCACTCGAACTCGGCGTTCACAGAGTGATTTTCTTAGGAAACGATCCCTGCATACGTCACCGCGCTTAACCCTTTGACGCCCAATGTTGCCATATGTTGCTATAGAGCATCCTGTGCCAGACCGGGTTAAGCCGTCATTTGTAATTTTTGACATCCGGGCACTCTGACGCTCAGGGCTAACCCGGTTTGGCACAGGATGCTTTATAGATGTACCCATAAGGCAACAGTGGGCGTTAAAAGGTTAAGGGGTTCGTTTAGCTCGGGTTAGCACGTGTCACTGCAGACTCTGGTTGTTCAATCGTTCTGGCACTACGCATCACTCTGGCCTGGTGCCTGCTGCTGATGACGAGTGGGCGAAGCAGTCTGCAATACCTGTACGCACCGCACGATGACCATCAACATCTGTGTCGGTATTAGGGATAACGTAAAAACCTAATGCCAAAAGTAAAAGGGGTTTGTACCTTCAACTATCCTTGGTATTTACGTAAAAAGGTATTTACCCAGGTATTTACTTTTGGGGGTATTTACCTTTTTACCGACAGGGTTATTACCCATTTCGGTTCGAATTTTCTCAAAATTTCGCGTGATTTCGCTTATTTGGGAGTAGGGAGAACGTAAAAACCTTCAATTAAATACACTCCGTGTTGAAAAATTAGACGGAAAGTTAAAACTGGTAAATACCCGCTACCTGAAGGTTTTTTACGTTATCTGATGTCGGTATGCTTGCAGTTGCTACGGTTGCACACTTGCACGCCTAATACTGTCGACCAACCCCAACCCACGCAGAATTGCATAGTTGCGTTGTAGCCTATTATTCTGTGAAACTGCCCGGGGGTATCTGTGGGGCGCTTCACTTGAGTTGACGATTTTCTGTCAAAAGCTGACATCATCCATTAGTTTGGATCGATACGTTTCTCTCCGTCTTATTGGATATTGCACTTAGCTGGCTGGCGGCGTATGTTATAGTCGAGCATGATTACTGCATCTTCCTGCTGACACATCCAATTATTGCCAGTGCCACTACTCAGAAAACTGCTTATGAACATTGAACACATAAGCAAGTCAGTAGTTATGTAAGGAATTAAGGAAGTAGGTCTAAAACGCCGATTTCGGATTTCTACAGCTCGCCATCGCAGAACAAGAACATCTAATAGACTAACTAATACGCTAGAATGGATGCTTCAGTGACAGTACGTTGAAAACGTGCCTTAATTGAAAGTTCGAAGCTATTTGTGAAGTTCTGCCGCAGATTACAGGTTTATACGTCATCTGACAACTCGCGCGGCTTCTCTTCTCTGCAACTAGTTGCCAACATCGCTCTGCTTTACAAGTTACAGTGTAAGGAGGACACTGGTGCGTGCTAGAAGGTCACACACAAAACACAAAAAACATGTGAGCAAAAGAGAGAGACATACACTGATAAAAATGCAATGGTGACAAAAGTTGGAACAGTCACGTGAAAACAGCGTTTGTCGCTAGCGAACTAATAGCTAGTCAAATCATGTACGGTACCGATATCTCTTGTTTACGGAAGCCAGAAACCGCCACTAGGCCTAAATCGTCCGTAGGGGGCCTAGTTATCGAGGTCAATAACTCTTCCGGATGACTCAGTAACCTGAATAACTCGATGTGAATTATTTCAGTGACGGTTCCCGGCTTCCGTAGTTATTGCAAAAACAAATGCAAAATTTCCGAATCTCATGCTCTGCGGAGAATATAAGCCCCTAAGCTCTCTGAGCTAATTATAATAGCCTAATCAACTTTATTCATCGAAAAAAACATTCGATAGCAAATAGGCCTAAAATAATAATGCATTGGTATAAATAAATTCCGCAGTGTCATCAAGGTGTCATGTCTCGCAAATGACTAAATTAATGACATAGTGCATTATTACTGTTTACGTAATGTCATCTACACCTGTCAGATAATCAGCGAATAGAAGTGCCGTAATCACACACGTGCAACAAGAACGCCGCCTGCTACTGGCACACGTGTGTGACGTGTTCAGCAGTTGATCATGCTACACACCACACGGTGGATAAAAACAGAACTGTTTCTTCAGAGGCTATAACTTTACCAACTGTTAAAATAAAACAAAAAGTAGAAAGGCTCTCGATCATTCGAGGAGATATCAAGTGTGCAGATTTTCCGGAAATTTAATGAGAAAATTTTCTCAAATTGAAAATGGAAAATTGAAAAAATATTAGTCGTCGACTGGGCAACCTGTCCTGTCCTGTCCTGTCCTCACATGAATTCTTGCAACCGACTGGACTACAGCAACGGTACGTTGGTTGGTCTACCAGCCTACTGTACCTCATCCGTCGACTTCAGTCAGTCCAGAATGCAGCGACACGGCTCATATTCAGGCTCCGTCGTTGCGATCACATCATTGACGCTCTCGTCAGTCTTCACTGGCTACGAGTGTCGGAATGAAAGGATCGTCTTCTAGGTCGCCGTGCAGACTTATCGAGCGCTGCATGGTGACGCTCCGCAGTACCTGCAACAGTTCACACGCACCGCTGACATCCCTTCTCCGCACAGACTCCGGTCCTCAGTCACCGACAGTCTGTTCGTTCCTGCTGTCAGACATTCTACTGTCGGTCGCCGCGCCTTTCTTGTCGCTGGTGATCGTACGGAACGATTCACCGTCGGACGTTACCGCGTCACTGTTGCTGTTCACATTCAAGCAGAGGCTGATAACGCACTTATTTCGATCGTTATTCGAGCCCAGAACTATCATACTAGGCCCTAACTGTTTCTCCTCTACATTTGCTCTGTGGTCCTTGCAGCAGCTGTTTGCTGTTTAGTCATGCACATTCATTAACTTTCGTACAGTTACGCCAAAAATTACAACGGAATTCCGCAGGTTTCACCTCATCGGGACGCTAAATGGACTCGACTTACTTGACTCATTGTCGCTCCTGAAGTGGAACAAAGGCTATCATCGAGGTTCTACACAATGCACGATACGATACGATACGATAGAAGAGTTTAACGTGGACTTGCACGCAGTCCTGTGCTCTTGTCTCCATCAAACACCACGTGAGACCTGCTGCCTTCATCCCGTGCTCGACTCCTCTTCTCCACGTGTTCTTGGTTTGGCCTATGCCTATACCCTCGTGGCTTCCATTACAGGGCTGTTCTTGTGTTGCTGTCTGTGGGCCTTCTCAGCGTATATGTCCTATCCATGTTCATCTCCTTCTCGACAAGGTTTCCGCTGTTCCCTGGTTTGCTGCTTTCAAAATCCCCCATTCATCATAATAACACATGTGACCATGTGTATAGTTCACGCTATGTATACATAAAAAACTTACTACCTCTACGATCCATGTAGCCGCCCTATACACACAAGGATCTTTCTAAAAATAGACAGCCCAGTATATAGGCCTAAAATCGGTGACTGCACGAAGTATACGGCATGACTCGGAAACCGTATGAATCAGTTTAATAAATCATATTCCTACTGTGTCTTTATCTTAGCAATTAAGAAAGTTCGAAAGTCTCGTGTTTTTGATCACCCTGTATAAACGCCAGATCTGTCTCATTAAATAGCTAGTAGGCCTACGGCAACTGCTAGGCCTACAAGCGAAGCTGTCGCAACTGCTGCTTCTTCTGCTGCTGCGCTGCTGCTGCTGCTGCTGCAGCTAACGCCGTAATGATGTCAGTCAATGTGCCCAATTACATCAAACTCAAATTAGTTGCCATTTCAAAAGCAGGCCACTTTATTCGTTACCAGCTTTCAATTATGCCTGTGACAGCCTCAACACATACTCGTCGTCCAACAGTTATATACACATGACTCAAGACTGGCTGAAAAGTTCTGATCATTGTAACTGAAACCAAACTTCAACAAACAACGAGAACGTCAAAAACCTTTAAATCACCATCTGTTGCTGCTGAAATGTAGGCCTATATATGGTGATGTGCAAAATGAACTGTGATCATTCTGGTACCGAACTTTAAATCTGTCCTCTTGCGATAAAAATATTCGCCACATTTTCGTCCTCAGCGATATTGACCTATTCCTTTTTGGGTTTATTTTTTGAAAATTCCGAGTTCGAGTTCTTGACTAAAGCATGACGCCATGAAAAGTTCATGATGATATCTCGAATGTGCAGTTCCTAGTCTAATCTTGCAAACGAACAAGCACACATATACAACAACAATAACAATAACAATCGAAGAGTCATTCGGTGTAACCAAAAACACACCGCAGTGCGGTTTCTTTGCGACAGCGCGGCTTTCTTGTCACTGTAATCTTTATTTGCAATTAGACGCGACAAGACAATGCAAGATACAGGAACAAGAAGCCAAGCTGTCGCTAGGATAGCCGACCGTACTGCCAAAAATTGTAGGGGTCACGTGACCTGGGCCACGCCCACTTTTAAGGGAAATTTTTGTGCGCCTGCTAGTCATTCTCCATACGAAGCCGTTTACCAAATTTGAAGTCTCTAGCTCAAGCAGTTTGGGAGATATGTTCGATCATATGCCAAAAATTTTAGGCGTCACGTGACTTAGGCCACGCCCACTTTAG
>Ga0056114_1001165_pt1 | contig 11415 bp, 6 predicted proteins | sample WorMetHERISLAND1_FD_77005 | JGI IMG/M metagenome (GOLD analysis project Ga0056114, IMG submission 77005) | Marine gutless worms symbiont microbial communities from Max Planck institute for Marine Microbiology, Germany - Olavius loisae HERON... ...
GTCTGCGTTTGGCGCTACGCACCCCTAGTGGTGCATGCCACACAAGAAGAAGAAGAAGAAGAATGTTTAACGTGCTGTCATCATGGCAAGGCCAATGCGAGAGTTCACTCAGTTCATTGGATAAATGCAGAATGGGCACCAAGCAGCCACCAACCCTCAGACCAAGCCATCGGACTTGGCTGAATTGAACAAAACTATGACACAAGAAGAACTTTCGCCAAACCGATGTGGCACTAACAGTGCAGGAATTCAACTCAAAGCCAGGGATCCAGATTATCAAACCTTGCTAAGCAGCTGTCGTATCTTATCGGCATCGCGTGGATCATAGATGTGCCAGAGAGCACCTGGCCTTTCACATGCCTCCAGCGCTCGAGACATGGTTGCCTCACAGCAGCCTGCCGTCTGCATTGCATTCACTGCCGCTGTCGTAAAAAAACACACTTTCTACATTTTGACTGATTTAAAACCACAAAAAGACCAACACAAAAGAGCCGAAACCACTAACAGTCTAAAATATGCATGAATGAAAGCCGATAAATCACAACAACGATATGTCATTATTACAGCGATTAATTTAACAATTAGTTTAAAATCAGCTGATATCTAACCAGTTTCATGTCTCTTAGTGACGTCATCCACTGGAATGCCAACGTATGTCATGACGTTCACTGCATCCGACATGTCCAGATGAAGGTTTGTTGATCCAACGTCTGAGCTCAGAGCCGACCCGTATGCGACGTACATCTTTGGACCGAGATCGGGGCGAACAAAATGTTCCGGGAGACAAGAGGCAAGGTTGAGCGATCCCGATCGATGGGTGTAGTCAGGAAATGGTAGAACCTTCATCAGGTTGGCGAACCTCTGTGGCAGCAGGTCGGCAAAGTCATCGCCCGGAGGCCAGTCTTTCAGCTTCAGGATTCGCGTTCGACCAAAGCGATCGCGGAGACGCGATCCAATGGACTCGAATCCCGCCCAGAACTGCCTCATGGGATACTCGAGCAGGACCACACTGTTGCCACAGTCAAACAGGTCGGTAGTCAGGTTGCCGAATTCCGCCAAGAACGAGTCTGGATGCCAGAGAGATGAGTTGAGGCGACGATGGCAGCCACTGACGATGACGGGCGCACCGCGAAGCCACTGGCTGCGCCATAGTGAAAGCGCCGATGGACTTTCTGACTCGTTGAGTTGCAGTAGTCGACCATGATCCAGCCACGTGTGACAGACCCGAGACTTCACCATCGGAGGAATCTGTTCACTCACTGATGAAGTGTGACTTTTACTCAATGTTGATATGTCACATCGAGCTCTCTTGTCTTTCATACCACACTCGCCACAAGAGCATGAGTTTAGTCGCCACTTAACGCAGACCTCATGCAGGTGCTGACTCAAGGTCCACAACGCTACAATACACACACACTGTCTTCAACAATACAATGTGAACCGGTGTCACAGTTACCAGTAGTTTAACCTATCAGCGTTCCATGGCCACCTTGTTTTTACTTAACCGCTTTTAATCATTCCGTTATATAATGTTACTTATGTTATAGTATATTATGTTAATGGTATATTTTTCCAAAACATCCAACATGAATGGCACTGTATCTTAAGTGCCTATTTGTACCGTTAATAATCTACTCACTCGTTCACTCACTCTATGGCCACCACGGTTCAAGGCCAGCTCTTTAGTGAGAAACTTGGTGACTGCTGCACGGCAGGACTTTTATACATGCCCAGCCAGCTACAGTTATTAATAACAATGACACAAGTTTTGAATGGTCTATGTAAACAATACCAGGTCCACTACAATCTGGCGGCAGTCAATCAACACATTTACTTAACCTGCCCAGTTAGTACTGCGACGGGTGACCATCAGTGGGCCAGTAAACCAACCACCTCAGCACGTAGCCAGACACTCAGCCTGACCATCACTCTCTGAGCAAGCACGACGAGTATCAGTGAAAGCTGAGGAGTAAACGGGCACACCACGAGATGCACCGCCTCATATCAGTGGCCTCACAGTATAAACTGGTGTCTGGCTGAGGTCTTCAGCACAACCCATTGAGTCACTGTGGCTTTTTACCCACTGGTATCAGACACAAAGAAGTCAAGTCAGAGCAACTAAGATGACTGGATGTGATTAAGTGAACTGGATGATCTTCGGACTTCGGTTGTCTGGAAGAGGTCAATAAAGGATGGCGCTCAGCATCTCTGATGACAAACTGACATTTCATCAATTAATAACAGCAATAAACGACGTTCAGCAGCTTAAAGTTAATAAATACAAAACAGAAGGCAGTCAACAGTCAAGTGTGTTGGACAACCTGCATGCAAACACTTATACAGCTATCAATATCAAATCTTTAATGTGCTATTTACACTAGCAGAGAATGTCGAACAGATGTCGTCTACGAAAGCCAAGAGTATCGTCTGGGGAAGAACTGTATCTCTCTCTGTTAAATAAGGTAATAAAGCCGTGTTAAGTTCTTAATGGAAATCCATCTCAGAACTACATGGTGTCGCTTGCCATCTCACACACAATGTTACTTGCCACCCGACACAAGCAAACACACCCACCTTAACCCCAGCCGGTGAAGGCTGGTACTCGACGGATGGAAGGCTGAGTTGACCTAGGTGGCTGGTTACATACTGAGATGGTTTACCCATCCACAGACGGTCACCCATCCAAGTACTAACCGGGCCCGGCGAGGAGTAACAACGTTGATTGAGACCAACATGCTACCGCTAAGCCAGGTCACCACCATTGTTGTACTGTATGCGAATGACTTGTGAATGAAAGAACATGCAGAAAACCACCAAGGAAAGAAACATGGTGACTACCATCAGCACTCAGCAGTCTGCTGACGGTATAATTTCACAGCCCCAACAGACTACGAAACAACACTACTGTGCTGTTCCGCAGCTATATGACAAGAAGTCAATTGAAGGCTAGCTCAGTCACTCAGCTACATAAACAAACACAAGAAAACGCAAACAAGACGCCCGGCTGTTGCTGTAGAATGCAAGTGATACGAGTAAAAGTAGATACAGGACAAGAAATCACTACATTTACTCACTGTTTCCACTATATACGATTACGAAACCGATTTACTGCAGCAAAATGAGCAAACAGTGATAATAATACAATATAAAAACTAAAAGCAACTTATACCATCAAATGGAATAATCTGGGTCACTGTGAGGTCAGTAGGTCGGTGAGAGGCTCTCCCATTGGACGTACAGTTGATCCACCGACCACTGCCGGTGCGGCACAACGCGCAACTCAAGTCGTTGTTATCTAGAGCCGGTGAGTCACTAATGGTGCGTTCACACCGGAGTGCTGTGCCATAGCAGTCAATGCAGGCAGTGAAACCGCAGTGGAAACACGTCCAGTGGATGTTGAACAAGGTTGTGGCGCAGACGTCGCACAGTTCACGGACACCACCAACCGAACGCTTCCATGCTATCACTGCTACAACCAGAAATATGTCCTGTCTACCAGGAACGACAACAAGATCAGACTTATTGAGGCCAAAACCAAAGCCACTAAGGCCGAGGACAGATGACAAAGGCCAAACAAACCGACACCAGTCCAATTTGGCCTTGGGATCAAGGTTAGGCCTTGAAGCCTTATATCAGCTGCCTACCTGACACTGATGATGCATATATCATACAGACGACAGGATCAATTCCTGGTAATAATAACGTTTGTCAATCATTCAAACTCTTATACCTCAGCCACTGAGCTAAACTGTCGTATTCAGGCTGAGCACTGTGTCTAGATCAAACAAAATTTGTTGACTTTCCAGCGGCAGGAACACGGATAACACTGATCACAAAATTACTACAAATTATGGCTCACATTTAAGAAAATGCAACGATAATACCACAAAAACATTAAAATACTGGAAAAATAATAAAAATAACTGTTATAATATGATAAAGGTAAAGGTACTTGATATAGCGCCCCGCAGAGGCGATCAGCATGGCGCACACTAGCAGTGTCCCATGTACCTGCCTTATAACTTCCCTGTTTGGTGGTACTCATTTACCGACCCCGAGAGGACAGAGGGTTGAGTAAGCCCAGGCCCAGGGTGCAAAGAGCAACTGACCCACAGTTGCTACACGACAGCCTGCAGCCAGCGGCTCGAACCCGCGACCTCGTGGCCGCTGGTCGAGCGCGCTAACCACTAGACCAACGTGCTATCCAAGAAATGCAGTGGTAGTTGAAACCATGACAGTGCAGAACACAAACATCCCTGACTTTCGGTAACTTCTCCAATCGTTTTTTAACTTTACTGGGTATTCCCATTAATGTTAATGGTGTTTTTACCAAAACCACCATGACAAGAACTATGTGACAGCAAGTGGCCATGCTCACCAAACCTGCCGAGAACTTTACATAATATAGCACAAATTTATTCAAAATGCACATAATTCTCTCATGTGCTAAAGATTATTAAATAAGGGGGAGCATAACTACTGACAACAGAAACGACCCCTGTTTGGTGTTACTTTTTAACGTTAATTACTTAATACGGATTGGATTGGATTGTGCAGTGCTTTACGTCCCCTCCAACACAGTATAGGTTATATATGGGAGACGGTTTTTACAGGTCAAAAGACCCAACCAACAGTATCAAAGTACTGAAGGAAGATCTACAAAAGACAAAGCAAACAACGAAAACAACTAAAATAAACATAAGCACAAACAATAATAGAGACACAAAAGGATATAGACAAAATAAGCACAACAAGTCCCCTAGTCTACACTAATGTGGGGTGACTAGGGGACAGCTCCCACAGTGATCCAAACATTGACATTTGAAAACCAACTTGACATATCAGAAAAAGATAATCTTAAAACTAGATCCACTCAGAGGTATCTGACAAGCTGAACATGCCTAGCAGTGACAGGAAAGCACAATAAATGACGGAGTCATGATGAGAATTTCTCACTGTCAGGTTTGATCCATGAGACGGCCTGGCGCTCTTTCTGCACCATGTTGCAGAACACATCGGTGACGTGTTTCACGAGGTATGTGGCTACGTCGGCACCGAAGGCGTGGCTGTCCGAGTCTGATGGTAGCCAGAGAGCAATGTCGTCGGCACCGGCATCTGATAACTCGGTGAAGCCGCAAGGCATCATCGTGCCATCCTCACTGCGGCATAACCTTTGTACATCACACGCACATACTGAGTTTTGAAGGTACAAAAGTGCCAATGAACTCCTCCTGAGAGGTGTTTTAACTCTTTGACACCCACTGTTGCCATATGGGTACAGCTATAAAGCATCCTGTACCAGACTGGGTTAAGCCATCATTTATAATTTTTGACATCCGGGCACTATTATGTTCACCCTAAGCATCAGAGTGCCGAGATGTCAAAAATTACAATTGACGGCTTAACCCAATCTCGCACAAGATGCTTTATAGCTGTACCCATATGACAACAGTTGGTGTCAAAAGGTTAAAATTATGGTGAATGTGGGGTGCACACTGGGCCAACAGGTACCTCAACTTTAGGTGGACTTAGACTTCCGCTGAGCGAAAGTCAAAAAGTAAAGTGACTTAAGCTATCTCTTCCATGCAAATTCGACCGACTTAAGTCAGTTAGTTCGGCTTAACTTCGGTGAAATTTGGATCTAAGACGTTCACTCAGCGAAATCACTATTTTTTGACTTAAGTCTGTACTTAGACCGAACTTTAGCTCAGCAAAAGGCTTAGGGAAAGGCTAAGTCAAAAGTTAAAGTGACCCAATGTCCGCCAATGCCAAAAACTTCATCAAAATGTGTCAACACGACCACAATGATTTAGGTTATCTTGACAAAAAGACAAAGACATCACCATCGTCACATAATCTCCTGTTAACCAGGACTACTTTCTTGGCACACACTGTAGATATGCACTGGGAAACTGTCAAGAAATTTGCTCAGCTTGTATAATACGTCCTCTTCCAACAGTGAGCATCGTTATCAGAAAGAAACAGCAGGAGAGTGTATAACCTGCGGAACGCGTGGAATCGACAGACAGACTTGTTGTCCGCCTGACATTCACGACACAGGCTCAGGTCAGTGAACGCTGCACAGTTGTCACTCTGAACCACCACCGTAGCCTTGTCACGACAGCCAGCCTTTGACACAGTGGTGGACCTGGACTCCGCTGTGTTGGCGTTCCATCCCAACTCAGCTGTACGGACGATCTACACGCAATGCAGCATCTCATACATAGCATGCACAATCAAACGTGCAGTTTAAAGGTCACATTTAAAACTGTTAAACGATCACACTGCAGCAGTCACTTTGAACAAGCTACTCAGTCAACGGTCAGAAATACTCTGCTGCTCTCTGAAGGTTACCATTAGTCTGGAATCAAAATCACAGTCTCGACAGTATATCGATTACTAAACCTATAAGTAAGTTCATTAGTGCTGTGCGAATAGTGTTTTGTCATTTCGAATTGAATCGAATATTTATCATTGGTCTCAAAAGTTACCAGTAGTAAGTAGTTGTTAAATAAATTCAACTGTTTTTATGGCACCGCACTGTTGTGGTTTTTGTTGTAGGAGTTTCAGTACTTGGTGGGCCATAATGGGCTAATATAACATTGATTTTGTTGGTTGCTAGGCGTGGTTGCTAAGGTGAAAAATGGCGTGCGCCATTCTGTTAAAAAAGCTTTCTTAAGCTTCTTTGAGTAAGAAATTGGTGATGGTAAGTATTCGAAAATTTCGAATAATTGTACTCGTTTCAAATCGAATAGAATACTGAAGTAACTATTCGATTCAATTCAAAATTTCGAATATTAGCACAGCACTAAAGTTCATTAAAATCCACATGACAAGCACACATGCTAACAATAGAAAAGGAGTACAAGCTCAAGGCTGAAGAGACAGACAATCATCTAACATTATAACTGAGTTCCCATAGTGTGCTCACACACAACATCTTTACCTTTCTCTTGTCACAGATCCAGAAACAAGCAGTTACAAAATATCAGTCAATGATAATAAAACATCTCTACTGATTACAAAACAGCAGACATAACTAGAGCTGAACAGTGAATATAATTATGAACAATGGCTGATGTTACCTCAGTGCATAGCTTCAGTCTGTCTGCTTTTCTCTGTACACTGGTGCCAGCCATCATTGTATCAGTATTACCAGCCACTTCTTTATTACTGTAGTGATGCGGAGCTACAGATGATGCTGTAACCATGGCAACTGATGGCAGAGGAACTCTAGCAGCAGTGCGGTATACTTCTCTGTTGCTATGGCAGCGACTATCCAGCACAGTGTCATGTGACCTCTTAGCTTCATTAACACCTGACATTTCTCTGTTGCTATGGTTATGATAATCTGCCAGAGATGTTGTAACCATGGTAACTGGATTCACAGATCTATCTGCAGTGGTTGTCACAGCCTGGTTAAATACATTTCTGTTGCCATGGTGACGATTTTTTGGGTCACCACAGCGACAAGGAGATGCTGTAGCCATGACAACAGACTTGGTGTCTTTGCTATCAGCAATGCTCGAAGTTAAACCTGACAATTTTCTGATGCCACAGTAACAGTTGCCTGTACTGCTAAGGTGAGAAGATGTAACCATAGCAACTGACTCTGGAACTTTGTCAGATGGGAAAATGGACCTGACTCTTTGCAAATGATTACGACTATTGCTGTTGCCACGACAACGAGATTCTACTCGAGACGATGCAACCATAGCAACTGAGTCTGTAGCTCCCACAGAAGAGGAAAAAGTCTTGTACCAAGAGCCATTAGTCAAACTATCAACTGTGTTGACATTGGTTGACTGTTGTTTAGCACTCTGTGGCAACAGACGCAAAGCAATCTTCTCCAGCAGCTGTCGATGTTCAGGTGCACATAGCACAAAAGTTGGCCGAGCAGCAATTCTATGAGACAAGCTAAGTCTTGAAAATGACCGAACACCAGAAGCAGTGTCGTTGCCACAGGCTGGTGGACCAAGTACACTGGTCAACACTGGAGTACTCAAGGAACTTTGTTTCATCCGACACTTTCTCGTGACCGGGTCACTATTACAACTCTTTCTGTGCACATTAGTCGTGGCTAAGCTGTGCAGAGAGGACGAGTGGTGGTGGGATCTTGTCACGGAGGTAACACACGGACGTGGGTTTATTGACGTGAAGGTGTCAAGGAAGTGACGACTGCTAGTGTAGACGGAGGTTGCCGATGCACTGGAACATGTTAGACGTGGTGTGGACATCAGCGACTCCGCTGGCTTGACTGTGGCCTCAACACAGGAAGACACCGGAGTGTAGACTGAATTTGGCACAGTGGCTGGTGTCAACATTGGAGTATGTCTGGTCGAACATCCGGCCGCCAGAGATAAGACGTGTCGGATCTTTCTAACAGAGGCAGAACTCCTCACTTCAACGGGAACAGTTAGTGATAATGTCGGGTTCTTATTCCATGTAATGTTTCCAGATACAGACGAGTTAGTGTTCGTCAGTGTAGTAGGCATGCTGTACTGGCAAACAGGACTGGAAGAAGAAGAAATTGTAACATGTAAACAAACACTGTCAGAAATACCAGGGACAGGAGACGAGTCAACATGGCTAGAAATCCCACTAACAGGTATTGTAGCTGGGAGAACTGTGTCAGAAACCATAGAAGGAGGTACACTGCATGAATCAACTTGACTGTTAGTCCGACAGATAGGTGTTTTACAAAGAGAAACCGGTGCGGAAATGCTCACAGCAGGTACAGAACATGTGCAAGCTGAAGGTGATACATCACAAACACAATCTGGGCTAGAAATGCCACCTACAGGCACTGTACTTGATCGAGCTGGGCTGGAAATGTTCAACTCAGGTAGACTGCTGGATATTCCTGTGGCAGGTCTAGCATGAACACGAACTCTATCAGAAATCACTGAAGCTGTAGGAACGGTACACGTGCGCACTTGCCTGGAAATACCGGAAGACGGTACTGTGTACACAGACGCTTGGTCTGAAAATGCCTCACCAGGTACACGGCATCTAGGAAATTGGTCACCGATCCTCACAGCTGGAACAGTGCACATGGAAACTGGGTTGGAAATCGTCGTAGCACTTGTGGTGGTGCATAAGTGAGCTTGGTTCACAATCCCAGAAGTAGGTTCAGCGTGAACATGAGCTTCACTCAAAGTCTGAGCCAGTTTATTGGAAGGCACCGTGTTTGCAGGGATAGCGGCATTGCAAGATGTTGAACAAGGCAGCCGAAGTGCTGACAACAAAGGTCCAACGAAGCTGGACTTACTGGAAGTTAAAACCGACTGCCGGTTCAAATTTTTGCTAGGCAGCTGCACGTGGCCGACTGACAACTGATTTCTGCAACTGGCTATACTACTGCCACATTCAGAAACAGACGATATGACATTAGCAGATGCACTTGGATGAAATCCCAAAGATATCACATTGCCAGCTGAACATGCCTCCGAGGTTTCCACGGTAACATCAGGTGCCTGTGTAACTGAGCTTCCATCAGCAACTGAATGGTGTGATGAGACGTTATCAGAACATCTAGAGTCGCTTGGTACAGAAAGCCGGTTCCTCAAAGCAGTGGATCTCGTGACAACAGCAAAGGGTGCAGAAGTGACGACAGGTTCCGAACTGGAAGGGGAATAACAAGTTGTGCCTTGCAGTAAATTTTTATTGACACATACCTTGTTATATCGGCGAGTTGATACCTTAGAATTACTCAGTGTGGAGGAAGTTTTATCAGCTGACAAAGACTTAGAGACAGCACTGCAACAGCTCAATCTGTAGTCCTGCGGTGACACAGGTTTGCTGCTTGCAGAAGAAATATTAGACAGGTTAACTGCACAGGGCAATATTCCATGAAAGTTTAACGAATCAGAGACAGATGACACCTCACCGACAGACTCTGAGCTCCCAGCTGTACCAGGCACAGGGTCCTGTACACAGCTGTTTATTGTAATGTGTGGCGTAATGGACACGGCAGCTTCTTCCGAAACAATCAGACGTTTTTTACTTTTCCTTTCTTTCACTTTGTCTTCTTTGCTTCGTCTTTTTTCTCTTCCTGATGAGACAATCTTCTTTGGCAATGAACAGTTCGGCGAACTGTCCGATGCAGACGTAACAGCTGCAGAAGCAGACGAGTCCTTGTCAACGATGATAGCAGCTGTCGCAGTTCGGCTACGACGGTTTCTGCTGCTACGGCGATTAGCAGATGTCGTAGAGCTGGGTGAAGTCACTGGATCACAACTAAGGTCATCAGTATCGATGTACAATGATCCACAAAGCAGTCGAGGCAGGCAAACGCGCTGCTGTTGAATCATCTGCAATTGATCATCATTCAGTAAATTTAGCACTGTCCAGCAATTAATTTTTTAATCGCGTTAACATGTGATTAATCATTTTAATTAGGGCTGATAACGATTACAATAAAATTTAATAGTTAACTTTGTAATAATTAATGATTAATCAATAGTTAATTTTAGTTAATTTTCCTAGCGTGTTGTAGGCCTTGTGCCACGGAAAATAATATTTGGCACACATCATATGAAGACATTTAAACATCATAATACACTCATCAATAAATTACTGCTAATGCAGTTTTACTTATTTAATATTCGTCCAAAAATGCATCACCGGAAGTGATGAAAATTACACACATCCGTCACACTTTCTGTCAATATGTCGACTGTTCTAAACTTACTCAACTTCACCAGCAGCCTGTTGACGCTGTTCTTTGTCTGGAAACTCTTGTTATAAACTGCCAACTTGCCAAGCATTGTAACCTTTACATTCACAGATTTTTGATCAAAATTTTGTTTTTTTTACTGAATGGCATCTAAGTTGGCACACTTGCTTGATACAGCACCGAAATTCACATTGTTTTCCCAACCCCACCTTTATTTGATGCCCCCACTCAGGGGAACCATTAGAATTTCGTGATAAAACGTATCCAGCAAAAAATAGAGGGACGTGGCTACTGTGCACTACAACTAAAACTTGCATAATCCTAACTCAACTATTTTGACTGATCTACGTTTGATGGACAGACTGACGGACAGACTGGGAGACATGCGAGCATGCTCTGCATAGACACTATGACACACCAAGTAACTAAACACAATATGTATAATACAACAGATGATATCACAAGAAAGTAACCAACTAACCGACTGCCATGTAGAATTAGATCTACGTTTGCCAACCCTGCCCATCACTCTGATAACAGCTCCTGTTGAGACGTGGCTTTTGATTATTGGCTCAGAGGTATGACGTGGGTTTGTACACACTGCGGTGTCGGGGCTGCTCAGACTACAGCTTTCATGATGCTTTGTGGTGCTTGACCGGCGAGCTCTCTTAGCTGGACTTACTGTATGATAACATTTAGCTTCAGCAATATCAAGAGGTTGAGAAGAATTAAGCACA
>Ga0056114_1001166_pt1 | contig 11415 bp, 3 predicted proteins | sample WorMetHERISLAND1_FD_77005 | JGI IMG/M metagenome (GOLD analysis project Ga0056114, IMG submission 77005) | Marine gutless worms symbiont microbial communities from Max Planck institute for Marine Microbiology, Germany - Olavius loisae HERON... ...
CATATCTCCGCAACCGGTCGTCCGATTCACTTCATGTTTGGTTATAGGGTGGGGTTTTCGGGGACGGCGGATCTAATGGCGCTATTTTCGATTCGAATAAATTTAAGATGGCGGCCGCCGCCATCTTGGGATAATTTCGAATGGCCATATCTCCGCAACGGCTCACGATCTACTTATATAGCATGCATCGCGCGGTCATCTTTGCGATAGCACAGCTTTCTTGTTCATAATGTTACTTAAGGACTTACTTACTTACTTAGCACCATTCTGACTAAGCCCACGCCCACGATGAGGTGATCACCGCCAAGTTAACCATTGATTTTTCACTGCAACATGTTGTCATTTATAATACATAAAATTATCAAAAGAATGTGCCGACCAATCCATATAAACGTCCCACAAAGCGCCGGCGGCTTCGACATCGTAGCTTACTCAAACAATGGTTTTCGGCTACTTCAAACATGTTCTGTTCGGACTTCATCGGCGAATAATATCGACGCATGCAATACACCAGTTCAACACAGCTACAGTAAACATGTACGTATACTGCTGAACTTCAAACTTCAAAATTGTTTCATACCCAAGAAGAACGTAACATAACCTTAAAACTATGTTTTCGTGTCCCGGCGCTATAAGACTAGTCTTGTTCTGGGCTGGTAGACAAGGTAAATTGCTGAGTTAGGCAAGCATGTTGCTCTAAAGTCTAAACGTTGTAAACTGCGCGGTGACGATGAGTATTATATTGAGTAATGAGTATCTGCCAGTATCTGCGTTTTTTAATATGTGGTAGTAGCTGTTGCGGCCCGTTGGGCCGCTACAGCTTGATTTAGTGAAAGACTGGACGGCTGAGACACACCGGCCCATTATGCAGCCAGGCGTCCAGTGGCCCCGTACGCGGCCTGTGCTATTAATAGTAACGCTATTAATAGCACAGGTCTTAGCCACGCCGCCAGGGCCTGCCTTAGATGCAGCGAAACTGTACGCGTACAGGTATTTTTTGGGAAAATGTCACTTTTTGGTAACGACGACCCCTATGGACATAGAACCCAGCAGATGTCCTGCACATGGTCGGTACGCGTCTGCTTGCAAAATTTCGCCGTCGTACGACGCGGCGTTTAGGAGGAGATAGGCCACAGACAAAATAAACAAACTCACAAATATTTGGTAGATATCGTTACAGTTAACGGCGTAATGACACGTCGAGAACAACAGAAATTACAGAACACGGAGTCTGTCCGATGCCATCTCTAACACTTATAAGATATTTCGATCTGAATATATCTGGATGATCTTGACCTTTAGGGTCACGTGAAGTCATAACTCAGCATTTATCTCCAGCCATATTTGCGATAATGGGCCCAACATTATTGGGGTCACGAACTTGACCTTACAAGGTCATATTACGTCATCGATCACATGACCATTCAATTAGCAATATGCTGCTTCCTATTGTGTCCGACTGGAACCGAGTCTCTATCTTAAACCGTTTTCGATATATATGCATCAAAATATATCTGGTCACGACCTTGACTTGCCAGAGTCACAAAGTCATGGCGTCACCGATCACGTGACCAATTGATACCACAGATGACATTTCCTCTAGGACTGGTGCTCTGTTGTAACTGAGTCTCTATCTACGGCCATTTTCGAGATAATGGGCCCCAAACATATTGAAGTCAGGACCTTGACCTTTCTGGGTCACGTGAAGTCATCGCTGACATGACCAATCGATTCGCCATATGCCATTTCCTATTGGTGTCCCGTTGGAACCGAACATCTGTCTCAGATCTCTAACCATCTATGATCTTCGAGATATTCGGCCCCCAAAACCAGTGTGCGCGCATACACACCACAAGTGATTTTATTACGTCATGATGCTATGCAGAGCGCCGTAATGCAACGGCTAAGTCGTCCGTCTGTTTCTCCGTCTGTCCGTGACATTGAGGTACCGTGATCACATAGATGGGAAATCTTCAAAAATAATTTCACGGTTAGTTAGGCTGTGGTGTTCGGTTCAGCTAACTAATTGTGACTCAGACTCTATACTTCTGCATAGCTTTCTTGCGTTGTATTTTTGTTCAATTGTAAGCTTATGCTATTTAGCTATAATGAAATAAACATGCATACATTTCGCCGAATCCAAAATCACTGAATTTCATTTTACAAAGTAACCCCGCCCCAAAATGTAGATATTTGAAATAGGACCATAGAAATTTAATTATGTGTTACGTCATAGTTTCACTGGCTGTGCCCGTTGTGGAGATAGGCCTATAGTTGTCGTTGATGAATATATTTATCGTATAGGTCCATATCACATCGAGCCTATACCACATTAACCTGTATATACACTATATAAACAGTGTCGTGTTGGTTGCATGTATTATGTTTGATCATGTTCATTGTCTTTTTCTCTTATTTCTTAGTTTAGCGTGTTTCTTGTATAGTTTTTACCGCGCGATGCACTTTAGTGCAAAGCGCGGTATTGCGATCGCATGTCGTCTGTCTGTCTGTCTGTCTGTATGTGACGTTGGTGGATTGTGATCACATAGGTTGTTGTTAGTTAGCCTGGGATGTTCACTCTCTGCAGACCCAAACATCAGGGGTCTACTCCAAGGGGAACACCCGGACATTTTGGCCCAAAGTGACCCACCCCTGTTGATTTGTGCGTCGGCGACATTCGATCGCAAATTGCGGCCGAATGGTTACAGATAGCACAATGGTCACAATGGACAGCCTGTAGGAAACCGCCATTGCTCTGTCGAATTGTGCCATCGCTGATGCCTACGACCTCCCCTTTCCAACAAAATGTGAGTTACATATGCCCCAAGATACGCGAATGGCCATATCTCCGCAACGGGTGATCCGATACACTTCATGTTTTGTTCTAGGGTAGTTTTCAGGGTCAGCGGATGGAATGGCGCTATTTCTGGTTACATCAATCTGGTTAAATCGAAGTTGGCGGCCAGCCGCCATCTTGGATAATTTCGAATGGCAGGCTATATCTCTGCAACGGCTCATTCGATCCACTTATATAGCGCGCATCGCGCGGTCATCTCTACGATAGCACAGCTTTTTTGTTAATACTTCTATGGACCTGTTGTGTCTGAATAAACTGTGATTGATTGATAAACTATACATAGGCTTAGCCATAAAACTAGTCTCTGCTCTCTCAATAGTAGGTATGTAAGACCTAATTCTGCACACTATGAATGATGAGAAGGCTCAGAATTTCGATAGCTGGAAGTTCGGGGTAAAATGTAATTAGAGATAGGGAGTATGGATTTTTCCACAAAACAGCTGCATTTTGTACTTTTTTCGGGATTCGGCGATTTGGGATTCGGCGAAGTGTGAGGACACCGGGGTGTGGTGTTCGCTGTCTGCAGTCTCTAACATCATGGATCTATTTCAAGGGGAACATCCCAAAATTTTGCCTGGAATGTTTGATTTTTACTTCGATACTATTCTATGCACATACTGTACCATAGAGGTATTGTATAATGTATATGCGATGTACGCGCATACTGGTATACGGCCTCAAAACTACTGCTAAGCCATACGAATGAAGACAGAACCATGATGTCAGCGATCTAATTATAGCCCACTAAATGTACTTCTCAGCGATGTATAGACTATGTTGATATTGCTGGGCGTTCATCTGCCATGGTCTACAGTCAGAATACCGTAGACGAAAGTGGCAATTTTCAAGCTCTGTACGCAATAATATCTCACAAACGATAAGTAATACGGCCACGGTTAGGCCTGCTATCAATCATCAATAGGAAATCACACGTGGCTCATTTGTTGTAGATTTGAATGAATGAAATGAATTAGAACCTGGCGTCGATTGCTTGAAGCGTTTACGACGGACTCCAAAATTATTCGACTGATTAGTCGACGACGCGTCGCAGTTTTTTTTCAACGGCGGCGGCGCGGCAGTTTTTCGTCGGCGATTGTGACGCAGCAAATTTGAAAATTCTCCCGTGGTGATACCCCTTATTTCCATCCCTGTGCGCTCCTCGGAAATGGATGAAAGGCTTCTCCGTTGACAAAATCCTGCATACGCCACTGCACTGACTGTCTCTTGGCTGTCTTTGAAGTAATTTAGTGACATTACCCAGTTGACCTACAGCTCCCTGCTTAGCGGGGTCTGGGGGACAGCCCCAGTAGAAATCAAACTTGGTGCTTTTTATCCTTAAAATCCGACATCTGGCATCTGATCTAATAAGCGAACACTAAAATTCAGTGACTGCGTCGAAAAACTGGACATCAAATGCGACGGCGGCGGCGCGGAAAAAAATCGACGGCGGCTTAACTAGTCAGTCGACGACTTCGACTCTATGGAAATTCGACTCGGCAATTAGTCGGCGAAATTCGACGGCGCTGGGGTCTATATGAATGAATGAATGAATGAATGAGTGAGTGAGTGAGTGAATGCATTTATTTCAGACTTAAGCCACTTTCTACACGCACTGCTGAGGCGTGCTTACCTTTGCGTTGCGTCAGCTAAGCTTTCTTCTTTTATCAGTATATTGCGTGTGACCATTTCAGTTTTTAGTCTTTTTGTGGCTTATGAGTTGTAGTATAAGGTAAAAAAATAAGCTGACGTCGTTGTGGAGGTTATTTTCGTCGGTCGTAAGTTTATCAAATTTTCAGATCGAATCCAATCGAAAAATCCATTCGTCCGAGTGAATCGAATAGATTCGATATTTTCTTCTGTACTTCTGAATATAATGCCGCAATGTGAAGACTAATAAGCTGTGTAGTAGCGTCACAGGTGATGAAAGCGGCCGCTCGAGTTGTCAATGACACTTGTAAATATCGCCGATTGAAGACAATATTACATGACGAGCTCCACTGGCTGAATGTAAAGGATTGAGTACAAGCTTGGTGTGATGGTGTACTGTACCGCTATCTGCACTTCATCCCAGTCTCTGATGCTGCTCTTCGCCGCAGTAATTAACTAAAATGCTACTTATTCCTCATTCACTCCCAGTGTGAATTGGGTATATAGGCCCTATATCCTCCTCATTCATATCCTCATATTCCTAAACCCTTCTGCCCTCCGGTGTCAGCCATTTCTTGCCAACTCACACGCGGGGTGAGAGACAGACAGACGAACGGATGAACAGACACTATGCGACAGATCATACCCGTAGTTCGAGAAAAAGTGCGAAACACGGCAAAAAACGTAAAAAGTCACGACTTTTTGGATTCTGAAAAAAAACGTTAAAAACGTAGAAGTAATAACATGCCTATAGTCCGGAATACCACGGTGACCACCCTCATTCAGTTTTGTTGTCTTTCGCACAATAACAAGGCCATTATATTTTAACAAAAAAATGAACAGTTTTAATATAATGCTGTATGTATAACACGACATATGTTTAATTGTTTACCAGTGAAAGTGTCAGTTAGCAATTTCAAAGTGGAGAAAAGTGAAAACCTGGACAACGCTTTCTGCGTTTTTTACGTTTTTTAACATGGCATGATGGCACCTCAAAAAACGTAAAAAGTCGCGTTTTTGGATTTTGAAAAAAACGTAAAAAACGTATTATCGAACTGTGATCGTACCCCATGCTTATGCGGATAACAATTAGCATTTTACCGACGCCTCTATCAGACACCTGGCCGAACTGTTTATCTAAACGATACGTCATCGCACACAGCGGTATAAGGCAGGAAAAATATTATTGAAATTCTTCGACCAATAAAAACGTTCGTTTATTCAATGTTCGTGAAATGCGATGTGCTGAGCAGGTGCTTTGTAGATAACAAACGTGTTGGTAAACAGTCAACACACGGTGCACGTCTTCATCGAGAAGTTGTTGATGTCACTTTAGTCCACAACACGGATGATCTGCGGATCAGACACAGGACCTGTACACCACAACGGCGCAGAATATGAGGATGTTAGTAGTCGTAACGTGTTGAAAAACTAGGCGATCAAGGCAGCCGATTGTCCGCTCCGTACATTCTGAAATAAAACTAAAACAAAACGCTGAAACTGGGATCAATGTGACCTTGGAGTAAGCATGCATAACCTTGAAAGTACCAGTTGAAAACTGAAGAAAAATGACTTGGCCATCGATGCCTCCCTCTTGTATCATCGAAATAATCAGCAAATACAGACCAGTACCTGTTCAAATGGCTAAATAACTGGCTTAGTTTGGAAATCCTAGAAAGAATTTGTTTTGAAAGCAACAAAAATAACCCAAATATCCACATACGATCTGTTATGTTATGTTGTAATCGGGAGATTTAGAATCGGGCATACGACTTTTCACTGATTTCCTAAAAAGTGCTCCCGGTGTTAACGCCACCATGTTGGCATTTTCCGGTAGAGATGTGACAGAACTTTATATGGCGATAAACAGCACTCGGAGTCCTGGACATTGTTTCAAAAGCGCATGGCCGTATATCTTACAGTTTTCAAGATATGGAGGCAAAAGTGGACAGGGGGTATTTTACCCCCACCCCCACTTGCCGGGATAAGGATTAATTAAATTAATCAGACGCATGTGACCTCTGATCAGCACGTCCATGGCAATGGCTCCCGGACCCGTGTGGTCGCGCTTTCTGTGGACGTCCGATCTGCGCCGCGAAGACGAACTTGCCGCGATATTCAACCGATCTCACGTCAACTCCAGTAGTCGCCAGCAGCGTGTCTCGAGCCTCAGTGGTGAACTGACTGGCAGGTTCATCGACCGAAGCACCAATGAGAATCACGCCTAAACAGCATCATGTCAAAATAAGATCAGTTAAATATTTCTTTTATATTTCGGTATAATTTGTGACTTAACGGTAGCCTAACGCGTTTGTTTCCATCAGCGTAGATGCTCGACATCGAGCCCGGTTAGTACTTGGATGGGCGACCGTCTGCGGGAGGGGTAAACTAACTCGGTAGGCTATGTAGCTTGTTGTCTAGGCTAACTCAGCCTCCCATCCCTCCAGGGTAGGTAAATCGAGTACCATGCAGCTTGCGTGGGTTAAGGCGAGGCGCGTTCATTAGCGTCGGGTGGCAGGTAACATTGTGTGAGCTTTAACGGCAGGTGATGTCCGGCTATGAGGTGGTGTTTCCTCACGAAGAACTATAGGCTACGCTCCTTGAACCTTACTGCCGTCCAGAAGTCATCTGCACTCTACAGTCGTCAACTTGGAGTCACTTCGCCGTCAGCCAGTCGCTTATTGTCTGTGTCAGTGATTCGTTAGTCAGCGATGGTATCAGGATCTAGAATCTTTATAAATAGATAACATCCGCTCCTCCCCTGTTCCGACAAAAACTGTTTCAACATTCTTATTCCGGACATTATTGTATATTATTACTACTTCTAAAATCGTACACCGAGTACAACATTAGAACGAACGAAATAGCACACAGACAATTTACAGGACTATGTCTCAGTGTAAATACACTTCATATAGCAGTGGCAATCTCATCAGTGTCAATAGACCATTTCACAGGTAGGGTTGTCTCTAAGCAACAGCATGTCCTTTAATACATCAACTTCGGCTATCAGTTCTGACAATACAGTGTTGACAGTTATGGTAGTTCTTGAGAGGTTTTTAGGCGACATGTGCAATATAAATTCAAGTTTTACTTACTCGACTTACTTAATAATTTCTCTTCCCGTAACGGACAGAAGAGAACATTGGATCGTATTATCCCTTCGAAGTTGTAGGAGACAACAAGTAATAAGATTCCGATTACCGTCTCCGAGGGACTGTAGGTAGTTGATGAGTCTGGTCGATTCGCTTATTTGATAAAGCGTGTTCCAACGCTGGATGTCGCTGGGGACGCAGTTGCTCGGGTCTACAACGTAGGTGAAGATGCCCGGAGCGCCTATACCTTCGTAGACCTTGGCTTTCACGTGAATCACTTCATTGATGCTGATCATAAGCAGCCATGTGTCACGTGGCCCCACTTCGTTGTCAACTGGCATACCCCAGCCATGCAGATGAACGTAGCAGTCAGCTGCACCGATAAACACAGACGAATTTTAACCAGTGGCGTGTCCGTGGTCCGCAGACGCAATGCAGAGCTTGCGGGGGAGCCTTGGGCGTGAGAGTGCCCGGATGTCAAAAATTACGAATGACGACTTAACCTGGTCTGACATAGGATGCTTTACAGGTGTACCCATATGGCAACAGTAACTTATTTCTCTCACCGAACGGATTGCTACAGTGGCAAGGACATACAGGGTGAAGGTTTGTACGAAAATACATCAAATTTTTGATGCATGATTTATTATAGGTTAATCGTATTAGAGGCAGTTCAAATCATGACGTTTTAGGTACAGTCAATAGATCAGCTTAGCTGTTTGGTGTAAACAATAATAACAACTGCATTCAATACAATAACGCGAAAATGGCAAAATAGGAAACTGGAGGCGGGCGGCAGCTGTGAAAATGGGAAAAATTACGAAATTGCACACCGCCATTAAAAAACAATTCTCGCTATACCACAGGATTGCTGTAGATGCCAAAAACCACAAGAAAGCCCAGCTAGCTAACGCCAAGCTAAGCGCGCGACAGCTGTGCGTGTTTGAAGGCCCCTAGGGAAGAAATCTACAGCAAATCTAGGCAAAGAACATAATATTGAAAAGTACTTTCAGTGGGTTACAACACTGTCGCTGACAATACCGGTCTATCTTCATTAGTTTAGCAATTGCCTCCCAATCTGCAAAAACCCGCGAAATTCTCCAAAAAATCGAATTTATCCAGGATCAACGATCAATCAATCAAATCAATCAATAAGTTTTTAAGGTGGCCTAAATAACAAACAGCTACCACAAGGACCACGCAAGGAAAAAAGTTAATTTAGAGGACAAGGCCAGGTTAGGAGAGTGGGAAAAGATGCAGTTTTAAACGTTTTCGGAAAGTGAACAGAGAAACTGCTGAAGTGACGTCGGCAGGAAGAGCGTTCCAAACACGAGCGCCAGCGACAGAGAAAGCACGACTAGACGTCCAACAGTAGGCACTGGCAGTCTGACGGCAGGAACGATATTCGTGCCGATCCCTATTTGTCTTTAATAGTAACTGAGGATGTATATCTCCTACAGTTTTCGAGATATTGACACATTTAGCTCGAACAAAAAGTAGTTTTGACCCACCCCAATGCTGTTTAACGCCCCTTCCCAGCGGAGGAACACCCTGCGATATTAAAGTAACCAATGCACCGCTTAAAAGAACATTTAATAAGCTACCGGGTACACTTCCGTCGCAGACTAATCGGGTCTTTCGGTATTCGTTTAGCCGTTGTTGGCTCCCAAATCTCCGAAATTTCGCGAAATTCCAAGACAATTCGAACTTACATGTATATCAGGTCCATGTCATCCAAAGTCAACGATAAGTCAATCGAAGGCGCATATGCGACTTCCTATTAGTCATTAATAATAACTATAGACTATCTGCTACCGTTTTCGAGAGATATTGACGCTTAAAGCTAGAAAATGGCTTGTGTTTCTACCCCCCTCCCTTCTTTGACACACCACTCTCGGTTAGGGGGAAACCGTTGGAAATTCTGGTTGAAACATACCGCAAAAAACTAGAGGGATGGGGCTGCCGTATGCTGAAAAGTGCATAATCCTAACTTTAATCATTTTGATTGACCCATCCAGGTGACAGTCAGACAGATGGACATTATATTTGTACATATATTTGTTTAATTATCACGTATCACACGCCGCATAGTGACTGCCGCTGCCGGTGTTACACCGGCGCCTCCGATTCTGCCAACTGGCATACATTGTGGTGTGTGCGCGTTACAAAATGTTTGTATTGTATTGTATTATTATCATATTAGAACGTCGTTCGCACCTTGCGGTGAAGTTGGAGATTCCTCCCTCTGCACACAACATACACAAACACATAGACATTCGGGTGATATCATCAACTATATCCACCAAGCTAAAGTCGTAGACAAAATCCTAAGACAAAAGTCTTAGATGAACTCTAAAGTTACAACAGTTCGTAAAGTCGACAGCTTGCATTAGTTTAAGCGCAAGCTCAAAACACATCTGCTTACTTAATGTTTTGATGACTGATTAACTGTTTTTACAAACTTTTGTAATGCACTCCCGGTCCGGTGCCGAGTAGGGAGGGCATTACAACCGCCACTTATACTTACTTACTTACTTAAAAATACAGTCTACACTCAATATTCTCACAACCATAAACTAAAGTCGAAGTCGACATATATGCATCACCTTAGGCCTACCTGTGGAATCAACTCCCTTCTTCATTCCGTCAACCTCATTGTGTTCACTCTCCTCCTGGTTCACCTCATCCTGAGCATGTCACCTCATCACAGTCATCACCTTCGCTCTCACCACCTGTCACTCCCTCGACCTTTCACTCCAGAGTATAAACTCATCTCTTTCACAAATCCTTTCCTCCATAGTCAATCTTGTTCCTTCCGGACCTCATTCACGGATCTTAACCTATACTGTATTAAAGGGGCACTGGCTTTGTTTGTTTTAGTTTCTTTTCCAGCTACGTGTGATAGATAAAGCTGAATACTCAGCTTTCGAGTCCACGTTAAACTCTTCTATCGTATCGTATCGTATAAGATCTAACTCGTTCTTCTACTCTTCTACAGAAGTCTTTAGCTAATCGACAATGGTCGAAGGTGAAAAATAAACGTCATTGTCATTGTTAATAGATAACAGATGCAACGTCTCTCACTTCGTAGTAGGTGCAGCCTGGTGTTATCGAGAGACTGGTGAACGGCGACATAAACTTCTGGCAGATTTGATGTGGTTCCTTGTGGTTGAAGCCGTGACAGGTTGAGCGGTCGAAGGCACAGTCCATGGAACAGTCGAGCAACGCCATGCGGATCGTCTGCGTCCTCTCGGTGGCGTTCGGCACAGCACAGAACGATGCCGTCTTGGTCTTCGTGTGAATACAGTTGAAACGAACAAGGTGGGCCGATGACTCCAGCGGTATGCGCCAGAACTGCAGCAGGAGAAGCAGAAGGTGGAAATGCTGCATCCTTGGTAGCTGCATGACGTCTTCATATGTCGATCTCTCACACTTCTGAAATCTTGTCGGCAACTGCCGTGGAGTCGACGTCATCCGATAGCGTCTGACGCCGCTGTGTTGCTTAGCAACCAGCTGTCGATTTGATCTGCTATCTAATGTCTATAACAGTCAGGTTAACTGTAATTTACCACGGTAGATCTGTTTGAAAATATCGTATATACCGTTTGGTATAGGGAACGAAAGTCACGTGACCGCCCGTTGCTAGGACGGTTCTGACGCCACTTTTGTTTACATTGCGTACCGGCACGGCTATCGCGTACAACGCAATATTTACATTATTTAAAGACGAATTATTACGAAATTGACAGTTTTTTGAAGAGGGGAGCAACATCTGCGTAGTTTCACAGCATGACACTTACGCAAAAAGTCCTTTGC
>Ga0056114_1001167_pt1 | contig 11404 bp, 7 predicted proteins | sample WorMetHERISLAND1_FD_77005 | JGI IMG/M metagenome (GOLD analysis project Ga0056114, IMG submission 77005) | Marine gutless worms symbiont microbial communities from Max Planck institute for Marine Microbiology, Germany - Olavius loisae HERON... ...
ACTTTAGACCGATCATATGGAGAAAACACCATACAGACAGACTTCCGGGCATTAAGTGACATGTTTATACTTTCACACTGCTGCACTCTAACAGCTGTTGTAATCCACGCCATGAAGGTGCTAGCAGAACTATATCATCTGCATAGGCTAATATGTTAACACACATGCCACCAACTAGAGCTAGCAGCCTGTGCCAATAAATCCCTCGCATAGCGTGCAAAAAACCACGGTGACAATACTCCACCTTGCCTTGTGCCATTACCTAACGTAAAGAATGCTGATACTTTGTCATGCCAACGAATACAAGCTTGCTGGTTACTATACCAGAATGCCAATCAGCGTACAATAGCAACATCAATTTTATCATCTAATAACTATGCAGTCACGCCGCGATAGATTATTATCTCGAATCCACAATTACCGGTAATAACTAATAATATTGTATTTCGTCATTAGTGAATGACTGAAAGTCGTTTAATAATCGAAATGTAAGCACATCTCTACACTGAGATGGTATTGCGACAAGATGACGTGTCGTGAAGCTAAATTAGTATCGAATGATCGAATGACGTGTGCAATGAGCATGGCGTGAGACACTGGCAATGTGATGCTCTGTCGCCGAAACACGGATCCGGACGGCATTGATAAACATCCGCTGTAACAGTGAAGATAATGTTTATCAATCATAGCAACAATAGTGCTATAGAAGACCCAGTAACAACACGAGGCTGACAATAAATTTATATGTTTTAACGCAAGAATGTGCCTCTTAGGGTTAAAATTAATGTCTTAAATGTCTTATAATGACGACACTTGAATTTTTTATTCGTGGGTGTATGCACTTTGGGGGTTAACTGGCAATACAGTATATCAGCATTCAGCAATGACATCAGCGTCACCTTAAATATGGAACTTCTTCAACTTTGTGAGTTGTTCTTGGTGGTAACGGGGAAAAATTCAAGATAGCGACGGCAGCGATACTGACAATACGTTACAGCCTAATATAGCCTGCGACACACGCTCAAGAAATTTGTACCAGAAACATGTGCAAGTCGTTGACGTTGTGTACAAAAAACTTGCACGTGTGTCGGTCAATCTGGTACAAATTTTTTCTTCTTTACAAGATGTGGGTCTGGGAAATTACATCTGCAAGCACTGAGCTGATAGATTCTGAGATTTGAGCTGAGAGAAAAGATATAATCTATGGTTACACTGAGAGAGCAAATGGTTGATGTGCTGATCAGGAGAAAGAGCGTGTGGCAAAATAGTAGACACTGAGGAGCTTGATGGAATCAACTAGCTGAATGCGAGGAAGAGGTGGAAACAAGTTTTGAATGAATGAATGAATGAATGAATGAGCATTTATTTCAGGCAGCGTGGCCCATAACACAGACAAACAGACACACAAACACACAGACAGACAGTTTTAATGGGTCTTTATTATCTTTCGCTTGTTTGTTTGATTGACTGATTGAGATTCCGAGAGTCCAGCGCCTGGTGATTCCTTGATCTTGACAACGCAACAGAAACGTTTTTACTTACTTGATTACAGAAGCGACATTCTATTTTATTTCGTTGATGTGGCGGATAAGCTGTGTCCTACATTCACGACCGCGGCTTCCACTGACTCGGCAAAGCCACCGTCTGTCAATCACATGAGTCGTTTTCCGTGACATATCCCATCCGTAATACGACTTACTCGAGTCAGTTGCGTTCAAGGACCAACTGTACGGCATATTACCCCCCGGACAATAGTCCCTCCTGTGCAATATGACACGGAATCGTTGAAATTAAATCTGTCTTTCACGCTCTCTTATGGTGATTCCAGAGATAGTTCGTTGCCACAGGCACGAAAATTCGAATCAAATTGCATTTAATTTCACGCAAATAGTATTCAGCGTGATTAACTAGCTGTTTTTTGGTATCTGTAAGAAGGAATGGGTCATCATCTGGGGGTGAAATGCCCAGACGCCCCAAAAAAACTCCATAAACAGAGCAACGCAATGCTACTATAGCATCTCGACTCTATCGACTTAGAGAAAACGACATTGGTAGCCGCCGGCTTATCCCTGCGTGCGACCGGGAATTGTCTTCGACGAACCGACTTTCACTAGTGATGGGCAACTCTACAAAATCACTTTTAATCCGTTCGGAACCAGCATCACGACTTAGGCGTGTTTTTCAGCAATAATAACGCTTACTAAACGGAGAACAAAGACACTTAATATCGACGAAGGTGTCAATCAGCGATCGCGGAGGTAGTAACTATCGGAATTAATTATTGTTCAACAAGTGATCGCCCTCATAGGCCGAAACGATAAGCTCTCGCCCTAGGAAGTAATTTTAACAGAGGCGCCCTCTATCTAATGGAAGTTAAGATGCAGCCGCGAACGACCACTATAGTGGCGCCCTCTCGTGAGTGTAAGTGAAGCATTGATGTTGCAACAGACAAACAGGCAGACAGACAAACAGACAGATGGACATTCGTCGTGGCTTAATGCCCCCTCTCCACTATGTAGCGAGGGGTTTAGTAAGCGGATACGCAGGGCTCTGGCACGAATTAACCGACTATTATTATTAATATAATAATATAATATATAATATAATATATATATATATATATATATATAATATAATATAATATATATAATATATATAATATATATAATATATATATAATATAATATAATAATATAATATAATTATTTTTGAATCGCTGTATCATTATAAACAAGCTGCAGCCTCGCCCTGTGTCCTTCCGGACTGCCTTCACGGAGCTTAACCTGTTCTGAATTAAAGGAGCACTGGCGCTTGTTTGTTTTAGTTTCTTTTTTATATCTTTTGGCTATGTCTGCTGGATTAAGCTGAATACTCAGCTTTCGAGTCCACGTTAAACTCTACTATCGTATCGTATCGTATCGTATATTTCGAATAATAACCGTATCAGGAGCAATCAGAACTTTTAACGAGTGCTTTGTGATTTAAAAAAAAGTATTGCACGAAGCAACGAGTGGTTGGAATGACACCGTTTTTATTAATCCAAGTATATGAATACAAATAGATATCAATCGATTAGATCGGCCCATCTCTGTTGCAGTTGTTCGAAGCATCGGCCAGGTCTATACGGACGACCCGGAGCGTTATCACCGTCTGTAATCATCGCTTCAACGACCACCAACGACGGCCAGCCATCTGACATGGTAGAGATTTCGTTGTGGGTGGTCTACGACGACACGCCGTCCGTCCGACACGGAATCTACGTTGCCGATCAGACACGATTTATTGTTGCGACGACTGCCGTCTCCGTGGCGCGACAGATGCGCCCTTCTGGAAACGTTGATTTCCCGCCAGTGGCGCAACTAGTAGCCGCGACGGCCGCCTGTTTACGATATAACGCGGCCATCTTGACTTTGGTTATCATTGCCAAACGCCAGTTCACACATTATGTAGATGGTATAAATACGACTGACTGACTACTCTGGGTTGTTCCGGTAATGTAATGTCAATGTTATGTTTATAGAGCATTGTAAGAGGCGGAAAGTTACTACAAGGGGGCTTTGCAGAGTTACAGTGTAGTAGGCTGCTGTTCCATGCTCTAGAATGACAGTGAAAATGCGTAGGTCTTGAGAAATTTTCTAAAATTGCCAGAAGATATGCAGTCCGTCTTAGATCTCTGTTTTAATTTCTATAACTATCAATGCTATTTTAGTTGTCGATTTAGTTGTTTCAGTTGTTGTTCTGTCGTTATCAAATTATAAGAGATTATGACAAAATACGAACAAAGGGGCAGTGGATTTGACATTTTATTTTACACGCATAAAATGCAAATAAAATATTGTGAAGAGGCAAGACATCAACTGCAGCTCACGCGGAAAACAGCACACTTCAATAATAAACTTTTTATCGTTAGACTGTTGTTTAAAAACCCCTATTAGCAAACATCTACTGGCCACTTGTTATTCGTGTGTTACCACTGGCTTTTTGACATACTTGAATACCGCAGTTAGTGTTACACGTGTGACTTTTACAACTTTTTCTCCGTTTATACGTTTAGAGTTTTTACTATTGCATAGTTGCGGTTGTCAACTTATCTCAGACGAATATGAATGTATGAATGACAGAAAACAACAAAAAAACCATCCAGGGACCTGAGGGTTCCGCCACTGGCATGTGTTTTCAGTAAGATACGACGTCGCTGCGACGGGTAAAAGACTGCGACGTCGGCGGTTTGATCAACGTCCTCTCTATGAGAGGATTGCCGACTGCATCTTGCTTGCCCCGCGGGAAATCCTGTCCGGCATATTGCAAACATGATTTCTGACGCGACCACATATCATCGCTTTTTTCGCTCACACACGACCGTGTAATAGGCTAGCGACGCCGGCTGACGCCTGTCACCTTTGACTACAGAGTGAGAATAATCGTTTCGCTCGTTCAGAGCCGACATTCTGCCCCGGATCTCCGCGAAAAAAAACATTCGCATCTGTTCTATGCGCCCTGCATGGTAAACATTTAGAGACATGGCACACGATGGACGTTATCAGTAAATGACTGTGTAACATAAGTTTAGCACTTCTTAACCCTTTGACGCCCACTGTTGCCATATGGGTATAACTGTAAAGCATCCTGTGCCAGACCGGATATAAGCCGTCATTTGTAATTTTTGACATCTGGGCGCTCTGACTCTCAGTCCTGAGCGTCAGAATGCCCGGATGTCAAAAATTACAAATGACGGCATAACCCGGTCTGCCACAGGATGCTTTATATCTGTACCCGTATGGCAACAGTGGGCATCAAATGGTTAACACGTATTAACACGTTAAACTCCGTGTAAATCTGTCCCATGAAAAGTAGCGCACTTCAGCAGCTAATAAATGTGTTGTTTTGTTACTTGAACGTATGTGCAGATATCGAAACATTGCAGCATCACTATCGGCGGCTACAGAAGCGATCGTCGGCAAACGATGATGTCACGCTAGTGATGGGCAGTTCCACAACGATTGCCGCTACTGTCGGTTCGAATCGAATACTACAGTGCGAAATCCGTTATCCGTCCGACACAAAAGTCTACATAGAGCATATCATCACGTGGCGAAAACAAGGAACGGAGGTATATCTGGTGATTCTTGTTCGAGTTCTTGCTAAGAACGGGAATAAACTCTGTTAACTGTAATAAGCTGCTAATTTATTTGTTGCAAGAGAAGCTAAAATAACTGGATGGAATTGTCTAATAACATGTAATGGTTTTCATATAATCTTAAGTTATTTCCTTGTTTTTATTGATTTGTTTTGTGATCGTTTTTCATTGATTCGATTACTATTTTTACTTACTTACTTGTGTTTGGACTATGACAATGCCTTTACGCATAGAGGAAACATAAAGTTCGCTTATTGCAAGTCGCCATTTAACAAAAGGGTTATATTTCTATGTTCTATCATGCAAAGTATTCTGGAAGTCTATAGTTTTTCTACTCATAGCATCAATAACTGACCAAAGACGGTCGCATATGTTTCGTTGTTTAGCCTTGAAATATTTACGAACGATTTAACGATTACACCGTTGTCGGCCAAAACGGATGTCACGTAACAACTGCGAAAACCGAGCTTCATTGTTGACAAATTTAGAAAATATTATCGAAAGCCTTCTAAAGCCCGCCGCACATTCTGAAATAAAACTGAAACAAAACATCGAAACAGCCTAAAACTGTTCTAGGCTGGTTTCAGCCGCAGCGGCATATTTATTGCATGTTGAAAAAAATATGCCACTGAGGCTGTAACAAGCCTAAAACGATTTCATGCTGTTTCAGTGTTTTGTTTTAGTTTTACAGTATTTCAGAATGTGCGGACGTCTGAAATAAAACTGAAATCAGATTGTTTTATTTCAGTTTTATTTCACAATGTGCAATATGCTTTAGACGGTAAGCTGTTTGAAGCAGGATATTTATGAAACGAGGAATAAACGAGAATGAAAGATTGCTGTGGTGTCGCTGAACTGAAGTCGGCTTGTAAACAAATAAATTTCTGTGGCCAATTCCAGTCCTACCTTTCTGCCGCGTTTTTTTCTTTTTCGTCTCCAAAGTGATAAATTAGGCTACCATACACCAGCTGCTGCAAGCCCTACGTCATTACATTGCTCTGCACACAGCAACGTGAATCTGGGTAATTTGCGCGCGAACAAGGCATATAAAATGCCAACCATCCTCTCCAGATATTACTGTCATTATGATCCCGTGTAGACGTAACCAGATTTAAGCTGTGTTCTCACTAGAGGGCACGACCGCGCGATGTTCAATTTAGCGTAGTTACGACCGCCACGTTTCCGGTGCTGCAATGCAGTCTTTTTGCTGACGGTAGACCAAGACAGCGTGTTAGACGTGCTGGGTTCAGCATGTATCGCCGATTACAACGCTTTGGTTACCGACTTCCAAGTCGGTATTAAACTTATCACCTCCCTCAAAGCAGTAATGCCATTAGAGACGAAACGTAGGGCCTAATAGGCCTTTCAGTAATTGCAGATTGGGTCATGGGTCAACATGGACTGACCATTGACCAATTTGACCCGTCAAAGCACTGTCTGAAGAAATCCTGTTTTGTTTGCGCAAATCACACGAATGGTCTGGAAATTTCAACTTTGTCTAGAATGATATAATCAATACGATACGATACGATAGAAGAGTTTAACGTGGACTCGAAAGCTGAGTATTCAGCTTTATCTAGCACACGTACCAGAAAAAATATATAGAAGAAACTAAAACAAATAAACGCCAGTGCCCCTTTAATTCAGTATAAGTTAAGATCCGTGAAGACAGTCCGAAATGTTGTTAAACGACTCTTCTGTTTACCCTTCTGTCTCACTGGCACCATCACGGTACATTCTAGGTACAAAGCGTGGCCCCATACGTGCCACAAGGTCATTAATGTTTGTGTCTGTGGGTGTGGCAGCTTATAGTTGCCCCGGGGGAACCGTTCTGTCTTCGACGCCCGTTAACTGCGCGTTCCCGGCAGCCGCGATCGTTACACACCGTGACATAACGACAGCAGAAATCGGTCTCGTCTTTCACAGACCTCAGGGTGCTCATCACACATGTGACTTTGCGCTCCACCTAAATCGCCTGGCAGACGGGGGAGCTGTCTCCGCTGAAATATGGAACCGGTGACGTCGGTGTTGTAAATATGTCGGTCAGGTTTCGGCTGTATTCTTTCCTCTCACTTCCTTCCCAGAAGTCTCCGCGATTTGTTGTCGATAAATATCGCACGTTGTGTTGTATTCTGGTTTGTAAGCATTATTGCACGACCGAATGATTGACTACAGATGTGAATAAAATTTCTTATCAATGCAACCTTACTTACTTACTTACTTAAACAGTGGCCGAGATTGGTCAGTAAAAAGTAATTGAAACGTAGAATTGTATAGCGCATATTCGCCAAAGCCACTAATGCGCTCCATTCATTAGTACTCTGAGAGAAAAATGTCTTCAAAAATGTCTTCAAAGAATGTCCAAAGCTAGTAGTGTTGTGGCTAGTGTCACGCAACAGTCTAGGCAAAGAGTTCCACAGTCTCGACAATAGTACAGAGAACGCCCGAAGTCCAGTTGTGGACCGCAGAAAGAGGGACTTGGAGTAGACATTATAGTGTTCTGTCGCCTTCTTCCCAACTTTTACACCACGGTACCAAACTAGACCATGCGATACCATACGACTGAAAAGCCGAGTATTGGGATGAATTAGAAGTATTACTGGTGAGAGAGATACGAAGTTTGGATATTTTGTTCCGTGAAGAAGTTCGCGAAGCTGTCAGCAAGAGAAATGGCTGCAGGGGAGAGGAAGCTAATGGTGATTAAGACTTACGTCTTGTAGGAAAAACCAACCGAACGTCGTTAACGGGAGGTCTTGAACGCTGGACCATCAATCGCGTCTCAACACGGAAAAAATATCGATGACGTCACACCGTAGACCGGCCAGTAGCCACTCTCTAAACGGCATAGTCTACGTGAAACGTCGATGCCGCTGGTGGGTCATTTGTCAAATGAAGAAATTGCATTTAGCAGCAGTTACAGTCGAGTCGGCGAATGAATACGTGGCTGATTGTACAACGAGAACGAGCGAAGCTATCATTCAAACCCGTTTGACGTTAGTAGAGCAATGAAAGAAAGAAATAAGTTTAACAGTGTACACGCGCCATTAGTGAATATCAAAACCGTGGACGTTGTGTCGTCAGAAATCAATGAATGGGAGAAGACTCGGTGATCCTAATGTTTATTCACAGCCCGCAGAATACATTCTGTCGGGCAAAAGATTTGATCGCATCTGATAAACAGTTTTATGTGCTGTTGTGTGGTGTTACCAACACACAGTGGCGCCACCTACCGAACGCCGACACAGTGATTTGTGGGTCTCCATCGAAGCTAACAGTTTCTATCGCTGTTGCGATTGTTTCGGCATTGTAATTCATGAGCTACGTCATCGTTTTTACAGCGCAATGGTGTCTGGAGAGCGGTATTGCAACGGCAATTCGTCCGTCTGTGTGTCCATGACGTTGAAGTATCGTGGTCCATGAGTTGGAATAATTCGAAAATAATTTCTTGATTGATTAGCCTCTGCAGAACCAACATCACGGAATCTAAAAACTCGAAAGGCAGCATCCGAAATTTTGGCCGGAATAGAGGTAGGGCAGACAACAGGCGATATCGTGTTGTTACTTAGTTTCACATTCACGTCTGCTTTTATGCAGTGAATGTAAATTTTTAACATAATAACAATCAAGAGTGTAGGCAAATAAAAACACGCCGCATCGCACGATTTACCTGCGACAGCACGGCTTTCTAGTTAAATCACAGTTGTTTTGTGCTTTTCAAAAGTCTCGCCTCTTTACAAAAGTTTTTGAATATTCTTCTGTAATTTTTCGAGTGTGATTTGCTGGAATGACGGAAGAATAGGTTGAAACTGATAAACAAAAGCACTAAACATCACACGCATGCTGTGTCTAGAGAGATGATGTGAAGTTATACACAGAAAGAGATAAAGGTAAGCTTGATAAGAAGTATTGAAAACTTGACATGCACTGCAGAGGCCGCCAACCCGCGCCACTGCAGACTCACATGGTTGGAACTGATGTCTATTTGCCTGCGTCCTGCGCGGTCAATGAAACAAAAGAATAAACTCACGCCGACCTAGTGAACTTGTCAACTTGACCTTTGACCTTTATGAACACAAATCAATAGCTTTCAAGAGACTGCCGACTACAACTACTGGACCAATTTTCATGTTACAAAGATCACGAGTTCTCGCCGACATACAGTGTGAGTCCAAAAAATCCCCCCTGGGGACCTGACTTTTTTCATTTTTTTTTCACAAACGGCTGAGAATTTGTAATCGATTTTTTACACACCTATTAAACGTTCCTATCTTCGCTAGATTACAAATTTTTATTCAATTATCACCGATTTTGACGAAGTTATGCCATATTAAGAGCGACTACCCAGTTCACATAATATGCGCAAAATGTCCAAAACGCGCCAAAACGCGCGCGTTCAGACGATTGCGTAAGTCGTTGATAGCTTTGTTGATCGTTGTCTGTGGCAAGTCACTATAAAATAAACACTTTTATAATGTCAACAAACATCTTGGATATGACATGTTGTCAACAATGACGTCATTTGCTCAGTAAGCAAACTTAGAAGTTAAAGTTCTAGTGAAATGTAAAATTTCGCTAGGTGGTCACCTTTAGTATCGCATAACTTTGTCAAAGTTGGAGATATTTGAATAAAAATTTGTACTCTAGTGTATAAATGATCGTGTAATAGGTGTGTAAAAAATTGATTAAAAATTCACAAACGTTTGGGAAAAAATTTCAGAAAACCGTAGGGGGATTTTTTTTGACTCACTCTGTACATACATACAGAGAGACAGACAATGGACAAAGGCATTGCAATCATCCCTGTCTTTATGCGAGGTGGATGTTTATAACAACAAATCATTACTAAGCTGTGTTAGGCCGATCTGCTGCCACCAGATGCGCAGCAATCGACGACCAGGCATATCACTGATTCTTCGCTCAGCGTGCCCAGCTGGTATTTCGTGTCGTGTATCAATAACAACAGCTATTACTTACTTACTTACTTATTCTACTGTATTTTCGTTTCTAATCACGAGTTGCTAATGTCAGAGTCTTGTCATTTGCCGTTCACACAACCGGTCTAAGTTACTAGACATGGACCTTTTCTTTTGTTTTAGCCATAGGGGCCTACGATGCTATGCATAAGCGCGGTCTTTGCTGTCGATATATGTCCGTCTGCCTGTCTGTCACAATCCGGTCTTGTGTCAAACGGCTTAACCTGTCGTCGAAATTCCTTCACCACCGAATGGCGCCAACATTCTAGCTTTCCGAGACTGATTGGTGTTGTAAAATTCCCACGGGATCACCCAAACTTGGTCTAGAATACAGGTGGTGTATAGAAGTTTGAGCATTAACTGATCTGTTCGCCTGGTTCGACAAAACTGTGATCAGTAACGTGGACGACGGTCTGTTGATCTCCCTAGCCGTCACTGTCGTTCAAGAGCTTTCACGCCGTCGGACCTGTGATATATACATATTGTTCTGCGGCCTTACAGTATAATGCACTGAGCATTGGCAGCCGTCCATCTGTCCGTCCGTCTGTTCGGCCTACACGGCAACTCAAGATACGAGCAGATCCCTCATATTTCCGTTTTCACTACGCTACTCTGTTACAACTATGGATTACATAGAGAAGACTCGCTGTTCTTGACCAGAAGCTCTGCGCGGGTTGTCAGCGATAGCGGGGTTTCTTGTTTTATTTTTTATTTGTCTTTCACCCGTGATAGGCTGAGTGGGCCACTGATCAGCTTTTGATCGCGCGTTAATCTATCCCATCGTATTGTGTTGTAATGTCCTGTGAAGATAAATTTCATTTGGCTTCTCCTCGGCGTCATCATTTTCCTAATAATTATTTTGATAATTTTGATAAGAGTAAAAACGACTGACAGACTGTTGTTGTCAAGTTTTCATCCTCGCACTATGATCAACTCTCTCTCTCTCTTTCGCTGCACGCTGAAAATTTTCTCTGTCAGATTTTTTCATCATAGGTAACAGATTATGCATATGCTCGTCGGTTACTTAAAAAGAATTCTAACGCGCACGTTCTTCACTCAGTGGTTATTTTTCGTTGATCGTCTGCTGTCATTCTGAACGATGGACTAAGCCGACAAGCCACGCCTTGGCCGGTGTTTCGCCTCTGTATTGTAGTTTGTATCGTATCGTAACGCAACACAGATTGTCGACGAGTCCTCTAGCAGCGGCGGCGAATTCGTCCAAAAGCGACCGGCGACCAACAGACAACGGACGACACGTCGAGCGTGGGCGCCATTGTAATGGAAATGTCGAAAT
>Ga0056114_1001168_pt1 | contig 11403 bp, 9 predicted proteins | sample WorMetHERISLAND1_FD_77005 | JGI IMG/M metagenome (GOLD analysis project Ga0056114, IMG submission 77005) | Marine gutless worms symbiont microbial communities from Max Planck institute for Marine Microbiology, Germany - Olavius loisae HERON... ...
AGAATTCCAACCTATGTGATCACAATTCACCAACGTCACAGACAGACGGAGAGACGGACAGACAGACAGACGACATGCGATCGCAATACCGCGCTTTGCACTATAGTGCATCGCGCGGTAAAAACTGGTTGTTTTGCCGTCGTGCACACTCGGAAATATATACTTACAGCCTTTGGTTGAATTAGCAAGGTCCAGAGTAGCTTCGTTCAGTTATCAGGGGCGGGAGAGCTGCGGTAGCTGGAGACATGTATACTTGGTAAGATGCTGGAGACGCTGGATACACCAGCGAGATTTGTCTCACAACTCTTACCCTGCCTTGCCTGTTTGCGGACTTGCAATCTTTGCCCCTGCAAATGTGGGCGCTAAACACGGCACTGGGTGCTGAAAATTCTGCAAGAGTTTATTTTTGTAACTTAGTTTTTAATGCCAAGTTTGTTTGAATTATGACCTCAAACTAGCAGCGTACATGCAAGAGCTCCGCGAGCTGATAACTCTGAACAGAGTGAGTTGAAACTGTGTAAAGTAGTTGTACTGAACAGCTGGTCCACGGTCCATCTCGAGTGATTTTAATTTCAAAAGTCAAAGATTGGCACAGATGACACGTACACTTTGCTTCTAGTTGCATCAGTCATACTGTGTCTGTGTAGGTAAGCTATGGGTCGGAGAAGTACAGGTACACGCAGCACCCACGTACATGTGTGCCTTCTGACGCTGGTTGTCCTCCAGCTGACATCAACTGCTGTTTCACAACGTAAGCAGTCTTCACTTCATGACGACACCACCTGCACGCTGCATGGCGGTCTACAGTCGTAGCCCGCTCGTGTCACTCATAGTTCATTGTATAAGCACAGGTTCACGACGCTGTTCGTGATTAGTTTCAATGATGATATAATTTTACTTAACCAGCAAATTTTATTCGGCTGAAAATTACACAAATCAACACAGCCATTGTAGAGCAGTCACATGCATGTGTTTGTATTGTACCGTACATCTCATGTGCCAACTCTGTTCTGTGATTTCGTCATCTACATTGACTGTGACACATTTCAAGGACCGTGTCCTCGTGCTTTGAACAACACTCAAAAGACACATGCACAGCATACGTCGGCGAGTTGCATGGCAGACGCTGTTGTTAATGGTCGAGTCGCGGCTGGGCTACTGCAACGTCATGTTAGCTGGTCGCACGTCGTCTGCACGCTGCAGTCGGTGTTAAATGCTTCATGTTAAATGCTTCGTTGTGGAAATACGACCACGTGACGCCTCTTCTCCAAGCTGCATTGGCTGAAGATGGAGCAGTGGATCGAGTACAAGCTCACTGTGCTTGTCACCACCACACCTCACCAACAGTCTCCAGCGTGTCAGTCTCAGACATCGATGCACGACGGCATCTACGCTCCACGTACCCACGTCGTCACGTCAACACGACTCTGTCAACGACTCTGCACTGTTGACGACCGCGCTGAGACCCGGACATGGAACAGTTTGCTAGACTTTGCGACGTCGGAGTCGTCATTGCCCACGTTCAAACGGCGCCTTAACACTGTATTACTCGCGACAAGCTACCCATCTCTCTGCTCTCTCGTACTATACGCTCGTTCAGTTTTCCTACACTGCACGTCCGTCTTTACGTTTCTTTTGTTGTTGTTTTGTAAATTGTCCTAGCAGTTTTTTGCCATTATGCCCCACCATAATCATACTCGTTTACTGACTAACTAACTACTGGCGAATCACAGTGGAAGAAGTGAATTCAATGATCGACTTTCGTCGTCCATCTCTTAGCACGGTGTCTGGAGTGAGATGACTGTCATGTACTCGAGCGCATTGATCACAGTTGTCACGGAATAAGCAGGTTTTACCATAGTCTGTTAATTGTGATATACTCGTTACACTCGTGTATACTGCTCTAGCCTATGACTACAACCTACATTTAAGGATCTCCATTGAGAATCTGCTGTTGTGAATTGTGACAAACTCTTGAACCCTTCACAGACTGTTCAGGCTCTGCGTAATGCGACTGTTCCGGTGTGCCTTCTATTGACTAAACACCGGAGCGTCGTAGAGAGCAAAGAGTAGTCGTGAAATAACAGCAACATTTATTAGAATCCAAACGCACTGGCGAATAATGTGAAAATCATTTTGACCTATATTCACCATATATTCGTTGCAAGTGGACCAATTTACGTCAGACCAAAATCAGAGACTGGCCTCAATCCATTCTAGACATGAAGACACCCCATTACTCATTACAAGATAATACTTTTTTAACAGCTGAAATTCGAGATATATGTGTCTGTTCATCTGTTACAAGAAGCTTTTTATTTATATCAATGCAAAGGAAGATGCACCTGGCGGTCGTGGTTGATGGTGTAACAAAGCAGCAGTGAGTGAGACTGTAGAGTTTTGTGTTGTTGTCAGGACTGTGTTCTAAGCCGCTGGACCTGCTGGTCGTGATTGACAAGTCCGACTACTGGACTGGTCAGTTCACTCAGCTCAAAGAGGGCGTCAATCGGTTCGTCGACAGCGTGTTCGTCGGTGAGAACACAACACATGTCGCCGTCGTCTCATACAGCAGAGAAGCAACACTTCACTTCAACCTCGTCCGATACTTCCGCACAGGACGAGGACAACCGATGTGGAATGTCATCAACGGCATAGTCCAGGACGACTCTGGTACAGACACTGCCCGGGTCAGTCGGCTCACATTTCTTGACATCTTTTTTCGACTGCTGGCGATCGACGTAGGTCTAGAAGAAAGGAAACCGTTAAGACAAGGCTACAGCCTGTAACTATCATTCAAACATTTCTCAAGATGTTTACTCTTTCCTCAAAGTCTGTGATCGGGTAGTAAATGCATTATTAACAGACAAGAAGCCGAACTGTTGTTGTCAATTGTCTTTAGGCCTACTTGTCAAAATACCAAATTAAAAGTAGAAGATATAGACTAAGGCAGCAGCGAGGTGATGTCGAATGACCTTGAAGTTTCGAGTGCAATACAACAGTCGACTCGATGTATCGCCAGAAGTACAATGCATTGAATAGTACTGTATATGTCGCCCATTAAACTCCATTACGACTATCGAAAGTGTCTTCCAGGGCGTTTACTGCAGCAGCAGTCCACTCAACGTCAATCGACGCCTTATATCTCTTACATCTTTTGTACTTTGGCTATCTAACAGCATCGTTCAACGTCGTGAAGTGTTGGCCAAGTTAGTTAACTTTCATCAGCGTAACGATTTACCTTGGTAAATTTTCATCAAAATTGGATAGTTTTTACTGCGCGTCCGCATACAAAGTTATAGGTCTACAAAGGGTGACACTGACATAGTAAATTCGTCCGTCTGTCTGCCACAGTAGATTGTATGTATCGACAAACAGCATTAATATTCGCCCATGAACTACAAACATAATAAAACTAATAACAGCACATAACACCAGAAAAATCAATATTACATATCGCTTGTCGAAACAATGACAGAGATATGAAACTGCATGGCAGATTTATCACATGTGGAGTATATAAATTTTGCCGCACGCCGTACATCGAGGTTTGAATAGTTTATATGCATGTCCACGAGTAGTTTCTGTAGAACTATACTCAAAATCCTTTAAGATTTGCCAAAGTTTACTGACTCAAAGTTGTTATGGACCACTGTGTAAGGTCGGAGTGAATGTCAATGTGGCCTACAATGCAGTGGTGTGAATGCTGTAGGGTCTGGAGTCGGCCTACTTCGAGTTCAGGTCAACACGAGCGCGTCATAATGCGTTTCATACAGTCCTGCTGCTCATTCACAGTCGAAGTGACGACTTGGCGTCAGCTGTGATCCAAGCTAATATCATGAAGAACTTCGGCATCAACATCGTCGCCATCGCTGTCGGGCGAGACGTGCCGCTCGACGAACTACGCAAGATGGCGACCAACCCTACCGATGTCGAACTCATCCTGTACAATAACTTTGGTCGACAAGCAAACGACATACGGCGACTACAGCAGAAACTCTGCCCCGTTCCGAGTGAGCAGTCCATTCAGTACTAGTCAACCGTTATCATTATCATTTAAACAACAGTAAAATGGATTTCTACATTATTTCCACATTATTGACCTGCATAGCCAAATTAGCATTTTTCAACGACTGATAGATAGTGTGTAACACGTTGTAACATGATACGATACGATGTATGATGCGATAGAGAGGACTTAACGTGCACTGAAAATGAGACTGTGTGGTCAGCACGTAACTACAAAATAACAAGAAAGCCTAGCTAACGCTAAGGTAAGTGCGCGACAGCAGTGCGTGCGTGAAGGCCCCTAGCGAAGAAATCTACGGCGAATCAACGCAAGACCGTAATGCTGAAAAGTACATACAGTGAGTTCCAACGCTGTCGGTGACATTACGGGTCTATCTTCATTCGTTTAGCTGTTGTTGCCTCCCAATTCTGCGAAATTCCGCGAAATTCTCCGAAAATTCGAACCGATAACAGTTCAAGGTCAACCAAGGTCATCGATCTTCGTGTCAATCAAAAGTGTATATGCAACTTTAATAGTAACTTTGGACGTATCTTCTACCGTTTTTGAGATATTGACGCATTTAGCTCGAAAATAGCTTGTTTTCCCACCCCTTCCTTGTTTGACGCCCCCTAGCGGAGGAACGCCATGCGATATCAACGTAATCTATACATCGCTGAAAAGTACATGTACAATTCCGTCGCTAACAATATGGGTCTATGTTCATTCGTTTCGCCGTTCTTGGCTTCCAAATCTTCGAAATCCCGCGAAAATTCCGAGAAAATTCGGACTGATAGCAGGTCAGGGTCATCCCAGATCATCGATCTTGGTGTGAATCGAAAGCGCACATGCAACTTCCTATTAGTCATTAATATTAACTTTGGACGTATCTCCTCATTTTTTGAGATATCGACGTTTGAAGCTATAAAATGGCTTGTTTTTCCCACCCATAGAGACGCCCCCGCTTGGGTGGAACCCCTTAGAATTTCTAGACGAAACTTATCCAGCAAAAACTAGAGGGATGTGGCTACCGTAAGGTGAAAATTTCATGATCATAACATAAACCGTTTTTGACTGATCGACGTGTGACGGACAGACGGACAAACGGACGCTACTGTATATGCTGTCGCGCGCTAAAAACCATAAAAGAAACTGTAACAAAAGCCAGTGTACGGTAAATGCAAGTGTTTGTCGTCAATAGTTGGTACCCAATGACACGTCTTGCCCCAATATAAAAATAGCTAGAGGAACTGTGAAACAATTTACACAATAACAAAAGTTAGTGATAATGCGATTCATGGCTAGTTATATATATCTGCAATCTGATATGTTCTAAACTCCTTTATACACACTATAAGTATTTCCATATTCTCTTGCTTGTCTTCCATTGATTTAGTAGTTTTGTTGTAGTAAGAATTCCACATTCTGCAGCAGTGCTTTCTCTCTGACGAAGTGACAGCCTTTTTCAACACTTATTCGACACATCGTCGCATTGTCGTTAAACGACATTTCACTCTTTGTTCTGTTCACATTCTGTTCAACGTCTTGGTACAGTCACGTTACTTGAGACTTGAGAGTTGTAGATCTAGTCATTGCTGTGTCTGGTGACGTGCTGTGTAGCTGCTGGCGGACGTCAAGGGTCGACTGGCCTAACTGGTGCTACTGGCTTGAGAGGTCCACTCGGCTCCACTGGCACCACTGGAATCACTGGTGGAACTGGCGCTACTGGTGCTACGGGAATTCCTGGCAATACTGGCCCCGCTGGACGTGCGGGACCAAGCGGTGAGATCTAGTGTATACTCAGTACTCACCTCGTCGCCTCCAGCAAATTTCTTTTTGCATGCAATGACTGGTTGGTTTAATCTGAGATCCTTAGCACAGTTGACAACTGTAAGTCAGTGACGGTTCCACACGATCACAGAATGGTTCAGCTGGTCTCTGACGCAGCACCTCTCATACCTAAATCCATCGTTTAATTACTTACGTTACGTGATCTGTTAGTTCACGAGTGAAAGTGAGTAGCTGTGGCACAGGCCTAATGGCTGTTTTACTGGTTTATAATTCGTCGATATTGATCTGCTGATTGACGAATTATCGCCAATCGAGCATGCTCATGGCTTCAAAACCATCTATAGATTGCCGAAGCGTTTAGACTGACGGCTAAACTATTCATTATTGCTTCGTCGTCGCGTCGATGTTGTCGACAGCGGCGGAGCGGCAGTTTTTCGACGGCGATTACGACGCCACTTAGGCGACTGCTAGCAGTGGACGTATGACTAGATACGTCAACACATGCAGGTCTTGATCAGCAGTTAGTGGAGTTGAGTTTGCCGACGAAATATTAAACACCTGCTGTCGCAAACAGATCGTTGGTCTGTCGATGGAGGGTGGTATTGGCAAATGCCTCTCTTGTACCGCTGCCAAGATGTGTCGACAGTTGTATAGATAAACAATTCCACCACTTGTTTGGAAAACGCAGTGGCTTTCTGTTTGCGTGTAGCCAAATCGTTTCTCCAGAAAAGAAATTAGTTCATGTATTTTCATGAACTGAAGTGAACAGAGGCAGGTGCAGTCGTGGACGTGACACTGTGAAGAACATGATGGTCTACGTGCAGCGTCATGTTCACTGAGCTGGACACGAGGCCGTGCGTTGAAACCTGCGATTATGCTGTTTGGGCTCATTCAGTCGTGCTATCATCACAACACACAGTCGACGGCGACGGCGCCGTAAAAATTCGATGACGCAAAATAAATTTAACACGGTTCATCATCATCATCATCATCATCGAAATTTTTAAAGTGGCCTAAGCAACACAGTTACTACTAGGTCCACTACGCAAGTCCGAATGTTAGATAATTAAGTCAGGGTAGGAACGCCGAAAGAGGTGAGTCTTGAGACGCTGCCGGAAAATCGTGAGCGACGGTGCTGGGGTAAGGTTCGCAGGAAGACTATTCCAAAGATTGGCGGCGAAGACTGGGAAGGCCCGCCTGCCGACGGTAGTGAGATTGTAGGATGGCACCATAAGTTGATCGGAATTAGATGATCGAAGCCACAGCCTGGATGGCACGACGGATGGCTCATTGACGTACAGCATGATTGGCCCTTGTCCGTTCGCCCCACTAACTCCCACCAGTGCTCCAGCTCTGCCCCTGGACCTTATGTTCATCAGACCCCCCAGCAACGTCGCTTTGGCTTTTCTGTTTTTTTTAATTGCCAGAGGCTAGATATATTATCTAACCAGAGCTATGGCACCTCATACCATACTGTGAGCATGAGTTCACCAGTGACGTCATGGTCAGCTGTTGGGACCTGGAACCAGGATGAAGTTCAGAGACAAACAAGCTATAATAACTGCGTCTGGATTGTGTCTATCTGTGCAAGGACAACACAACATTATTGTGTGCAGTGACTTCTAAGCTTTTAAGCACCATTACGATGCAGCACATTTTAACGTACACCGTGTCCCGAAAAAAAACTCCCCCTTAAACTTGTCAAAATAGCTTTATGAATAGAGAATAATAACCCTTAGTTTTATTCGTCTCGTGAAAAGCCATCTATTTGCAATGTTTCTGTGAAATTTCATGAAAACTTGCCTGTCCATTGCTATTGCTATTGCTTTTTTATAAAAAAAAGATGGTCGAAAATTGCCGTCTCCAACATTGCCAATTATCACATGCGTATTGACGTAACGTCAACGACGTGATGGAGCGACTGATAGAGTAGTCGTACCACTTGGATCACAACATCATCTGTGTGGCAGTGAATCAGTGGCGTACTCGTCTGTGAGCCTGCGTGTGTGCTGATGGAGGGCACTTTGAACATCAGTTGTAACAGCAGCAGTAACAGTAACAGATATTTATTGTTTGAACTGATGCCAACGGTGTTCATTGTGTTGGAAACTTGTGTTTTTAGTGTTAGTTCTAAAAGATAAAAAATCTCACAACACAGGAAACGCAGGTCATTGAAATTTTACACATAGTGCCTGAATGAGTGTCAGATAATGCTGTGTAAGTGTCATTGGATTGTGTTATATACTGTGCATGTTACAGCATTTTGTTTATGGGGGCCGTTTTTTCTGGACACGATGTATATTCTCCATACAGTTTTGTTTGGTTCTTATTCACTCTGGTCTAGTGCATTGATGTAGTGCAGGTGAATGTGCTGTTGATGACAGAACTGACGACGACCAAAGCTTTACTCAGTCACAGACAAACATCGTTTCTCAGTCTCACAACATCATGATTCTGTGTTCATCACATTGTCACTTGTACTTTCTCACAGTCTGCAGTCAGTGGCACATTACAACCTGTATTTGAACAATGCAGAATGGACATTTCTGACAGAATGTCAGTGAATACACTAGCGCCTATGCTACCTGATCTAGGTGCAAGTTACACTGCCTGTGGAGACCATGCAGATTTTCTCCGTGAAGCCTTAATTTCGTCCCGACTCCGGAGCACTGCACCTGTGTGACTACAAGTAAGTTTCATTTCGTCTTAATTGTAGACTATGAGAATGACGCTTGCTGAATGATGTCTAGTGTTGTTTGTTATGTGGCAGGTCAACGCGGTCCAGAGGGACGACAGGGTCCATCTGGAAGTTCTGGTCCACAAGGGTTTCAAGGTTCTCGGGGTCCAGACGGTCCTCTAGGTAACACGGGAGTGGCTGGTCCTCAAGGTCCTATAGGGCCGACTGGACCACAAGGAGACTCTGGTCCAACTGGGCCGCCCGGTGGAACAGGTATGACTCACTCAAGGTCATCACATATCAATTCGTATTTATTATTGACCTGGTGTAAACACTAATGTTAGTTTCATGTCGTCTTAATTGTAGACTGTTAGAATGACTCTAAGACGCTACATGTAAGTAGTGTCTGATAACGCTACTACTTCCTTAGTTAACGTGAATTCCTGTTACCTGTACGTGGCCTTCAGCTACTTTTCATTTTAGTTATAGTGGTTTTAATGAAGCTTGCGGTAAGCTTCCCACATTGCACCCCACATGTGATAGTCCATTGGGTTTAGATCCGGCGAATTTGGAGGCCACTGGTCCTTTGTGATGAAATCTGGACAGTTGGCCTCTGTGTGCTGCGCGCTGTGTGTACTGGCACGCCTCCTGCTGGAAGATGAATCCGGTGGGCAGCACTTTAAAAGAACGATGATTTAATAAAATTTAATTTTTAATTTGGATGACTTCTGTAGGTAATTTAAGCCATTTTAGTGCTGTCGATGGCCGAAGTTGTAATGCATTTAATGAATACTGTATTATCTGAGTTAATGGCATCATCATCATTGTTTAATAATGATAACGATATGAACTGCATAAAATCATGAACACAGAGACATCAAAAATGTCATCTAATCACATGGCAAGAAATTTGTATATGAACAGATGTCAATAAAATATGTGGATAAAACTCTAGAGAATTACAGTTTATTGTGTGTGTGTGTGTGTGTGAAAATGCAGGATTTCGTGGACCACCTGGCTTTGCTGGTCCGTTTGGTCCACCGGGTCCGCCAGGTCCACCTGGCATCAGAGGTCCAGATGGAAATCAAGGACCAACTGGTCCTGGAGGAAATACTGGATCAACCGGTGAGGCAGGAACACAGGGCCGAGCTGGACCCATCGGACCACCAGGACCAATTGGCGACAGGGGCTCTGTGGTAAGACTTATGACCTAGTGGATCTACTAACTGTAGCTAAGAGCGTCGTCAACTAATCAGTGAACTGTGAACTGCGTCATATAGTGACTGGCGTGCTGCTATCATGGCAATGAAATCACATTTTGTCATATTATTGTCACAATGAAACTTGAATGATCTGGTAAGATTGAAGGTTGCACACGTCATGTGTCTCTGCAGTGATTTACAAATGAATGTGCAAAAGATTGGTTTATCAAATTGGCGAATGGTATCAGGAAACAGTTGACTTAAGTAAGTCGACTTAGCTTTATTGTTGTTTTCTCTTCGTGATCGAACTGAACGTATGCAAGTGAGACGCGTCTGTCGTCAGCAGTTTGACGTCTCTTCAGCACCTGCTAGTCACCTGTCAATGGCGCCGTTTGAATCTCCGATCAGTCATTACGTCTTGATTGTCCTCTCTGCATTGCACCGTGACTGAAGTCTGCGCTGCCAGGACAGTCTCACACCCTGCCATCATTCGTTCTAGGCTAGAGAGGTGTTTCTTTTGTTCAAGTTCATTTTTGTGGCGGAATTCTGTCTCGGGAGGCATTAAAATCAGGGGTATTTTGTCCGTTTCTCAGTCATAATATGTTTTATGGAGTATACGTCGCAGGCTCCATCTTTGTTTTAAAACTTATAGTGTTTGGTCAGTTTTTGACGTCATTTTGCCATGTCACTGACATGTGTTCAACAAGGCTTTGATGTTTGACGATTGTCGTCTATAGCAGGTCGCCGTTGGTTGATGTATTAGGGTGAGCCAGGGTCGGAGGGCGCAGGCGGGCGACCTGGATTCACTGGACCGTCTGGATCACCTGGCAGTCCTGGTCCTCGTGGTCCCACTGGTCCTCCTGGACCCACTGGTCAGGTTGGATTTCAAGGTTAGTTACTCTTTACAGAGCTCAACATTTATGTTACACTTTGGTATTGCGTCAAAACGTTGTGACGGCTGTCACTACCTCGTAGTCTTTCTAACTGAACGTTGTAACAAAATTCCGTCAAGGTCTTCTGCAAAAGTAGATTAAATATAAGTGAGGTACAAAAAATCGCGACTTTTGGCCAATAAGTCGCTGCATTTCGGAAAGCTGTCGGAAATACAGTAAAATTTACTATATTGTTCATAAGAACAAACAATTGTATCGTTACACTCACTTGACCAATTGACTGTTGAACGTCACGTGACCTATTCAATAGAGCACATTAGCTTGACGTAAAAAATAGTAAGACAGTAGATGTGACTGTTGTAGATTAGATCATTCTAGCTAATAGCTAATGTTGCGTTGTTTTCGCGATGTTGGCTATCGAGAAATTTGCAGCAGCTGATATCGCCTTTCAAGGTCACTCAACTGACTCAAGGTCATTGCAGACCACACTGTTTAGTACAGTCGGAACATGTTTCTATCAACGTTCACTGCTCGCTAGCCGTGACTGAGTGCCTATATTGCACGCACGGTGCACCGCTTCCAAGATAGGCTATAGCGACTTTTTTGTCGAATTGTGATTTTTATATGCCATCTGCGCCCTGCACGTTATATTGATCGTGTCGGAATTTCGAACACGGCTTAGTTCCGACAAACTAGAATGAAAGGCTTTTTTCCTCCATAGTCACTCTTATTCCTTCCGGACTGCCTTCACGGATCTTAACCTGTACTGTATCAAAGGGGCACTGGCGTTGTTTGTTTTAGTTTCTTTTTCTGGCTACGTGTGCTAGATAAAGCTGA
>Ga0056114_1001169_pt1 | contig 11401 bp, 6 predicted proteins | sample WorMetHERISLAND1_FD_77005 | JGI IMG/M metagenome (GOLD analysis project Ga0056114, IMG submission 77005) | Marine gutless worms symbiont microbial communities from Max Planck institute for Marine Microbiology, Germany - Olavius loisae HERON... ...
ATTGAACAGAAACGACTTCAGCTGCCGACGAAATTCTCCGATGTCGTTGTCGGGCTGACGAATCCTGGCTGGCAGACTGTTCCAGAGCCGTGGTCCAGCGGCTGCGAAGCTCCGATCGCCGAGTCAGACAGTTTAGCTCTTCCTTCAGAAAGTGTAACGGGCACTTTTGACAACAATCTTACTGTTTTAGTTTGCTGTATTTCCTAACCTTTCAGTGCGGATTAAATTTTTTATTAAAATGTGGACTATATAATAGACTGCACTCGACACAGCAGCATCATTTCACAAATGGATCTTTCCGGTGAAAATACAGATAACAAAAACATAATATAATATAACATACGTCATTTTCTCATAAGTTAAAATCACACAAAAGAGGTACACAAAATTATACTGATTCGTTCAAATTGTGCAGTCCTAAATCTCGATAAATGCTTACAATGATTAGACTTCTAAGCCTCTAAACCTATATTTACAATGCCAAGTCCATACGTTGACAAAGCAGACAGTAGGCCTATAAGCTTGTAATTACTATGCAATTAACTGCATTCGTCACTGTCAAATTGAGCTACTCACGTAGACACGCAAATCCGTTCGATTGCAGCTGAAATCCACCGTTGCATCCGCATACGAATCCACCGTCGATTAGATCAGTGCAAATCTGATGGCAAGGACTCAGCGAGTTGCAGTGTCCTGAGCAACATATACACCGACCCGCATTGTAAACAACAATATTAAACGATTGAATTGATTGAACGATTGAACACGTCGCTGAATTTCATCGCAGGGCTATTACAAGAATGCCAGCTATCGCAAACGAATCGATTATAATGATACGTTTTTGGTTTTACAAATGTAAAATGCGTATTTTTAGCCGACAGTACTAACGGTCGCGCTTATGCTACAGTGTTGCGTCGAATGCGTCCGTCTGTTGTCTGTCTGTCTGTCGCCTGTAACGTATGTATTGTAGCTAAACGGTGCGTCTTACCGACAAACTGTCTTAAGAAGCAAATAGGAAATGGCCTATGGGGAATCGATTGGTCACTTGATCAATGTCGCGTGACAGTGAAAGATCAAACTTGTGACCCCAATACGCTTAGAGTCCAAGATCTCGAAAAGAGCTGGAGATGCTATATAGCGACAATCGCTAATTACCAGAGTCTGCTGTGAGGCAGTAAGATCAGCTATCCTAGCGATAGCTTGGCTTCTTGTAGTCTGTTGCGAAGAAGTATCGACCGACGTCTAGATGAACAAGTCGGCAAGGTGTTTGTGACAGACATGAGACGACGGACGAACACAGTCGATCGCAATCACTGTGCCGGGCTACGTAACAAACAGAACTCGGCAGGTGATGTTTATTATTAGCGTGCCAACAGCGTCAAGAAGTCCAGTAGGTCGCCAATATTTTGCATCCACCTGCACTGAAAGCCGACGTAACGGCTGACTCCAACGGAATGTCGTAACTAACGGCGTTTAGTTTCGATAAAAATGGTAAGGTTGGAGTGAAAGAATCTTAAGTATGGCTGTTTTGACCCAATACCGCGGAGTGTTTCGGAGAGACTTTCTGCCACTGTCAGCCCGAGGCAGGCAGTGTCAATGGTAGCGGTGCTACGGGACGGTGGCAGCAGAGCGAATAAAATTAGTGCCATTGCATGGTTGCTGCAGCAGCGATCAGCGACCAGCCAGTCAGTGATGACGTGACGTGGCGCAAATTGAACGTCGACCAAGCGCAACGACCGACGCCCCGTATCGCGTGACGTCACCTGTCACGTGACACTACGTTCCATAACAGCTCGGCTGATGTTAATGCTGATGTCGGGCAGTAACCATACGATAGCACGACTGCTGTATGATTCTCGACCTTCTGAAGCCAGCGATAAATAATTTGTCAACTTGTACAGTTGACTATAAAAACTGAATTTGCAGTACTGCAAAACAAGCGTAAACTGTCTTATCTTATAGGCCTAAGTATTATGCCACTATACTGCGGGACACAATATTTTTTGGGATTGTGTGTCTGTCCGTCTGTCCGTTCGCCCGTACGTACGTCCTTAACAACTTTTTTGTGTGTTAATGATGAAGGTAAATCCAGCATGAAATACATGAAATCGACAGTATTTGGAATGTCTGAAGGTTGAATATACAAAAATTAATTGTCTTAGTAAAAAAAGTCAAAGGTCAAAGGCAACGAAGGTCAAAATATAAAAGATATAGTGCGAAGGCATTCGATACGACAGCACACCGTTGTTTCCTTCCAGTTGTTTTTCTTTGAATTTTGGCATTATCCCTGGGTATTTTGGCATTTTCTGGGCCATTCGGCCAAAGTATACCTTAATTGCATTAAGTTGTGGATGACGGCTGCCAAACAAAAGTAGAGGGCAGAATTTGTCTCTATCGTGAATGATGGCAGTTTCCGAGGCCGCAGAATAGTGATGCAAAACTGATTTTAAGTTTCTAACGCTCAAACAACACTAGACTTAGTGATCACACATCCGAACGGTTTGTCGATTTCTTGCGTTATTTATTACACGTTTCACTAAACAATATTCTGCGCAATGGCGGACTCGGCCAGGAGACTCGTCGAGGCGTTACAAATCAACGTTCTTTGATGCGTCTTTGTCGCACGCCGCCCGTCGGTCGGCAATCTTTCTGCCTCTGTGTTCTGGCGGCGGGCATCGGGGCCCTGTGACAGGGTCGTAGAGCCAGGCTCTCGATCGAATTCCGTCACAATGTTTCCGGCAACAAAACGGCCGAGTGTCGCTGGGTATTCATAACGATTAGTGCGACAGATTTGGCCGGTCGCTCAATAGGATATCGACTGAGGCTGACGAATTGCTCGCTGATCAACTACACAACGAGTATTGCCGGCGGCAAACTCCTACGCATATTCTGTAAAATATATTCGCTGCAGACCCAGCACACTGTCGTGAATTGAGAAACTGATCGTAAAGAGTACCGCAGATGAACAAAGAAGTGCTCAAAGTGCGGCGACGAAAAGCCGTTGTCCAATTTGAAAACCCGTCACAAATCTGCACGTTGTCAGGGTACTATAGCAACTTCATGAAGCTGCAGTGTACACCAAGTTGCGACTGCACGTACGGTACAACTACATACGTTATTTTTTCGATAACATAGGCTACGTACAGTACGTGTACGTTATTTTGCCGTACGTTGACCGTCCTCATGGACGAAAATAAACTATGTGTAAGTTGCTTACAACCAAAGTTCACAAAAGTCTGATGTGTCATTGATTCTTGCAAACGCAGACGATAAAAACGGGGACTAGTTCAAGTTCTAGTTACTGTTACGCACAAAAATGTCGCTAATTCTACAAAATGTAATATTGTATTTCACCGTACGAGTACGTTATTCCGGATTGGAGCGTACGGTCGCACCTTGATGTACATGACATCTGGTACAAAGTGCTAGAAACGAGCATGGAACGGTCGTGAAACACTTGGAAGAGTTCACTAAGAAAGCAGTTATTGCAGCCATCGATTTAGCTAGACAGTAGGATGTTGTTTGAGAACCAGGCAGACATTCTCTTCACACTGGATGCTGCCGCCGCAGCTAGGGACTGACGACACTATAGCCAACAATTGGACGAGAAATAGAGAGCTGGGCAGTTGGACGTCGTCACGCACGTAGACATGGCAACTGCTGTGGTCAGATAACGCGTTCTCTGTGGATTTTACACAGCGCCGACACAACCTGCAGTGGAATGGACATGAACTGATGTTTTTGTCAAACTTACATCCGTCATTGGCTATAAGTCAAGCTGGTTGCCATAGCGCTGTCCTCCGAATCTACATTTGTCTAATTCTTAGGCAGGTAGAATAGGCAAGTAGATTTATAGGTAGGCTAAAGCTTGCTGCCTGACCTGCAGAGGCTCATAGGCATCTTCTATCTGTTTTAGGCCACAAGTAGGCCATACGCGCCGATGTCCCTGTCTTCACTCTAACCATCTCACTCCCTCAGCCTTTCACTCCAGAACACATCTGTTCGACAAATCATTTCCTCCGAAGTCTCACTGGTTCCGCTTGGACTGTCTTCACATTTTTTGACGGACCGGCTTACTGGGCAATGGCGTTTGTTTGTTTTAGTTCGCCTTTTATATCTGTTATTTTTAGTTGCGTGTGCTAGACTAAACTGACCACACCGCCAGTTCACGTTAAACCATCTTATCGTAATTATGGTGTCGTATCTTATCGTATCGTAAGACCACGGACATTCTACCAATGCGTCACGTGATGTGCCTGTTTACCTCCCAGCTTTTGTCAGTATCACATATGATAATATTTTACTGTCTGGTGGCAGACAGCTGATGCCAATGGACAACAGCTATGAAATGCATGACAAGATGATATAAGCTTAGATGTCGTGTTTATGCAAAGCCGAAAAGTAGAAATAAAGATAAAAAACATCGAACGTGGGCATGAAATATGGACTGTGCTTAATACATTTGTATTAATATACGTACAAATTAACTTAGAAATTTTCGTTTGGTATAAAACAGATATTGAATAGATTTTTTGACGCACGCTACTACCGTGTCAACTCACATCCTATTATGGAGGCCTATGGGATAGTTTACTCCACGCCTGAATGTCTGACAATCGTTTGCGATTTATCGATTAATTCTAGCTTATTCGCTCACGACGCCTGTATTGTGTTTCTATAATGTAATTTTGCGGCTTTAACAGCGAAACCGATCAGTACTGAAGATACGAAGGGGAGAGTGACGTGAAATTCCCGATGCAGTTTAATTCCGATGTCAGTAATTCATTGCACGTATGGCCCAGAAGCTGTACCAAGTTGGTCATCGGACTCAGCGCAGTATTCCATCGTCTTCAGTCCACGGTGAACGTTGCGTTCGCTGCCGATCCAGTCACATTAATTTGACGCTTAATATACTCCTGATGAGGCAATTATTATGCGGCAGCAGACATTCTCACCAGCCAAGTGTTGGCATCGTCCAACATGGATCCAAGAAGATCAGCTATCGCTGACAATCGCGCTGTGCAACGTTGCGCAGTTTCTGTCTACTTGGTTGGTTGGTTGGTTGGAGTTTAACGGCGTTTAAGCACGCAAATAGCGCTATGTCGTGCCTGAGAAAGATTAAAGTTTATTAGTAAGGCACGACAGTACAGCATCTGTTTAAAACTTGCTAAAAAAATCTATCTGCATGCCAGATTTAAGATCCTTAACTTCATCTGCTTCGTCCCAAAATTTTAGACTACATGACCGCAATGACCTTGAATAATCGAATACAACAGTAAACATGGCAGGTAAAAGATAACAATCTCGTACAGTTGACAGTTCGATTACGAAGAGACATTCACTTTGGTTTAACAATAATCAAAATTAAATTATAACCCCTCTACTGGGCTATTCGCTGATAAGCTTATCGTATGGAGGTAACATTTCCTAAGCAATTTATTTACCAACAGTTTAAAATAGCTCAAATGACCTTCAAAGTCACGTAAGATTACCACAAATCATGCAATTTGATAAGGTACATAAGATTTCCTTTATGTCCAATGCTATATCTACTAAATATTTGAGTTTGTTTATTTTGTCTGTGGCCTATCTCCTAAACACCGAGTCGTACGACGGCGAAATTTTGCACGCAGACGCGTGACGACCATGTACAGGACACTTGCTTGGTTTTATGTCTAAAGGGATTGTCGTTACCAAAAATGACATATTTAAAAAAATACCTGCACGTAGGCCAACAGCTTCGCAACGGTGACGGGTCGGTCGGTTGACTGGCTGGTTGCAGCCAGGCAGGCCGTGGCCACGGCCTGTGCTATTAATAGCGTTACGGAGCCGCTGGCTGGCTGCATGCAGGGCCGTCACAGTGACGTGGCAAGCGTGTCGCAATCTGATTGGCCCCTGCGTGCTCAGTAATGCAAAGAAGCCACTAAATCAAGCTGCAGCTGCCCAACGGGCCGCAACAGCTTGTGCCCCATAATAAGTGAGCACTATTTCGCATTGTACTGTCCACTTATTGGCTGCAAATCTTGAGTTTGCTCAACTCAAACTTCTGCGTGGATCTCCACCAGTTTTGCTTCGAGCGTCCTCAAATTTGGCTAGATATGGCTGAGCCATTGGAGATGAAAACATTTTCGTGATTTGCGATAAGTCCTTGCATCGTGGAATGGCAGCGCGTTTTGCGAGGAAAATAGTGCAAGAAGTGGCGCGAATTAGGAGTTTTTGCTCCATGTTTATTTTAGGCAATATTGGAAAAACCACATAGACACATCCTTTGGAAAATTTTCGAGAAAATCGCTTGCCAGACGTCGGATAAAGTGCGTCGAATAAGAAAGATAAGAAAGGTGAATAAATAAAACGATTGCAAAACATAATGGTCTTCGTTCTCGCTGTAGCGAGACGGGTGACCATACGTATTTGACTGGGTGTCTGCCATGTCCACTGCCTAGTGCGAATAACAGCTGGGCGAAGAGGCAGTTAAAGTTGCTTTCAACTCGACTCTATAGTTTAGTGTCACTGCGACTCAGTGGCGAATGCATGTGGGGTTCATAAGTTTGTCTGTAAGAAAGCTCCCAGAAGACAACGGGTTTGTTCGGGTCAGACGGGAAGCGACCGGACGCTTTGACGCTCGTCTCTTGGAAAGTGGTCGGGCCCTCCGCCAGGACGTCTCAGTCGTTATTTTGTCTGTTGGCTGAGACTCAGGTCGGTGACTTCGCCCGCGAGGCAGGTGCAGCGTCAAAGATTGCCCGTAGGACCGACCACAAAGAAGAGAAATACACCGAATCAGACAACCGCTATACGCTTTCGTGAAACCCCTGGCGCGTTCAATTTGTCAGTCCGTCGGCTTTGGCAAACAAGAACGTCGGTCATCGCAAACGGATCCCGCTTCCGCGGGTGCAGTCAATTGTGGGTTTATGCTATCGTGAACAAGATTATTCACTGGCAATGGTATTCGATAGTCCAAGACTTCCTATCAGATGTCCATTGTAATTATGTCGCTATCTCGTATACGTTCAGTCTTGTTTTTGAATTACTAGAATTAGGAGCTACATCTTGAACAATGTTGCGAAGGTAATAACACAGTAAATTTGACAAAACTAACATGACTACTTAACGTTCTACTATAGTCCCATCAATATATGCAATATTTTCTCTCACCGTTTCCGGGATATTGATCGAAAACTACGCTAGTATTTTTATACCCTTCCTGTATTTAGAGCCACCGTTAGATTGCCTTCGTCCGAATTTCGTAACGGTGATTAGTTCTCAGAAAACTAGAAAGATATAGCTATCGGACGTTGAAAGAATTTCAACGATAGGTTTAACCGTTTTACACAATACCGGAGTGGAAATGGCACGGATGGATGGACTGGCAGATTTACATTATCTATACCGCGCGTTACATTATAAATGCAATGCGAGGCAAGAAAGACCACAGCTTAGATATTGTGGGTTTGAAAATTTTAGCTCTGTGGTGTAGGTTGGGTCGACTGAGTCTGAGACATTTGCGTTGGCGAGTAGCTTACAAGACAACGTGTCGCTATTCACACATCAAACAAGCGCGACTCGTTCTCATCGCAACAAAAAATCAATAGCAATTTGTGTCTTTGCCCCCTAATAACGAGCAAGACGGTTAGCGTCAGAACTGTTTTGTTATCTCGCACTGCGTCGACAGGCTGTCAGCGAGACGGTAATTTTAAACGATTTTTCGCTTCGACACGTGATCCGTTCAGTGACGTCACAGTGGGGGGGAGTGGAGTAAAGTCAGTTAACCACCAGCTCCGGATTAATTTATTATCGAAACGGATTTGCAGGACAAATAGATGGATAACTTTTTATTTTTCTGTCGGTAAGGACAGGCAAGGACGCCGTCGCCTAGGGAACATAGTAAAGTTTTAATCCGGCCCTAATCTGATAACAGCTAGATATCTTATTTACGATTTATTAGTTCGCTTGGAACTTTACAATCATACATAAATTAATATTTCGACGTTTTTTTGTCTAAATAGGATAACTTTTTTAAATGGACGCAAATTTATGAAACATTCTTTTCCGCGAGCTGCAGGCAACATGTTTAACTTGCACGGACACAAATCATTTGCATTCGAGATTTCCAGCAGCTTCGCTCTTATACGTGGTCTTGTGTGGTCGTCAGACTGACATCGACATGACTGAGAATCTCTTGAAGACAGCGTCTGCAGCAGATATGACGGCTAGTTAGTTTGACGTGCTGCGGACCTCTTAGCGCTGTCGTTGCCCATAACTTGCGTTTTATCGCGTGCTCTCGAGCAAAACTATCGCGATACTCTTATAACATTTTGTTTGTCTGTCTGTCACGCGGTATTGTGTCAAGTTAACTAAACAAATCATCGAAATTCTTTCACCTCAAAACTAAGTGCCAGTACGAAATTCCGGCGGGTTTATCGCCTTAAATAAAAGTGCGTTGCGCTCTCTCGTGGCGTATTAAAACAAATAGCCAAATGGCAGAAAGATGAAAATCTTAACACTACATTCATTTGTAATTAATACAACATGTTTCGCTAACATATTTGATGCCAGAAAATTACAAATTTTCTGAATCGGAAGAGTGTTTTAAAATCGACTGATATTTGCCACCGACGTTGTCAACAAATATCGAGCGGCATGTTTGTTTGAGTCACAGTGTAAGATGCTATATGCTAGGCGTTCAAAGTGTCAAAACGTCCTCTCTGTATCCCTGTCACGTGCATGCGGTCGAGGTGAGCTACAGTGCGTTGATTATGGTTGACGTGTTGATTTGATGGATACGTCTAACACGTCGTAAAACATCAGAGATGCTTGCTGCTGAAGCCGACTGATCTCTGACGTCGATGCGGTGCGGTGCGGCCGGTGTTTTGCCTGTTGTCGCCGATCATTCCCGGCGGAGACGGCGGCGATGTTGACGCCTGCCTCGTCTCCCGATCTCACTCGACCCACGTCTACGCGAACGTGATCTCCGTGCCTGATATCTCGCCTGCCTCGCTCTGAGCAGTCAAACAACGGCAGTTAGATCGTCAGCGGCCGCGAGCCGACGTACGGTAACGACCAGGGCGACGGCCGGATGACGCTTGACGGACGATTGTAGGGCGAGACCCGGGTGGACCGACCGTACGACCGACCGACAGGCAGTGTTTAGCAGCTGAGACCCGTCACACCCCGCATACTGAATAACCGCCAGACAGCCGTGCTGCTGCTGCTGCTCCAAAGCATCGTATCACGCATACACGGCGTCGTGAAAAACTGACAGAACGCGAACAGCAGCTTAGCTTCGACTGAGTCAATTAAACGTAAATACTGGAATTTTTGTGAGAACAAGTGAAATTTAGGCGATGCTGCCCTGAACAATTACGAAAAGCAGATATCACTTTTTGTGATTATAAACGTGAATGACTGAATATTATTGTGAATAAACTCTTATCTTTTATGCTTTTTATCGCGCGACAGCATATATGCTTAGCGCGCTATATGCTATCGCCCCTCCGTCTGTCTGTCTGTCACACGCGTGGATCAGTCAAAAACGGCTGAAGCTAGGATTATGAAATTTTCACCGTACGGTAGGTTGTAGCCCCATTCCTCTAGTTTTTGCGGGGTAAGTTTCGTCCAAAAATGCTAATAGGTTCTCCAAACGAGGGCGTCAAACAAGGAAGGGCGGGGGAAACAAGCTATTTTCGAGCTTTAAACGTCCATATCTGGAAAACGGTAGGAGATACGGCCAAAGTTACTGTTAATCACTAACAGGAAGTTGCATATGCGCTTTCGATTGACACCAAGATCGATGACCTTGGATGACCGTGACCTGCTAAAAGCTCGAATTATCTCGGAATTGAAAGATTTCGTAGATTTTGGAGTCAACAACAGCTAAACGAATGAAGATGGACCCGTATTGTCAGCGACAGTGCTGTAACACAGTGATTGTACTTTTCAACATTATATAGACTTTATTTCGCTTTTGCAGCTATTTATGTTTCTTGCGTTGATTTGCCGTACATTTCGTCGCTAGGGGCCTTCATACATGCACTGCTGTCGCGCGCTTACCTTAGCGTTAGCTAGGCTTTCTTGTCTAAATTTGACAGAGGGCCGCGTGGTATGTTAATCTTAGGATGGCGTAGACAGCTAATCAATCAATACTGCAGTCAAGTAAATGAAATATGAAATATCATAACCTTGGACAAAGCTAGGGTTAATACCTGCAGGGGTGGATTCACCAGCAGAATCTTAGCTGTATGATTTCTACCAGAGAGCAATGAAAGGAGCCAGTTTAGCATGCATGGTGGTAGGACAGCTAAGTTAGCAACTAGCTCGCATGGTCAACCACATCAAAAGCCGTATACTGAAATCGATAAGCAAATAGCTGCGCATGTAGAACCATTTCCGGCATCTGTGTCAGATAAACCTCGCCGTGACTACAAATGATTGTCAGCGGTAATTGCATCAAATTGCCTCTATTATCATCGTGACGGTCATCCTTCATTAAGCGGATTGAACGTCGGAAGATGGACGGATACGTCGATGTGGAAGAGGGTACTGGAGGCTAGGACGACGCTATAACTCGCGGTATGGTCATTAGATCGCCGCCGGCCTGCGTCATCGCCTGTCGTACGTGGTCATCGCGTGTTCGCCGGTTTAATTCTGTTACGGATGCTGCAACTGCACGACCGTGTCGTCATAGCGACCGGCGGCGGTACAGGATGCGCAGCACAGTCGTCTGTCAGGTGCAGAGTGCATCACGGACACAACTTGTGAACCTAGGACTAGGACTCACCTTAACATAAGCTGCGCCAGGTTAGCCTGAAGTTAAAGAAAACAGATAAGAATCCATCATATTATCCCAGGATTGGATACGATCTACAATAAGCACTCAAATATAGGCCTATACCCATGCACCAAGTGAATGGCACAGAAAACATACCAGTCAATCTCTCTCTCTCCTCTTCAGGCTGTGGATCCCTCAGGTGAGGGGTCAGCCACACGGGTTCTCTTTCTCCATTCAGCTCGATTCTTGGCATCCTCTACGTTGAGCTGCAGGTCCTCCATGTTGTGCTTGACGACGTCGATCCATCTCTTTCTCTGTCTTCCTCTGCTCCGTTGTCCACCCACGTTTGCCTCCAAGGTCCGCTTGACACAATCATCCTCTTCTCGCCGTTGTATACATGTATGCCCATACCATCTCAGCCTGGCCTCCCGTACCTTATCCGTGATACACGCTACTCCAAGGATGCGACGGATTTCATCATTTCTTTTCCTGTCTCTCAAGGTGAGACCAAGTATCCATCGTAACATTCTCATTTTAGTTCTCTCCAAGCGTTCCTCTTCCCGCCTTCTCAATGTCCATGCCTCTGAACCATAGATCAGTACTGGCCTTACCATTGTTCTATATACTTTTCCTTTA
>Ga0056114_1001170_pt1 | contig 11400 bp, 5 predicted proteins | sample WorMetHERISLAND1_FD_77005 | JGI IMG/M metagenome (GOLD analysis project Ga0056114, IMG submission 77005) | Marine gutless worms symbiont microbial communities from Max Planck institute for Marine Microbiology, Germany - Olavius loisae HERON... ...
AAGTTACGCATAAGAACTACTTTCCCATCACGAAATCCGTGTAGGACAAATACATAGGCGTCCTACACGCCCCAAAATCTGTGTAGGACTTGTCCTACACGTCCTACACGGTTCCGGCGCCTACACTATCTACAGTTGTTCAGTGTAGCCTATGTGTATCAGCATTTGCTTGCTAGTTGCTTTTAATGCAAGTTGCATAAGATATTTTACCACGGATAGTATTGAAAATACATGAAGAAGACGCCTATACGTGACTGTCGAAAAAAATTAATGTCTTTACATTTGTGTTGTGAAAACAAAAAAGACCGAAACCGTAGGCCTAATATTGAACACAAATTTTGTCGACAATTCTCTATAGTTTGAAGTAGCATTTAACACGATTTTTGTTTCAATTATTATCCAGTTTTACGTTTTCTCAAAGGCCTAAATCACAATATCACTCGATCAATGGATTAATTTTTTTACGAGTTATTGTAAGCAGTTTATAATTTTATGACCCAGAAACCGTTTTTTATTTTTATTCACCATTCTTGACAATGTTGATTTAATATTTTAAGTAACGTATACATACTTGGATTTAAGGTGAATCGCGTACAATCTTATGCCTAAACGTGTGCATGCATGCGATTCATTGTGATTTGGTTACCACTTACCAAATCAACATACACATGAGCTGAAATAACGCCAGCAAAACCAGAGTTCTTTGTATAATGAGAAATGTGCTAAGTTATAGACGACGACAACGAAGACGATGACAAACCGTCTATGGATCATACGACTTTCGTATAATTCCACCGAATACAGTATATAGACACAAGCATCAATCATCAATCATCGTCATCATCATCGTCAAACAATTACAAAGCAATGCGGCTCCTCTGATGGCAGGCGGTCATCCATCATTTGTATGGTAGGCCTACGTGCTTTAATTTACCCGTCTTATGTGGTCCAGCACCTCTTCTGCTGCTCATATTAATATGCGAAGTTGTAAAAATAAGTTCGATTAGGGGGCCTATACTTCAAAATTACAATCAATATTATTCAACTTTGAATATTATTTGTGTTAATTTCTCATTTTTAACAAGAACCAATCGAAACTGCTTTCATCGACGATGGTTACATGCATCTGTGAGGCCTTTTATGCCCCTACATAGGCCTATTGCAATTCAAATCCGCTTATCGGATGAAAATTTGTCGCATAAATAGTGTTAGGCCCATGACATGACACACGCTCCAGAAACCGGCGCCATAAATCGACTCCATTTTTGGCACCTATTTCTGGTATATGGCCTATACGTGTGTCGTGCAAATCTCGGACCGGATTCTTTTGGTACCAGATTCCGGCGCCTATTACAACACTGGAGAGCACGTGACTCAAATGATGACATGTGATTGGTCAATGATAACCGTTGACGTTACGAAGTTGTTGTATGTATTCAATTGTATTGTTATTTGTTTATGTGTCTAACATTTTCAGCCATGTCTGTTTTCGGGAGCTGGAAATTTTCATTCGAGACGCACAGGGAACGAAAAACGATGCCGAATACTGGCACAGGAAAATGGAGTCGATATACGGCGCCGGTTTCTGGAACGTGTGTCATGGGCCTAACATGGCAATCCTAACAAAAACAATTTGACTGAAATATAGCAACTCTATTATTGTCGATTTTTGTTAAGTGAACAGTTTGAAACTGGGTTTTTATATATGTCCTCTTAATTACTTACTTTCTTACTTATTTATTGTTAAAATGATTTTAATCAACATCAATGTGACTATTATTAAGGTGGCGCCCGGTGAAGACAAACACTGCTGACCGCCTGCCCGCGCCATTGCATACAAAACATGTTTAAAATCGCGCTAACGATACCAACAGTAGGCCCTAGAGTACCTATACGAAAACACAAGAGATTGTCCTACACAAAGAAGCTACAGCTTTGTTGATAAACCAAACAATTCAAACAATACAGTGCTGACATATTAAAAAATCAAATGTCTATAGAAACAAATAAACAATAAATTGTTATATTTTGTAGAAAACACTGCTGCAACATACATGCACATTTTTCCTTAACGTGCAAAGTGTGTTCTGCAGATCCAATAGCAAAACTGTTACATCACGCGATTTTCTTGTATAGCAAACTATTTCGCTACTAAAAATAAAATAATCGTACAATAGTTGCGTGATAAATATAATATCTTGTACAGGATTTTTCTAAAACTTACTGCAAGGGAAAAAGAATTTAGGAAGGGCAGTCAACACATTTCACACGTTCAGCTATGAAATGATTTTGTCTTTTTACGTACGTATTTAGGCTAATTATCTGGTTAAGACAATAAAGCACATGAACAACGTTAAGAATTTAAGATTGATAAAACCGCTTGACCAAACTGACTAAGCAAAGGGCACAGGATGCCTCTTTTTACATGCTGCCAATGTTACTGCTTACAACAAAGGCATAATACATATCAACTTATTGTAGCAAAAGTTTAAAATATGACAAACTTGGAGCCGATACAGACATATAACACTTTCACACAGTCTCTTCCACGCAAAACAATAACTCTAAGGAAAATTGTTGGCACGCACATCAACTTGAGAATCAGGATAAGATAGTTTAAAGGCATGGCCACATGTTGGGACGACTAGCTAAGAATTCAAAGAATGCAGAAAATGACAAATCGACCAAACTCTGAATTACTTTGTAACACATAATGAGGTCATATGAATTCGATGTATTTCGAGTCTCTCTGCATAGGCCAAGTATAGCGGTGACTCAGAGTATCCATAGAAGGTAACCGTTGTTAAATATTCTCTGCACCGATTCCAATTTATTTACAGCAGTACAAGGAGACCAAATGATTGGGGAGCAGTATTCTAATATGGGTCAAACGTTTAATAGAGAAAAGGCTTTAGTGGTGCGCAGATCTTTGCTTACAAAGAATCTTAAAATCATGTTAGATCTCGGCTCAGCCTTGAAACGATATTGCCAATGCCAATATGCTGACTGAAAGACAAGCCACGGTCTACATTCTGAACACCAAGGTTTGCACACTATAGTGTATAGTAGGAAGCACTGGACAATGTAACCTTTGTTACATTTATGAAGACCAACACATTTATTACTATAACTACAGCTTCAATTGCCAAGTATTGGCCCACTTCGTCACAGTGTGTGTCCTACTCTTCTGCAATAGTCAATTACTCGCCCACTTCAACTTCACCAATACGTAAGTAACTAATTTATAACGAGCGAAAGACCTCACGCCTGGTAAGTGTTTCAAAGGCGCGGAGGCACCAATATTTGATGCTATAATTAATTTTAATTAGTAAATTTGTTAATTTTTAAACTGTACCCACACGTCACTAAGATAGGCCTACTGCAGCGCAGAAATAACACAATTCCTGATATTGTAACAATATAGCAATGACAAACTTATTCTACTTTTACATATGTACATATAAATACACGCACGCGCGTAATTATGCGATGCGGCTAAATATTTACAACCGAGAAATATAGTGAACTGTATTTGATGTGATTAAAGATGAAAAACGGCATACAGCAATGTGCTGTCGCATTAGGAAATCATCTACATAATAGAAACAGTCGTGATTATAATAATAATATTAATATTAATAATAATAATGAAACACAATTTATCTGGATAAAAAATTAGCAAATGAATTTGTTCCAGTAATATGCAATTGTGTCACAGCTCTGCGAAAAGCCCTGACGCAGATATCTACTAAATATTTGAGAGTTTGTTTTTTGTCTATGGCCTATTTCCTCCTAAACGCCGTGTCGTACGACGGCGAAATTTGGTATGCAGACGCGTACCGACCATGTGCAGGACATGTGCTGGTTTTTATGTCTATAGGGGTCGTCGTTACGAAAATAATGACATTTTTTCCAAAAATGCGTTCAGATAAAGGCCTAGAGTTTTGCTGCCGTGACCTCAGGTCGGTCGGTGTGACCGCAGGCCTATACCAGCCGGCTGGCTGGCTGGCTGCGGCCGAGGCGTGTCGCAATCTGATTGGCCCTGCCCGCCCCTGCGTGTTCAATCATAAGCTTATAGATCGCTGAGCCCGTCCAGTCTTTCACTAAATCAAACTGTAGCGGCCCAACGGGCCGCAACAGCTTGTCGGTTATGTCTATCATGGGCTTGAAGACTTAAAAGATAAAACTTCTCTAAGAACAACTCGACTGACATCACGCCCGTTCCAATGTCAGTGTTATCAATTCGGCTACACAATTTGTTGACATGTAAACAAAAAACGAACGAGACACAATACAGATGCTTCCAAAGATTTGAATAATTCTATAGGTGAGAAATGCAACTCTATATATCAGTATGCCGTAAATTGCGCGAGTTCATATTTAGGGGCCTACGGTGGCAGTGGCGTAGTGGTCCAGTGTTCGCATCTTAGCCATGCCATTATTCTACTGGGTAGCAACTTGCAAGTTGGAACCTTGGGCAAGTTGTTTACTCACATTGCCTCCCCAGTCTTCTCAAGCTCCAAGAAACTGGGACACAAATGGAGTATTCGCACGGTACCGCTTTAACGGCTTGACTGACTGTGTGCGTTTGCTAAGCTAAATTGCTATAGCGAAGGGCTTCAGAACGCACTATAAAATAATCTCAATTATTTGAATTTTTTGAGGATATAGCCGATATATAGGATTGTGTCGACTTGAAAGTGTATGCAAATTTCAGTATTTCGCCATTTAACGTTTGGCAATTTCTTGAGCGCCGCAGTCATTTAACTAATTTACACAGTTTTGATTATTGAGATATTAAATTATTTTTATTTATGTGTTGCACACAACAGAGTGAACATTGATAGCACCACAAGCTTTGTGGTCTATGCTCATTTAAAAACTGAGTTTTAATTTGTATACTTTGTTCGTGTTCGCTTTATAAGTCACAGCAAATGAGCGAAGTGCAACTTTTATGGAGTTACGTGCATGAAGATGATGCGTTGAAAAACTCGCACTTTACAATGTAAATTTTATTGCAAACATAACATACAGACTGGATGAAAGTATAGCCTACAACTTTAGTATTTAATACGTAAAATATAACCTCTCATTTTATAGTACATTTAGTGAGGATTATTTCACAGCAATTGTATTTATCTATGATTAATGAGTATTATAGTGCCTTACAAAACACCAACATAAATTTGTTAATTTTGACAACGAATGGAACAATAAATTTCTTTCTATAAAATAATGCTGCAGCATTATTTCTGACGTATGTCACGTTACGTTTCCTGCCTTGTTCTCAGAACGATGTTGTTAGCGCGACAGTCATGTAATGTAAACATATGTATAGGACTATTTTTGTCTTTAATTAGTATAGTTTCCTTGCTGTTGTATGCACTGTTTATAAAATTAATTTATTGTTTTTATATTTTAAATTATTATTAACCTAAAAACGAATTGAAATGATTTGTGCTGTTATTAAAAAGTTACAAAATTTTAAACACCCGATGATGATACATTATACAAAATATAAAAAGACAAAAATTTAACGAAAGCCACAGTTTGCATATTTTTATAATTAACTTAATTTTACATAAATATATTTAGTAATGAAGCACACGATTACTTGATTATCAGTCATGTTTGATAAAGGTATTTAATACTTCGCATAACGTACACCATTGTCGGTATTTGTTTTATCTTTAATTGCCGCCAGTTCAGCTTTAGAAGTTTTCAGAAATTTGTTGAACTTTGTGAGAGTTTTCAGTATGCATAGTTAGGATACTTATGTATTTGCGGTTAATTTTTTCTTGTCTTCGTATGTTTATGAATAAATACAAATGTAGGCAATAACATGTGTGTGTATATGACTGTGTGTATTTTGTTCAGTTTTAATTAATTCAGTTGTACAGAGGAGCAAAGTAACCAGCGTGTATATAAAGTCATTATAAAGCCACTTGGACGTCGTTGAGTAAAAGCCTTTCATTTACGACCTGAATATACAGGTATACACCTTGACGTTGAAGTAGATCGTTTGTGTTTGTAGGCCTATGTGGACATTTGTATTGACATGGCATTTATGTTTACATATGTTGTTTGCTGTTGTTTGTTACAACTTTAATAAAAAAACACACTTACTTAACGGCCAACTTTTATATAGAAGATGTAATGTGTGCGACACCAGAATGTCTATACGAGACCGACTTTCAATGACATCACTTTCACCACAGTTCACATTTACACACGCTAACTACACGAACCTTTCGACTGTACACAAAGTATGTACTATAGGACACATGCAGAAAAACTGCTTAACATTATAGCAACGCTATTTTTATGTACAAATAAATCAATGATTTGTCGCTGCCACTAGGACGGTTGACGAGATGGCTTGCTCATACACGCTATATATACAACAACACGACATCACGATCATTTGTACACAATAATATTTTACGAAATTAATTCTATATTAATTTTGCGTCCTGCGACTACGGGGAGAACTGTCAAGCGAAGAACAATCGGAAGTTGAAAAATAGTTTCGCGTATTTTACTGGACGAAATTTCGCATAATTTAGTCTGTTGGCTCTGGGTTCTCCTAACAGGACACAAAAGTGTAATAACTAACTTATAACATTGAAAAATAATAACAACATAACGATAGAGTCAACGCCCTGCATGACAGAAAGTGCAAAAATATGACAAAATAGGTCTACCTTGCGTCTTGAGAACTGCAATTTGCCAAGAAAATGAATACAGAATATAAGCGTTTCTTGATAATCAAATAATTGCGACCCTTTAGATCAACTGTGCAAATTATAACAAAGAAAAATTATGTACTGACATTCAAAAAAACACTTTGCTGTTATTTGGCGCAATATCTTTAAACACGAATAAGTTATAAATCCAAACTTATAATTTTCACAGTTCAAACACAAAAAGTCAGATGTTTTTAAATTCAAGATTTATATTTCATCACGTATGAAAATAATGTTACTAATATTACTTTAACTGAAAAGACTGATTTTAACTAACTGTCGAAGGTCAGTTTATATAGCCTAGGTTCAGCTAGCGCTATAAAGATTTTGCCCCGTAAAAAGAACGACTAATGGCAGTTGACAGTACATATGCCGACACGCAACAGCCCATGGATTCGGGCAGAGGGTGCATGTATACAGGGTTCAAACCTATAGAATTTATCGCAAAGTGAAGGGTCTGGTGAATATGATAGCTCAAGGTCCAATGGTTTGGGCTTAGACACCAGAAGTGCCAAAGAACTTTAGGTGCCGGATGCCCCCGGCCTATGGTATGAGGGTGGCTTTGATTATACTGGAAAATTTCTATTTCCATGTCTATGTCATGTGCTAAAATTTAATGCGTCGATTTCCGAGCCTTTCCAATAGTGAAGACGCCTAAAATGTATTTGCTTTTGTGTATACAAGCATAATGCCGCAATATAGACCTTCAAAATTTGAATTTCACCCCCAATCTGTTCAAACCTTTTCCGGTTACTTTATACAGCACAAATAAACCATTACAAGCCAGCCACTACATAATCTTCCTACGTTTCTATATGACAATACGTATACGTCCTCTCTTAAGCGACTAAATATTATTTGTTTCCATCGTATAACCTGGTCATCAATGACAGAAAAAACCACGTATAACGCATGACCACTGTCAATAACGAATGCTTCTCTCATATTATACACGTGTCAGTATTTTAGCTCGGCTATTAATAGCTCTTAGCAGGTGCGCTCCAGCTCTGAGCTGCAGGGAGACGTCGGTCTAGCTGGCTGGTTCCACGTCGGCGAGTGGTGAAGGTCAGAGTGAACAGAGGTCATCCGGCCGAGCTCGTTCAGTTCTTTGATCTGTTGCTTCTCCTTCTTCACCTTCACGCACAACAATAACTAATAAGTAATGTAACTACTACATTAACCATTTGACACCCACTGTTGCCATATGATAATCTTTATTTCACAACGAATGGTAGCATTGCAACAGAAAGTGAATAAGCAAACAACAACAACAACATTTAACTAAAAAGATTGAAAATATCGACTCTGACCGGGCTACAAAGCATCCTGTGCCAGACCGGGTTAAGCCGTCACTTGTAATTTTTGACATCCGGGCACTCTGACGCTCAGCAATAGCTGTAGTGATATGGTAACAGTGGGCGCCAAACGGCTAATAGTATAACATAATAAACAGCATCGTTATTTAACACACTGGAGATCTCTGACAAAATATTTACCATAGACAGTGAGCTTACTAGCGTAACAGTAAATTTATATTATATGACTTTAGATGGCTAGGCTATGTTGTGAAATTTATGTCGGATGTATATTCTGTTAACTTTATTTTATATTGTTTTTTTTTGTCGGATTGTTTGTCTTGAATAATTCAAATAAAGTTACAGACGGTCGTAACACAGTTATCGTTGGTATACAAATTTTGATTATAAAGTAGGACCTATAATTATTATTTTAGTCACTAATCATAGGCCGTTCACACGGTATTGACCTTCATGCGGCGATTTTGAAACCAGATCTTGATCTGTCGCTCGGTGAGGCAGAGCGCATGCGCGATCTCGATGCGACGTTTGCGCGTGAGGTAGCGGTTGAACTGGAACTCTTTCTCCAACTCGAGCGTCTGGTAGCGCGAATATGTCTGACGTCCGCGACGTCGCTGTGACGAGTTGGGCCCTATACACCGATACACCATCATGCACATATAGCCAAGTGTCACAATTTAAACTAAGGAAGTAAATAAAATGTATATTTACCGTGCGGGTCAAAAACGTATAGGCCGAAGATTTTTGTCCATATCTTCGCCAAATATTGACCGATTTTCAATTTTTTTTTCACCGGCACATTCCGCGAAAAATTTATATTTCATAGGATAGTGTATAGCTACGCAGTTAAGGTATGGTATATTTACAAACATATTACAAATTTTTCACAGAATGTGCCCGTAAAAAATTTTGAAAATCGGTCACTATTTGGGGAAGATATGGACAAAAGTTTGCGGCTTACTTTTTTGGCCCACCCTGTATAATAGCGCATAAAACAACGTCGCTTTGTAGGGCTCACGTTGCTACATTTCAGGGTTAATTGTGTAGGTTTCATAAAAACGTTATCGATGTATTGTGTTGTGTTGTGTGTATATATGCCTATACTTAAAGATACTTAAAGATAAACGCCATAATACCAAATATTAAATATTAAATAACGACGTATTAGCCTAGATAAATTTGACAGCATCTCTACTTAGGCCTGAGTGCATGGTTGTGAACTTGTGATGTATACAAACAGACCATACAAAGCTATTGGAACAGCTATTCAACTCTGTTTATACCAAGTACAATAACAACACAGTCCATATGTTACATAATAACTGGTGTCGTCGATGGCTGTATGTATCTACAATGATGCACTATGCGCCTGTCTGCATGCATTATTGGCGCAGACAGACGCGGTGGTTATGCGGGCAAGGAAATAAAATTTTATTGCCTTATATCTGCAGTCCGCAGTCGGCAGTCTATATACATGTAGGTCTATACACACGTGTTGCGGACAGACCGATAAAATAGAGGCATGTCTACAGTCATGGCAATGTTCGCTTGCGTTACGATACGACACGATACGATAGAAGAGTTTAATGTAGACGGAAAAGCTGTGATCAATTTAGTAACGTAACCAAAAACGAAAACATAAAGAAGAAACTAAAACAAATAATCGAAAGTGCTCACTTAGTCCGATCCGAGTCCATCCAAATGCAGATAGTTTTCTCAACCGATATGAATATAAGTTGAAATAAAATGTTTTAATACATACTGGCACTAACTCTTTCATACTTATTAATTTTGGCGATGTTTTGGTGCATGTGTGTGTATGTTCTATATATTTGTAATTATATACATATTGCGTCAAAGTGTAAGTTATAGGCCTACACGACAAAATGACGGGATAATAAAATGGCATGCATCTGCTCTTGTAGGGGATTAGATATTAAAATGACAAGCATATGCAAGCACGCAAGATATTTTGTATTTATTTGCTCTTTCGGCGTTTTCAACGGAAATTATGCATGGCCCCAAATAAAACACTCATTTATTTCGTTTGCAGGGGAACCCCTTTGGGCCCTTTCTATGTACATATTGTAACTGTATACATGTGCATAATGTCTGCTGCAAACATCACACGAATGTTATGTAGTCGCTCACTCACTGTACAATGAAGAATCATTTATATCATTGTAAACCAGATTACGGACACATAACTAAATGTGCTACGTTAAGTAGGCCGCTATAACATACGCACATAAGTGGACCACGAGGCCACCCAGCTTGATAGGTCTATATATGTATATATGTCATGCTCAGTTGACTGCTGCTAGCTTGAAGACGGGGTGTCGTACCACAGTTCAGTTCATGTAGAACGCTCACATTTATCACGCAGTCGTCGGCTGGCTGTAAATCGTCAGCTCTATAGCTCGCTGCGCGGCTGTAATACATCAAGCTGCAGTCTTGCTGCACGGATTGCTTCCAGTTGAGCGAGCCGCCGCCATTTGCAGCGACGGCACGCGTCGAGGCTTAGCTCCGCGCCGGCCGCTCGGCTCCCTGCAGTCTGTGTATGTATGGTTGCTTCTAGCGATAAACCGAAACAAGAATCTGCTGAACGTCAAGCTGTACAAACTGATTTCACAGCACCTCATGAATGCTCTCTTTATCAAGTAGACCAAAACCAATGCAAGGTCACGAAGGAAAGGGATCACACTCCCAGACTGCCTGCCGCCAGCGGCGATCATGCGATTTGCACAGAACCGAAACCCTCATCCCCCTTTCAAGCCGCAGGCCGCCATGCATCCCCAAACCCATGCTTTTTGCAACTGATCTTCGTATAATAGACGCTGCCAAAGCTTGCCTATCTATCGGCAGCATGTAATTAATAATGTATATCATGCGATACACGACTCCAGTCTGCCGGTTATATACCACTGTCTTCTGATTGACTACAGTGACACTTTTACTGACCAACTGGCCTATTTCAGTGACTGATAACACTGATTTGTACTAGTTGGTTGTGGTCTATATGTGATAATGTCTCTAGGCCTACAGATGTGCTTCCTGCGGTTCTCTATATCACCACCATGCAGACAGGTATAACATCTTCTTGCTGAATTTTGTGCAAAAAATGTCCCTATTATATAAGCAGTGGAACAGCTATGTTTATTCTCAGTGGTATACACAATTGTGGCGACAAAAACGAATCGTTTCGCCTAGTAGAACACAAGGCCGTAGTCGGCGGTACGGCCGGTCCGGCCATGGCCGTACCACTTTTTCTGCCGTGCTTGTAATATTGTAATATAGTTTTATTCTCTGTATTTAAACTAAATCAAAATAAAAGTAAT
>Ga0056114_1001171_pt1 | contig 11399 bp, 7 predicted proteins | sample WorMetHERISLAND1_FD_77005 | JGI IMG/M metagenome (GOLD analysis project Ga0056114, IMG submission 77005) | Marine gutless worms symbiont microbial communities from Max Planck institute for Marine Microbiology, Germany - Olavius loisae HERON... ...
ATACGCGAATGGCCATATCTCTGTAACGGGTGATCCGATCCACTTCATGTTTTGTTCTAGGGTTGTGTTTTCGGGGACGGCGGATCTAATGGCGCTATTTCCAGTTTGAACAAATTCAAGATGGCGGCCGCCGACATCTTGGATAATTTCGAATGGCCATATCTCCGCAACCGCTCACGATCTACTTATATAGCGCGCATCGCGCGGTCACGGTCATCTTTGCGATAGCACAGCTTTTTTGTTCTTTACTCGCATTGCGATTAACCAACGTGTTAATCACCGATTCAAACTAAATGACGAGTGTTATACTGGTGTATTGGCGGTGGCAGACCGTTAACGTACTTATTATACCAGTAGATGGAATTCATTCCATGTACGCTGCCAACGACGCATCCTGCACATCAGATGGCACGACTTCGTATCTAACGATGAAGTCCTGCATCGTACCGGCCTGTTCGACGTCGTACATCGTTCGCAAGCGAAGACTGGGTCTCTTTGGGCACGTCGCCAGACTTCGACACGATGTACCAGCAAACCAGATCCTACAAATCTGCACCAAGTCGAGGGATGATGAGCGGCCTTCACAGGAGTGGAGACGCGCCTGTGGCCGACCATCGACCACCTGGACCCACCAGATCTGCCGTGACACGGGTGTAACAGCGACCGAGGCCCTGCAGCTAGCGGAGGACCGACCGTTCTGGCGAACGATCGCAGCGGCGGGAGGCTCCGGCTAAACGCTTCGCGTCACGATGATGATGATGGATGGTGACTAAAAATCGGAAGAACGGCGAAATTTGTAGTTATTCAGTTTCAACTTCTCCGAGTGATAAAATGTTGTGATTTTTTGACAAAATTACAAAGTAAAAGTATAAAACAGTCGCGGATATGTGATCATGTGTCGTCAGTGTACCGACAATTTCTGATAAAGCGCTTCCCTTGTGGTAGGGCCTACAATATTTGGTTGTTTTCCAAACTATCCCAATACATCACAAATACCAGAAATACAGTATGCGGGAATTCGTTTTCCGGTATGCAAGGATGTCTTATTACTTACAACGTAGACCACATCCACCCGACCCATGAACGTTTGAAGAGTGACCTACGTGTCTGACAAGGAGTAAGTAGCCTATAGCAGGACGGGGTGAGTAGATTTCCGACAGTTGTGAATGGCGTGTGTTATTATAAACTGACAGTCTAAATATATTAACAATTTTACGAGTCTCAACTCGGTTTAGATCAACACGTCACTATACACTGGTCTACCAGCGTCTAAACGGCCTGGCACCGTCGTACTTGGCAGATGACCATCAACTCGTCTCCGACGTCCGTCCGCGTCGACTCCGTTCGTCTGACTCTGTGACCTGCGCCATCCGACGTATACGGCCACGGCGACCGGTGTTTTGCCGTGGTTGCTGCCTGCTGGCCCACGAGTGTGGAACTTTTTGCCAACTGAACTAAGACAATTTGACAGTCTAGGACGGTTTAAACGGCGATTATAGACCAATTTTGGGGTTATGTGACCACAGCGCCTAGTGACTTTATGTAATAGAAATGTTCTTAGTTAATTACTTAGGCTACTTAGAAGTAACGAGTTCTTTTAGAACATCAGTGAAATGTGACTAATAACTTTTAACACACGGCGTAGCTCACCAACGCAATCTGTCACATCAGGCGACCAGTGGCCGGAACGAGTACAGAATGTTTTCATCATTTTATGTCCAGTCCGTGACTTCTGACCAGCTGGACACGAGACGTTGACCTGTGTACCGACACTGGTCAATGCTGAACTGACCACTCGCAGCGCCAACGGAGGACACGAAACCGCTGCAAATACGACCAGAGGTACGTCCACATTCCTTTACCCAACTGCAGGCTCACAGGGTGCCAACAGAATCATCAGATACTTAAAAATTTTCAACGTAGCTCTGGGTTTCCGTTATTCTGAGGACTATCCTATCACCTAGGCTCTGACCAATCACAGACGTTGCAGTTTATAGATTTACTAACTAGCAGACATTTTGCAACATGTTTTGCCAGTGATGTTAAGCGATGACAAACCTTTGAGGCCGAGGCCCAGGACAATTTTCCGCGTCCATTAGATAGCCTATGTACACCTCATCAAGTTCAACCCCAAAATAGTTAAATACTATCGTGAACGTGAACTAGAACAAGTTTACATCAATAACACAAGGTGAGTAAGTACAGTAGATAACTTTGGTAGACAATCACTGCAAACTCACAATGATTACCAGTTCCATCATTACTCATTTTCACGAGGCCAAAATAAAAAGTTTGAGGACATGCCGAGAACAAATGGTTGTGGCCGAGGCCGAGGACAATACTTCGAGGCCGAAAACAAAATTTCGGCCTCGAGGTCAGCTTGTTCTCGAGGACTTAACATCACTGTGTTTTACTAGCGAATGAGACACTGACGTTTGCAGGCGTCGACGAGCAGCGGGGTCCAGAGACCGTCATGACGACACGTTGAGCTCAAGGCGTAGACATCACGATGGAACCAGTGACCAGGGAAACACTGGAACAAACGTCGTCGATATGACTGGCTCCAGCTTGGCGTTGTGCGGACTGACTGGCAGACCGCAGTCAACGGCTGAAGACAACACGAGTAGAACAACGTTTACTCAGAACAGACCGATATACTTCCGGTTCAACAGAGTCGTTATAAGACACAACGTCGACAGCTATAGACTTCAGTGGTCTACTATAGAAAAGTGTTTGTTGATTTGAGAGATGGTCTTGTCTGACTGGAGATAACAGAATGCATGCCGCGTTCTGATATGGTGCAGGCTTGCGAGGTCATGAGTGTTAGGATCTAGAGACCGGGATGGGTGTATTGACGTGTTGTCTGAAAGCAAAGGGGCAGTACAAGGTACCTGCTATTAAAACTTTCTGTCGATGCCACTCATCCCACTATAGTGCATAATTCTATACGTTACCTTCATCCTTTATTAATTACAAAATTCTCTTAGTACACATCCTAGAGCAAAAGTTCCTATTAAGAGTCTATAGGAAGTCGTATACGAGAAATCGATTGGTACCAAAATGAATGACCTTGAACTTTGTTTAGATGTCGTATCAAGGTCACGTCAACCATTGCGTTACATTTGACGTTGAATATCTCGGAAACCGTTAGAGATAAAGGCTTGGTTCCAAACGACCACCAATAGGAAATGGCATATGGACTATCGAATGGTCACGTGACCGATGACATCATGTGATCTTGAAAGGTCAAACTCGTGACCCAAATATGCTTAGAGCGCAATATTTCCAAAAAAGGTTGGATTTAGAGACTCCGTTCCAAAGAACCATCAAAAGGAAATGGCATATGGCGTATCAAATAGTCACGTGACCGATGGCGTCACGTGACCCCCGAAGGTGCTGTGAGGCAGTTCGGCCGGCTATCCTAGCGACAGCTTGGCTTCTTGTAGTTCTTTTATTTTAATTTTATGTTCTGGTTGTTATTTGCCGATATCTAATCTATGTGCTAACCGTCAGTTTTTTGGGGCACATTCAATATTTACGTATGGTATCATGACATAGTAATCAGCTTACACTAAGTAAGCAGACTTCTCCGGCCCTTGAGGGTATAATGAGACAAAACAGCCTAAAGCCCCGCTGAGTCGATGCTGCTAGTGCTTTTCCCGAAAGGTGAGAGATGAAGTCATTTCATATGAACGTACGCAGACAGGAAGCGTTGAGTGACCAATGTCCAGTGTTAGTGCAGTGGACCGTAGATGTAGTCTGACCACTGACTCTGTAGCCTGGTAAACAGCTGATGTTGACTGTGACACCGAACTGTGTATCAGTCGAATTGACCTCAGCGAACGCCATGTTCAGCGCCGGACAATGAATCACTGACATTGACAAACACATCACTGATGCTAATGTCAATTCACATATTGTCGTCGTAATAGGCCGCTTAAATCCAGCTAGGAGATCCGGCGGAGCGCTGTGAGCCTCAGTGGAAATCGAATTTGGTGTATTCAGCATTAAGATGCTGATCTGACATCTCGTGGCAACAATTTGTGTGATTTTCCTGAGAACCAGTTGGCCAAATTTCTTTCATTTCTTTCGCGTTCAGCGTTCCGGCACTGATTAACAATTAGGGAGCGCCGTTGCGGCTCAAAAATATTTGCCTAACGGTGCTCCGCCGCGTTCCGGCACCACTACACCCTGAAAATACAGATAGTCGAGCTTGGGTGACAACGGATAAGAAGTGGATTCTACATGTAGACTGAACAGTCTACACTCTACATTCTGTATTGTGTTAAGTGCATTCTCAGTAGCCGTAAATCCGTGATATTAACGCCGGTAAACAATCACCAGCGTCCTGGTAGCCTATGTGTGCTGCTTGTGTGCCTAACGGTGACGACCCGTCAGAACGAATTCCCATCTGAACGAAAGCCGTTTTCGATATAGCAAAATAAATACGAGCAAGTTAAATAAACAAATAAACAAACTATTAGCTGACAAAAGGCGAAACAATGTACGTCGCGGACTCGCGGTTGTACTAAGTATCGGAGAGGACACAATGCCGAATTAAGTGTGCAGTAAGTAAGCAAGTAAAAATAAGTAAGTATGTGTGTATGTATGTATGTATGTATGTAAGTAATTAAGTTATAAACATTGTAATCCTTTATAATCTCTTGTCCCTTAAACAGCGGCAATGCGTAATGTAGAGACAAGTAGGTGCACGGCCGAGTGGCCACTGCAACATACGGCTCTCCGGGATAATTACAGAAAGATATCACAAAAACGACGCATTTCCGCTGGCGAAATGTATTTGACGATGTGTAGAACGGGCTGCCGATCACTTTGGTCTTCGTTTGACGTAAATCGATCTATTTCGACGAAGATATGCGCGAAAAATGATTTTCACGTTTTCGTTCCCAGTGACCTTGTCCTTTGACATTTAGAACTCAAATTTGCTCACCTAGTTATTCTTATGCTTATACTAAATTAGAATTTTGTATGGCTTTCCTGCTTCGAGAAAATCGGAGGCATGACACGGACGGACGGACGAGGTGCAACTGCAATGCTTAATGCGGCTCCTAGGAGGGCCGCGTGATAGGACAAAGTTAGAGCTGATAGCTGATAATTTTCTGTGCTTTTATATGATTACACAAAGTCTTCCGTTACCTTCGCAGTCAGGAAGTTTAGCTGGCGACCAGTTGATTCCGTTGCAGAAAGTAGACAGCGGAGATGAAACTGATGGAACATATCCATCAATGCAGGTGTAATGTACCACGGAGCCTTGAACTGCCAGGTAACTGTCAGGTACGGCGTTGCGTACTGCAGGTACTGTAGCGCACCTGTTGGCTGTACAGATATGACTTACAGTAAGTTGCATAGTTTCATAATATATGAAAGCGGTTTTTAGCCCTTTGACACAAATGACGACTTAACCCGGTCTGACACAGGATGCTTTATAGTTGTACCCATGTGGTAACATTGGGGGTCAAAGGGTTAAGCTGTTTCAGAATCGACCATTACAAGCTCTCAAGAAATTTATTACGTTATCTAATTTACAACTACATGACTACTTTCAACTCACCGAACAAGCTGCAGATAACAAAGCAAGTAAGAAAGCCGTGCTGTCGAAAGCAAACGCGTGACGACGCGTGCCCATTTCGGGCGGTTTTAGAGGTAAGCATGCACAGAAATGACCACTTTTCACTTACGGCCTAAAATCTGATATCAACCACGTGTTAAGTGATCCAAATTTCCCATAAAAGAGTAAAATTTCCAAATTAATAACCATTAAGGCTGATTTCGGACACTTTCAACGCGCATGCGCAGAACCACCATATTTCTACTTCCGGTCTAAAATCTGCGGTAATTTCCTATAAAGGATCGGTCAATCTCGCTATCTAGAGCAAAACTTGAGATAATTGCCCTGAAATAGTCTACTTAACTCAAGGTCATTTGAGGTCATCAATCTTCGTACCAAATGAAAGCCCATATACAACTTGATTTAGGCGCTCAGTACTAAATTTTGTCTTTATCTTACTCTGTCTCAGAGATATTGCCAATTTTCGTACCGAAATCCAGTGTCCACTACGAATTTCCCCTGGCCCTTGGAGCAGATCGTACTTCTTTGCAACCCAGTAGCGAAGACCGTGGGCTAATTTTCATTAATTATTTTCGAATAAATAACAAAACTATATATTATCAGCGTAGACCGACAAAGAGACAGATGGATGGATGGATGGACTAGTTATCATCAATCATCGTCATCGAGCATTTCTATGACACTTATTACTAGTACTGACAAGACACATGCACCTAACTATAGCGTAACCGCACTCTGTGTAGCATCGTGCGGTAAAACGGAAACATTTTTCTAGCACATCACAAATACAAAACAAATACGTGTATTTCGTGCATGTATATATAATAATGTAATATAATGTAAAAAAAAAGATTTCACCGCGCCGATAATGTCAACTAGAAGTCAATACAGAGGCGCGGAGGTGGGCATGTTCATCACGAGTACTCAACTGAAAAACGTGTGTTTTCAGTTTGACACGGCCGGTTGACAGCGAACTGGCGTTAGTCATTCGGTAGTGAGTTCCAAACGTTCGGAGCCTAAGCTGTTTTCAATAACATGGAAATACCGTACGCTGACACGAGGTGACGATGGGATTCCACGTCCAGCCTGTGATGGAACACGTGACTGATAGACTGGTGTCACCGTCTTTAAACCGATGTCCTTCGTGCACACACGAGTAGATGACGTCATGGGCGAAGGGCATCGGCAGCTCCGTGTGTGACGTCACTCGCTGGGCGTTGATGAAGTTCGGCAGAGCAGTTCCGTTGCACTGGATCTCTGTTCATCACACACACACTGGCTGCGGCTAAACGGCTAAACATATCGTAGAAATTCTTACACGCCCGATAACGCCTTCGTTCGAGTTTTCTTAGCATTAAACCCACCAGGTCACCCAAACGCGTAAATTAAATACACCTTGGTATAGAAATTTGGCGATATTACATACTACCCGTCGTTGAACTTCTCGCCATGCTTGATGGATCTGAACTATCAACCCGAAGGAACTTTAGGGCCTATAATGATTGACTGTCTTGAACAATCAAGTATACGTACTGTTACAGGAAACTACAAACAACTACAAACTACAAACTACTATTTTTCTTCCACATTGATCTGTCTGGAAACTGTTCAGCGGCACTGTAGACAAGGAAAAATTGCGTCTATACGGTGCACCTGCTCACAGTTTCACACATCATCACAAGAATGGACTGCCGTCCGAAATGCCGGTTTTGAACTGTAGCATCACCCACCGTATTCACCAGACCGAAACTGAACGAATTCATGAAAGGACGGAATTTGTTGACGATGAGGATGTTATCCACACTGCAAGTGGCTGGCTGGAGGACCAAGATAAAGAATTCTTCTACAGTGGAATCCAGGGTGTGGAAAAACGCTGGGACAAGTTCATTTCTGTTGGAGGAGACTATGTTGAAGAGTGACAGAATAAAAATTGTGCATAGTTCATTGTGTCAAGCTATGAACTTTTTGAACGCCTCTCGCACATCGTTATACCAACTATAAATATCGCAGTTAGAACTACGAACCTTGGCATTCGACGACTGTGTCGTTCCGATTCGTACTATCCAGACACAAGACGGTTTTCGACGTCCGATCGTGAGCCTGTTTAAAGCCGGCGTCACACTCAACGATCACTAACGTGTCGTAAACCGTCTTAACCGTGCTCAGCGTACCGTGCAGCAACGCCGGCAACATCGGACAATATATGACTGCAACAGAACGAGAAATCAACGTAAGCTTTTACCACATGTCGTTATCTGAAACTAAGTACAGCAAGATATTGTTATAGCATTTCTGTCTGTCCGACTGTCCTTCCGTCTGTCTGTCACAATCAGGTATTGCGCCAAAATAGCTAAGGATATCGTCGACACTTTTTTTACAGCCTGGTACTCCCACGGCATTATTGTAGTGACATCTAATGAAATAAATATACAAAGGGTATACAAGAAGCTCAGCTGTCGCTGACAACACGCGCAATGGTTCTGCAAGGCTGCAAGCCCTTACCTGCGGTATTATTCACAGACGCGGCCAGTACATACCATCACATCGAGGAATGTAATAGTCCCACGTGCCGTCTTGGTGACAGTAGAACGTCTTGACTCGAAGTCCGTCAGGAAACCGATATCCCATCATGCAACTGATGGTCACACTGCGACTTGTCTGATTCAGTGTCGCCACAGCGTTGTGTACTAGCGGAGCTGGAGCGCACCGACCGCCTCAACAACAGACAATGTGAAAACCCATCAGTTTCTATAGGTTTTATTCTCATAAGCGATTACGACTCCGACTGGACCATCATCTCGTCGGTTTTTATTTTTTCTTCCACTACTTCTTTTTTTAGTTTTTGGTAGATTAAGACTTAGATTTTTGCACACATTAAACTCGACATCGTATCGCATCTATCGTATCGTATCGCATTGAGTTAGTTAAAAGTCAGTCTGGTTCCCACAACGTGTGACACACACAGGACTTCAGTTATTTCAATATGACTAGCTTATGTCATCCGCAAGATGATTACGAGTTACATGACGTTTGGGTATCTGCGCGTGTGTAGATGAATTTCAATGGAATTTGGAAAAGAGACCTGCACAACTGTAGATCAGAGTTTGAGGTGGAGTAGGCCTATAGAAATCGTCGGAACTTTTAAACTTTGGGTAAATTGTGCAGAAACAGAAGAGTTCAGACGATTGTTAAAGCGATGTTTCTTTCGTTACCGTCACAGGAGTATTCGCTGTGACTCCAGACGCCGACGCGTTCACGAGTTGTTGTACATTTGATGTTCTCTCGTTCTGTTCCGTCGTCAAATCTCTCACTGTTGTCACAAGAACTGATCGCTGTCTGAGACACGTCGATCAAGTCGTCAATGTTCGTCAGCCTGTTCTTTGTCAGCAACGAGTTCCTCCCACATTTCGTCACTGTCGACGACGTCAACAAATGCACACATTACATTGCAATATACTGTGTGAAAGAAAGAGCACATAGATACTGCAGAATGACAGTGTGAAATACGATATAAGTGAAACAGCGAGACGGACTTCTAAATATAGTTGCACTGCAGTGTTAACCATGCTGTTATTGACGTTAATGCTAACTGTAACAGTCACACGCCATGTCCGGGAATCCCATGGCATCATATCAGAAAATTGAAGAGAGCTTGAAAAATTAACGACAGACGTAAACAGATTAACATCGTACGTAATACTTTCGTTAGGCCTATGCGACAACTGCATATTGTTGAAACCTTATTAAAGGAAATAATAAACATGACACCAAAACAAAGTTAAAGGAGGGAATATGTGGTTTAAATATCAGGCCAATTAGCAATTAATGAGTGCGATATAGTCAGTGTTAAATTTTGTTTATAAAAATTTAATCAAGCATTACGCAAGGCCTCATAAAAATTGCGTTAGGGAGTTTTAAAAACATGAACAGTAAACATGTACTGTTGACAATGACAATGAACAGATAGTTTCTAAGTGCTACCTGTACAGGTCGGTTCCAGTAGGGGCCAGATGCCGTTTATACAACTCAGAGTTCTTCTTGTGCCGCCAGCAGCGAAATACCAGCCAAGTTGACAGGTGTACGTAGCCGTAGCGCCGTACGTATCTCTCGTTACAATGATGTCGGCGTTGGATGCCGGAGCGGCGTTTATGCACGGTATATCAGAACCTGTTGTCACACATTAGTATATGGTATAACTCACATTACGGTGACTGTTGGATTTATTGCATCGTAAATCCCCTAATTTGTCTGTTATAACCAGCCGCAATTTTTTTAAGCCGGGTGAGGCATAAATTCCGAATTGACAGCATCTAAATCGTATTTTGCATAAGTCAAAAACATAATGTTGTTAGTAGTTAAGCCTAACTACTTAGAACGACGTAAAAGGTATTCCAATGAAATCAATTGTATTGTACAAATAAAATCCAACTGGATTACATGATTGCGGTCGATAAATACAACACAATGTGCATATACACCTTGCTGGATGATTGGCAGGTGAACAGCATCACTTAAAACTTGCACTGCTGCAATCGTTGTTGGCTCCGAAGTTTTTGCTGTAGTTTGAACTGTAGTTGTTGCTACAATTGTGGTTGTTGTACCATATGTTGTAGTCGTCGGTTCAATAGTTGTAGTAGTCGGTAGGGCAATGATACCAGTCGGCTCAGTGGCTGGTGTAATATCTGCTACAGTCGGTGTCGCAGTTGTAGTAACCGGCGAGAGAGTCGTCGTTGTCGATGCTGCTGCGGTTAATGCTTGTTCAGTTGTAGTTGCAAGAGTGTCGTCTGTAGTGGTTGATCGAATAATGGCGCTAGTCAGGTCAACAGTTGACGTGGTAGGTGCTATTGTAGTAGTTGTCGTCGGAACTACTGATGTCGCAGGGGACAAAAGAGTTGTCGTTGCAGGCTTCTCTGTTGTTGACTGCAAATAGTTTGCTAAAGTTTGAACTGTAGTTATTATTGTTGATGTTGTTGTACCGTCTGCTGTAGTCGTGAGTCCAATAGTTGTAGTTGTAGGTAGGGCAATGTTACCAGTCGGTTCAATGGTATCTGTTACAGTAGTTGTCGTAGTTGTAGTATCCGGAGAGACTGTTGTCGTTGTCGGCGATTCTACCGCTGACATTGACAGTGTAGTCGTTGTTTCTACTGGTGTTGTTTTCGTTACTGTTGCGCCTAGTGATACTGACGGTTTGTCGGCAGTTGTCGTGGTTTCTACAGCTGTTGTTGCCGCTGCTGTTGTCGTCGCATTGTCTGTCTTCGTTGTGATAGAATCAGTTGTCGTTGTCGATGCGGCTGCTTGTTCAGTTGTAGTTGCAAGAGTGTCGTCTGTAGTGGTTGATCGAATAATGGCGCTAGTCACCTCAACAGTTGACGTGGTAGGTGCTATTGTAGTTGTTGTCGGAACTACTGATGTCGCAGGGGGCAAAAGAGTTGTCGTTGCAGGCTTCTCTGTGGTTGACTGTATTTCTGTGCTGGTTGATTGTACAAACGTTGTAGTTACGGCTTTCGTTGTATGTGTTGTTTCGGCCGTTGTCGTCGTAGTAGTTACGGCTGTTGTTGACGTTGGCTTGATAGTGGTCGTTGCATCAGGAACTGTTGTAGTAGTTGACTGCCTGGTTGCCGTTGTCTGTTCTGCAAACATGGTTGTAAATCAAACTGTACAACAAGCCAAACGTAAGTTATGTCTATCGTACTCGTACAGTCAATGACTTTTTACCGCGCGATGCACTTTAGTGCAAAGCGCGGTATTGCGATCGCATGTCGTCTGTCTGTCCGTCTGTCCGTCTGTGACGTTGGTGAATTGTGATCAC
>Ga0056114_1001173_pt1 | contig 11393 bp, 5 predicted proteins | sample WorMetHERISLAND1_FD_77005 | JGI IMG/M metagenome (GOLD analysis project Ga0056114, IMG submission 77005) | Marine gutless worms symbiont microbial communities from Max Planck institute for Marine Microbiology, Germany - Olavius loisae HERON... ...
AAAATCAACGCGGTGTTATGCGAATAGTGCTGCGATAGAGTAACCGGAAACTTGTCGAGTTGACTGCATGGAGTTTCATGGGCAGTGCATCGCTAATTACTAGAGTCTGCTGTGAGGCAGTACTGTCGGCTATCCTAGCGACAGCTTGGCTTCTTGTAAATGTTGCGTCCTGGATTTTATATTGAAATATGTTTTGTGTATACACTGCGTAGCCTATTGGCAGTGTTCTGTAACTTAATTACTTAGACCTACTTCGCCTACTAACTACATGTAACTTGCCACATGTAGCCTGTCGAAATAACCTGTGACTCCGTCACACGCCACCTGCCTAAAGGCCGGTACACACTACACGTTCGAACGGCCTTAAGAGTCTACAGTGAGCTAGCCTAAACTCTCGGCGGATAGCAGGTTGAGCTGCAGAAAAACCTTGTTCCTCTTCGTCGAAGGCAAGTCGAATGTTTGTCTGTTCCTGTGAAATTTGCTGTGACTTGATCTGTTGCTCCAGCTCAGAACTGCACTTTCGTTCAGCACTCAACTGTGACTTCAGCTGATCCACAGCGGCCACTAGCAACCAACAACGACAGCGTCAACTAGGCTATATGGGGCTGTCGTATATGTAAAAGAAATACTGTAGATATCTTCTATCATATTCGCCAAATGGCAGCAAGTGTCGCGAAGTTGGTTCAGGACTTCAGTTTAATATCAGCAGAAAGCCAAAGAAATTTGGGGTGGAAGGGGTTGGCCGATGTAAATTTTAACGCGATCTGGCAGACACTTGGGGCTGTCGTATGCAAAAGAAATCGTGTCTATATCTTCAGCCGTTTGAGCACAATGCAGTACACGAAAATGTTAGATAGACAGATAAAAAGGCAGACCACGGAATGGTAACAATAACATCGAAACCAATAGGCGAAATCGCATTCATACAATGCAACTCGTAATAAAAGGCAACGCGACACATGGGAAGAGTTCAGTAGCCTACCGATACTGTTAGCGTTGGTCGGGCATTTCTTGGCAAAATGTTTCTAACTATATATTTAGGCCTGGACCAGCTTGCAAACATCGACAGAGAGCGAAGATAGCACACACTAACAAAGGGACGCGATTTTATACATCATCTTGTCTCTCGTAACAACTGTCTAAAAGCATTACAATATGAACTTTGCGACATATTATTAAACCCTCCAAACTGAGAGAATGTAGGCCTATATCGGAGTATGTGTATGTACAGTGTATCTATACATAAGACAGTCTGGTATCAAATGAAGCACAGGCAAGAATATTGTCGAACGACTGTGTTGACTGCATATAGCGTAGAGCTGCAGTGTGTATAAGGTAGGCCCAATGTTTACCAGAATGACTCAAGTTCTGCTGAGAGTCCTTCAGCTGGGCACTGACATCATCGAGTCTTTCAGTGAGTGAACTGACAGTTGCCTGGTAGTCAGCTAACTGACACTGCAGCTCGGCTGTTCTAGCGACCAGTTTCATTACGTACTGTTTAACGCCCTGTTGTCGCTCGCTATGCACAAGCAAACACAATACCAGTCAGTATCTCCTGTAAGTCAGTAACGTGAACGAGCCAAGTGTGCAATAGTGAGCCAAGTCACTTCACAGGCGCTACAGAAGTCATGGGGATGAACAGCGGAAGATGTGGGTCTTCAGGCTGCTACAGATAACTGGCAGAGATGGTCCGGACGTGACATGGCGAATATGAGATAGGCAGGTTACTTACTGACCTAGCGTCCGATCGTTTTTGTAAGCGATAGTCGATCTTCATGTTCCTAACATTAAGCCTAAATCTAATCTAGCTGTGTAATTTGATGTCAGCGTTGACTTTATCGGATTTTCGTAAAGATGTTCAGAAGCAGAAATCTACAGTGGCGAGTTGAATAAACAGTGAAAATGTTTTAGATATGTTTAGCTGTTTTGACAGATCTCTGGAGTGTGACGGTTGCGCTTACTATCGTGCAGTCTAATTACGCCCACAGGCCTTGCAGTAGTGTTGTGCGATACCCGCGATACCTCGATACTTATCGTCGATACTTACCTGACGATGCAGTATCGCCAAAGTCACGGTATACCGCGGTATATCGTAGCAGTAAAAAATATCGTGAGACGGCGCAAGTATCGCGAGTATCGACGATACCACGCGTCTCGTACCACGTGGCAACGTGCAGCCTGCAAGCCTGCGATGCCAAAACGAACGTAATAATTCACAGCAGTAAAGCAGTGCACAAGCAGTATAGTCACTTAGTCAGTTACCAAGTACTACTGCACTGCCCATCTGTGGGAAGTACTGTTATCAAGGAAGGACTGACTACTCGTGGACAAAGAACCAGGACTCAAATTTCAAAGACTTCTGTCGACTCCAAATGCACAAACATGTAAATTAAAGACATTAATTTCCACCAAACACTAATAGTACGCACTAGTACTTACATCATCACGGTCAATAAACTGTCACTGTCGTCACTCGTCGCTGTCAATGAAACATGCGTCTACAGTAACACAGGCTGAGTTGATGTTACTTTTTATCATCACCAGTTCACTTAATAGCTTGTTGTCCACGCGTGCATTTTGTGGCTGATGACGCGTTCCACTGTTGCTGAGGTAGCTGGAATACCAAAAGATTTTCTGAAACAATTCGTGCAAATCAGTAAATTCCGTTTTCTATCTGTCTCGTGGCCAAAGTTCCTTGTCATCTTCATCGCGATTCACGCCCATCGTAATCGTAATTATCATACTGTGTCTGCAGAATGCAGAATCCTCGAAAATTTCAAGGACTTAAGTCTGGACGGACACTTGTAAGTTGGTCTTCGATGACGAGGACTTTCCTCAGGGAATCAACACTGTCCCCGGGGACCTTGCCATTGTCCCTGTGACCTATTGCGTTGCGTGACATATGACGTAATGTTTTTTAGCCGACCGTAGGCCTACATAGTACGGTCGCGCTTGCTACAGTGTTGCGTCTGTCTGTACGGAATGTATTGCGGCTAAACGGTGCGTCCTAGAGCAAAAGTTACTATTGACAGCCTATAGAAAGTCGTATATAAGAAATCGATTGGTACCAACATGAATGACCTTGACCTTTGTTTAGACTTAGAGAGGTCGTATCAAGTTCATGTCAGCCATTGCGTTACATTCGACGTTAAATATCTCAGAAACCGTCAGAGATAGAGGCTTGGTTAATCCAAAGGATCACCAATAGGAAACGGCTTATGGGCTATCAAATTGTCACTTGACCGATGACGTCACGTGTCTCCAAAAGTGCTGTGAGGAAGTACGGTCAGCTATCTTAGCGACATCTTGGCTTCTTGTTATGTTTACTGACGCAAGCGTGCACTTCATGCATTATATTTATATACACAACAGGCTATAGCCTTGTCAGAGTACAGACAGACGAGCATAGGCCCCGCCCACACATATTTTAGTGTAGAGTATGAGACTGGCGATTTCTGAAAAACATTGAAATTGCGTAGCGCATTTCCGGTATCGCGGTAGTATCGAGTATCTCGATACCTAAGACGGTATCGTTATCGTCGCTCCGATTTCAGGTATCGCACACTACCTTGCAGTTGCATGCAGCCTAGGCCCTATATGTCGCGCAATTCTAGCATTAGCTGTCAAAAATGTCTACAAACAATAAATGGTTATGAAGACGTAGCCTACCTCTCAGCGACCGCGTCATGCCGGTTGTCTCCGCTGCAACCTTGAGCCATCATCGTCCTACACTCGGCCTACACTGTCTGACGCCGTGTCAGATGCCGGATTATTGGCAACACGCTCCACAAACGAATGACGTCAACTTCTTGGCTGCAGGCAGACTAGAGGCATCGCCATGGGGGTCATGCCCCTGAAATAAACGGTTTAGTTTCCGCCAATGTCTCTATAACGAGTATGGAAACAAACAAGTAACTAGTTACAAAGCTTGAAAGTGCCTAGCCAAGTTGGCCGGAAGCAGCTAATTTACAACCTCCTGTCTAGACCGCACTGAGGCGATGGGACTCACAGGGCACGGAAAGCACCCAGGAGAACGTTTATACTCCATTCCCCAAGTAGTTTTGTAACTTTGTGTTACTCAGTTGGGAAATAAACGAGTAAAACGACAGTGATTAGATAAAGTACATGTAATGAATGACAATAAAGAAATTTGTTTTAGAGATTTAGGAATTAAGGTATTAGGTTAAGGCTGATTTGATTTGACTGCACACCCGCAGAATGAGGGTAAAAAGAGGAGGAAAGTTAAGGAAAGAAAAGGAATACATTGCGTAGGTGAAAGATTTTGACGAACCGGCTAACTATTCTCTCCAGTAGCTCATATCAACGGCTGCACTTACCATCAACGAAACAGCACGGGGGTGAGTGAGCAGATTCTTAACGGCACATCAGCACAAGTAGGATATACAGTGCTATTCACGTCAGAACACGCTGGAAAATACATGACAGAAGACAAATCAAAAACAGACACTATAAAAACTAAAGACAACCGAGAAAAAGCAAACACAAAATACAACAAAACAAAACTAGCCTGGTTTAGTCGCTTCTTACAACACTCGACCAGGAAACGAGACAGGCTTATTCTACAAAGCTTCCGAGCCCACACAGGGCATGAAATCAGCACAAATACTGAACAATAAATGTTCATAATCCAATATGTACGAACACATGTAGTGACAGTGAAGCTTTAGAACCTCCTGCTGTGTTCACTAGTTTGCATTTAACAGCAGCACAAGCAACGTTATATAGCAAGTGACATTTGTACACCATCCTGCAAAAATAAAACGTTCTCAAATATACACAGTACAAAATGTCATGCATGAAAAGCAGAGAATGACTGAAATCTGACACGGCAGATAGACACACAGACAACTAAAATGAACAGTTTTTAAACACTAGAACAGCATATATTAATAATTCAGCTCATATGCCAACAAAGACAACAACTTGATAAAATATCTGTTCAGGGCCGGACTAACGGTTGCTGGGGCCTAAGGGTACCGGGCTCCAGGGCCAATTTCTGCTAGGGTAGGGGGTCTGGGGGACTAAGTACACTTCATCCCCCAGAAGCCGAAGCCTTTTTGTCAACTGATACACAAATTTTGAAGTTCTAGAGAACGAATACACAAAAATATAGCTTAGCTGTACTGCAATGCCTTTTAAAATGTAATCTTTGCATTTTTGAGGGCGTAAGGCATAAGCCTTGCTAGGCTAACGGTTAATCCGGCCCTGTATCTGTTACCATTACAAATACAATACAACATACACGGAATCTGATAACAAAACTCTGTCAGGATGATATTTAAGAAAATATTACATATATTTTCACATGCAAGCAAAACACAGTGTAATAAACCAACCCTGCATGCATTCATTCTACCATGTCACCTGTTTTGTGGCATACCACGCCTATATTTTACAGTGAGCATTTCCGTTTAAATTTTCACGAAACATTTGGAACAAATTTCAGTTGTAGAAAAATAGTTTAAAGCTGTCCTCAGTCAGACTCTACAACTGTTGTTTGGAATGGCATCATTCAAGACATCAAACCAAAGCTTCAGTCTCTAGCAACAGAGAAGTTGAACGGTTTAGTCTGTCAATTATCAGTTAGTACACGGCTGGTCTTTCTAACAAATTAGTCTACACAGTTGTTACGCTATCAAAAGAATATCAACAAAGGCCAAAGTAATCTGGCAAAAGGTGACATCACTCGCATGCAATAGAAATCTTGCTGGCATCCTCTATCATATTCGCCAGGTGGCAGCACGCGTCGCGAAATTGGTCCTAGGGTGCACTTGAGACTCCCATTTAGCGGAAGGAGAAGTCGTACGGGGTCAGCAATAGTACTGTTCTAAAGAGTTATGTTGGTTTCCTATAGGCTCTCTACTGTGACTATTACGCTATCTCTCACCATTCGGCCACAGTTTGCCATCGAATGTCTCCGACGCTCAAATCAACAGGGGTGGGTCACTTCGCATCAAAATTTGGGGAGGAAGGGGTTGACTGATGTAAGCCAAATTTTAGCAGGATCTGGGATAGACATGTGGCTGCCATATACCAAAAATGGGTCGTATCATTGCTGTACATCAATGCACGACGTTACAGACAGACAAACCACGGAACTGTAACATCGATCTCAATAGGTGATATCATTTTTCAGCGATGTCACCTAAAACCACAACAAAAAGCACACCAGACTGCTAAACAACTAAGTGGACAAAATCTACAACCTGGCCTGGTTGCCTCGGTCACAACAAGCATACGCTACATTCTAGTGTCTACATGTGGCCTATCAGCAGCACAAAAACCTAGATCGTCAAAGCAATCTATTTACTCAGCAAGCTGAAATACAATCTGCCTGACAAAATATATTATGGGAGTAAATTAATGCAAGATATACACAGTAGTCAATGATAACAGAATCAGAGCTGGTAATGGACTCTGGGCACTACATCACATCTGGCTAAATTGATTGATTTGATTGAGCAGGGTTTAACGTCTCCACCAACACAGTATAGGTTATACGGGCGACGGTTTTTTACAGGTCAGAAGACCCAACCAACAGTATCAAAGTACTGAAGGCACTGAAGGTTATAGATTGGCTGATCTTTAAAGTTTAGGACACAGCACATGTGAGTTGCACCACCAGCCTTGGCCTGACGTATGTCTGAGCCGTGGGGCCATGGCCACTGCTCACCAAGGTCAAATGAGCCTTTCATCCTTCCAGGCTTGATTGATTGAGCATGGTTTTACGTCTGCACCAACACAATATAGGTTATACGGCCGACGGTTTTTACAGGTCTGATGACCCAACCAACAGTGTTGAAGCACTGAAGGAGGGTGGTTAGTCATCCAGACAGGCCTCAGTCTAACCATGCTCACCTCACAGTGTTACAATAATACAACATGCATGCAGATATTATACAAGAAAATAATCTAACACACACAAAGTAACCGGCTAATCAGAAGCAACCTAACCTAAATAGGTAATAATGGCAAGCAGTAGGCGAACTAAGGTCCAGTATTCACAACGCCGGCCAGCTCACGACCCAAGTGTCGCCCCATCACTAGCAGCCTATCATAGGGTCTGGGAACGGATGAGACACTTTACCAGTATATCTCAACCCATAAATACAGAGTACAAGAAGTGGATATTCGCTGAACACAAACTAAGTGACCACACAATAGTAAGTGTTTTGATCATACAACGAATGAATGCCGTAAGTCGGCAAGATCAGTTACAAATAGCTATCAACACAGCGGGCAAACCAAGCCCCATGACTGTAGAAAGTGATGAGAAAGTACTACTGAATTGCTTTCACCACACAGGATTCAGTAAGCTGGAAACCACAAAATACATGCAATAATTTACGACAGCAGTGAAATGGGAGATGTCTCGGTCAGGCTGTATCACCTGTTGCAGGTCAGCACACATCATCTTATGATCACATTCAACGGATTGGATTGAGCAGTGTTTTACGTCCCAGCCAACACAGTATAGGTTATATGGGAGACGGTTTTTACAGGTCAAAAGACCCAACCAACAGTATCAAAGTACTGAAGGAACAAATAGTACACATTCAACAATGTATCGAGTCAATTGCTGCCAGGTAAATATGCAACATTTCATGCTGTACACAAAATTGCTACACGAGAATGTTCATCAATGTCATGCCAGTCATGTACCATTGCGGTCTGTAGGTTTGATTCAATGTTTATGCTTTGACCCTGAATGACCTTGAACTAATGGTCAGTGTACTACTGTTCCACAGTAACAGCATCTGTATCTTCGATCGTTCCGAGATACTGCCAAAATATACCAACTTTTGTAACACACAAAAATCTATACTCCCATCTTTTCCTAACCCCAGCCAGTCCAGATATGCAAAAATCATTTTCAGCACAAAAAGTCGACCTCTACGATAATCTACGACGACACTTTAGAAGAAATGAAACCACACCAGAAGTACACGTAATGAAATAATGATATAGGAATTATGCTGGCCAACAGCAAGCGCGACTCACAGCTGCCTCACACGTGAAAGACGAACTTTCACACAACATGCAATTGTCTTTCACAAGCTCAGAACAAACACGACGAACGACTCGACGGAATGACGCACTAAATTAGGAATCAGTAACAAGAGAACAAAGCAAACTAAACTAACTGAATGTTAAGATGGAAACACCGACGACCACACAACAAAACAATGTCAATCAACATACAGGGTGGGCCAAAAACGAGAGTCACCAAAGTGATTTTTTTAAAACTGTGATCAAACTCAAAGAGTTTGCAGCACCCAGAACAACAGTTGTTAGCGAATGATGCGTTATGGCTTTTGCATCAAAAGCCGAGGATATTTTTCACTGGTGCTGCATACAATCAATGTTGTTGATCATCAGAGGATTTGCTGGAAATCATCCAAACCGATCCAATCTACAGCACTGAAATCACTTATTTTTGACCCACCCTGTACAGCCAATAAGCAGAATATCAATGCTGACAAAAGCATGTTTGTGTTTAATCAAAACAAACAGTGACGGTCCGATGAAACATTCACCAGCAGAGAGAAGGCACAGTCAACCATAGACACATCGACAAATGACCGCGGCAAATGAAAGTGTCAACTAAGGGAAAGAAATCCCACGACATTTCGTTGCAAATAAACTTAAATTTTACCAATTACCATTTTATGAGGTCCTGCAGTAGTTTGCTGATGGTGGAGGTAAGCACGGTGCCAAAAAAAGTCTCAGATACTTAACCCTTAATGCCCACTGTTGCCATATGGATACAGCTATAAATTATATGTGCCAGACCGAGTTAAGTCCTGAGCATCAGAGTGCCTGGATGTCAAAAATTACAAATGACGGCTTAACCTGGTCTGGCACAGAATGCTTTATAGCTCTACCCATATGGCAACAGTGGGCGTCAAAGGGTTAATACCATTTTCCGATCAACGTTGTTGTGCCTGTAGACGGTCCAACACATCTACCAATAAGTAGAGACTTGCATCATATTTACACCAAGCTCTCATTTCATGACTCCACGAGTCCACTTTCACACCTTTTCATGACCTTTCAGGGCCTGAAAAATAAAAAGTTCACCTAACAACTTCTCACGACACGTGGAAACCATGCACAATACGATCGATTGTTTCCATGACAAAGCAACGGTGATACGAAGCAACAGTCACTCAGGCAGCAGAGATGAACAGGCTTCCACGGCTGATCACTGATGAAGCTACAGCAACTGACCACGCTTCACCTACAGATCAACACACCAATACACACCCTAACAAATCACATCGAATGTAACACAAAGTTCACTCAAATATATCACGAATCATTTCTACACACAACAAATGGAGTCTTAAATCAACTGATCGGCTGATAGTGTGACCATCTTTGTCTAGCAGACATAATCAGAATTAAAATATAAAGAAGAAACTAAAACAAACAGCGAATGCACAGTAAGTCTGGTCTGACTGTGGATTGCATGAAGGCAGTTCATAGAGACTGTTTTTGTAGTGTCAAGCTGGCTGCATAATGCGCCGCGGTATCACTAGCTCAAACCAATCAGCTGCCACTTCCAAGATTGCAAAGCACTGCTGTTCATGAGTCTTCTCATGTAGGCAGCGCTATAGCAAGTACTCAGTACTCAGACCGTTATTGTTAAATTGTGACAATAAATGCAAGACACTGTGAACACAGTGAGACAATGGTCCACGTAAACCTCACAAAATCGTTCCTATCAGGAGTAATAGTCTATTGAATAAAACGCTGAGACGTAGCACCGACCAGGCTGTGATTTATTCCATCTGTTCGTCAATGTGATCATCGATAGACGCGGCAACGTCCTCGTACTCGGCAAGTCGGTCTTCCAAGTACTTGATGCGTCGCTCGTGACCCTTCGCGATAATCTTCAACTTGCGAACGTCGTCAAGCAACGCTTGCACTTCAACACCCTGATCACACACAACATCATCATTCACGTCATCATCTTCATACAGGACGTTTGTGGTTGCTCCAACTGTCTCTTCAAGTCTACAGAAGGTGACAAAGTCAAAATCGATTTAACTTTTATGACTTCCACACCGCCTCACTGTCACATCACGACACTTTACTAATACAGTGTAGTGTCAATGGTAGTACGTATTCTGAGCTGGTTACAGATAAGACTTAGATCTGATTTACACAAAGTGGGAATTGGTAATGAGCCTAGAAAACAAATCACATAACGGACAAGTTCAACACAACCAAACCACAAGAAGTCGCATCACTACTGCTGTCAGCTCCTCCACACACAGTGTGAAGGGCGCTTTAAACAATGACAATGTTCGTCCGTCTGTCACTGTCTGTCACTGTCATAAATGTTTAGCGCGTATTTGGCAGAGGACACTAGATATGTGACAATTCCTTGCTAGGGCAGAAACACATCGTCTCAGCCATCGGAGTGACACATCTGTTTAACTAACCAATGGCAGGTTACGTGTGATGCATCGGCAAAAGTTTGACGACTGTTTGACAATTGTTGCTGAAGCTCGATGCCATCTCAGAACTGTTAATGATAACGTTGAACAATGACACGAAGACGACATACTTGAGGCCAGCTAGTCGTGCCTCCGGTCTTGTCAACGCCAGACGCCGCTGCCGCAGGGGTTGCCATGGCAACTGATGACACTGTAGAAGGCTTGTGAGACACAGCGCTGTGTGCATTGTTTGAGGACTCGGCCGCGTGTGACGTCACTGACAACGGAGTCTTCTTTGTGAAGTTACTCACGCCGGTCTTCTTCACACCCTTGTATGCTTCTCGCAGTGAAATCTAACAACAGTAGCATCGTTAGTGTGTCGTGGTTCTTGAGACTAGAGTGTTGGGACTGTTGGTCTAAAGGCTCGTTGTTCAATGTCTTCGTCTTTTGTTTTTTTGCTCATAAAATCAGCGTTGATAAATGAAGACAAACATTTGTAGGTCACGGTTGACATAAAGCCTTGTTTATTAATCTGTGTTGTGTGTTGACTGTTGAACCAGTTATATCTTGATCAATAGTATTAGATCATCATTTTCATGGAAAATACAATACAATGAATACAATTTCATGGAGCACATGAGGGATTTGTAATGATAGTGCGCTATATAAATGTACACTTAATAATAATAATAATTTTCATGGCTGCACATCACTCTATTACGTAAGTAATATATTTTTCAACCAATCAGTTATGGAGTTGTGCTTTTGGTTTTTGGAGTTATGAGTCTTGGTCCTGGAACTCAAAGTCTTGGAGTTGAACATCTGAGGGCGAGTTTCTCGTTCTTAACCGATCGGTTAAGTTACCTTTTAACCAATCGGTTAAGGCAAGTTGCGTTTCCCGTGTCACTAACTATCAGTTAAAAGGCT